>Ga0114919_10001916_pt1 | contig 16766 bp, 11 predicted proteins | sample BlataG_FD_88682 | JGI IMG/M metagenome (GOLD analysis project Ga0114919, IMG submission 88682) | Deep subsurface microbial communities from Black Sea to uncover new lineages of life (NeLLi) - Black_00105 metaG | ecosystem: Environmental > Aquatic > Marine > Oceanic > Sediment | place: Atlantic... | reverse complement strand
TCATCGCCGGTGATGTAGAGGGACTTCCCTCCAAGCTGCATAATTCCCACCTCGAAGCTGACCCTGGTGCGAAGCGATGCCTTGAGAAAGATGCATGCAACGGCTTTACCCGTCAATGGAAGCGGCGTAATCTCTCCCGACTTCATATCCAGGCCAAGTTCAAGAGTCTCCCTTATCTCCTCCGTGGTGAAATCCGTTATCGCCAGAAAATCTTTGCTCATGGTATCTCAATCTCCCTTCTGAATTTTCTGACCAATTTAACCGGATTTGGCCATAAGTCAAGGAAAACTTAGCACTAACGGAAGGAAACACGTCGGGTTCTCTCTCCCCTTGGGGAGAGGAAAAAGGTGAGGGGGAATCGAGATAATTCAAAAAGCAAAGAGCAAAACGTCCTTCGACACTGAGCCTCAGGACGAAGTGCAAAATTGCAGTCGAAAATTCAAAATGCCAGCGAAGCGATTTGGTTCATCCACTGCATCACCCTCCCTCTTATCCCTCCCATGAAGGGAGGGAAGGTATGGGGTTCCTTCTCTCCTTTTGGGGAGAGGATCAGGTCGAAGACCCGCCGCAGGCGGGGGTGAGAGGAAATCACATCCTACGCCCCGCCAAACAAACTCAATCTGGTCTTGATGAACTGCTCCAATTCCTGCGGCTCGGCCGTTCCGATCCGATACATTTTGTCATCTTTCATGTCAAGTTGAACGGACATAGAGCCGGATACGTTATAGAGCCAGCCGCCTGGTATTTTTCTGTAGAAAGCTTGCATGAGAATTCAAGACTCTTGCTCCATACGCTTGGCTAACTCCTCCGCCTTGTCCATGGCCGGTTTGTAGCCGCACGCCGCCCGCTCTTTGGCATCTTCTACGTGTTTTTTCGCCTTTGAGAAATCCTTCGCGGCCAGGTAGAACTCCGCCAGGAAGTTGTGTATGTCTGCCTGCTTGAGTCGATACTCGCTTCTGTCTCCAATTCCTAAGGCCTCTTCGGCGAGTCTTAACGCCTCTTCCTTACGTCCTCGTGCAGATCGAAGTCTGGCGAGTTCCAGGAGGATATCAGGCTCTAAGTCCACCATGTTTATTCTCCTATCGCGTATCAGCGCCTCATTTAGGTGCTTCTCAGCCTCCTTCAGATCTCCCTCAGCAAGACACGCGGCACCAAGTAGCCATTCAGCCCGAATGATGTCTCTCTCCACTTTGACGACATCGGCCAATTCTCTTGCCGTTTTTGCCGCCTTGAGTGCTTTGTCGGCATTCTTCTGAATAAGCAGGAATCGAATAGCAAGATACGCCCATGTGAGACCTTGCCATTCTTGAGCAACCTGGCGATCCATGTCCTCTAATGAAGCAAATCCCTTCATTGCTTTTTCCAGTTCCAGTTGTGATTTCTCGAACTTACCCTGATAGGCAAGCAGTCGACCAAGCGCTTGATGACCCACAGCTTCCTCGAATTCAGCCTTAATCTCCTGCCACAGGCTGATCGCGCGTCGCAGGTTACGGTCAGCAGATTTAAGCTCGCCGAGTGGGATTTGGGACATGCCGGCGAGGTTAACTAAACCTCTGGCAAGATTACCCTTATCCCCTTGTTTTTCTTGCAGCCCATTCTGCACCTCAAACAGGGGCACCGCCTTCTTAGGCTGACCATACAAGGCGTATGAGTTGGCCAGTGCGTTCAATGTCCAGGCCTGGTCAGCCTCTTTTTTCAGCCTTGGAGGCTCGTCTTCGCCATCTGGGAAAAGAGGACGAAGGAGATCTAGAGCGATTTGATATGCCCCAAATCGAAAGTAAAGAGGATTCGGATGCAGTCTTTCACGAAGCAAATCATGGCCTTCATCATACCTCCCCGAATTGACCGTATGGTGATACAATTCGATAACTGGCGCTAGATCGTCCAGCGAGTCGATCTCTTCAGGCTTCGGTACGGTTTCAAAATAGTCTCGCAGTTGGGAATGGACACCCTTCTTGGCCGTTAGTCTATCGTAGCAGTATTTCCTCACAATTGGATGTAGGTCGTGTGCATTGCTGTCAGCATCCCTGAGCAAGAGACTTCTGTCCACGAGTTCAATCAATGCGTTATCGAACTCCTGCTGCGTCTCGGACTCCTTGAAGATGGAAACGGAGTCGTATGTCATCGGATTGCGAAAGGCCGACAGCTTGCTGACGAGGGTTTGCTTCTGAGGTTCCAACGAATCATACGCTAACTTCAGAATATGATGTTCTTTCTGCTTCAGCTTTTTGAGGGGATTATGTTTCGTCCATGCGGTTACGTCTCCCGCATACTTCGGATCGCGGACGATCATCCCCGAAAGCAATCTCAAGCACAGCGGATGATAGCCAAACGGATCGCAGGCGCCCTCAATCTCTGACCTGGTTCCCTTTACCCCCTGCCGGCGGAAGAATTCAACTGCATCTTCCTTGCTCATCTTCGTCAACTCCTTGTGAAAACAGCCCGCTATTCCATCGAGCTCTTTCGGACACAATCTGGTGGTAAGCAATGTCTTTGTCATCACATTGCCAGAGGCCAACCATTGCAAGAAGGTCCCCACATTTGGTTCAATACAGGCTCGGAAGTCTCCTCTTTCATCTTCTTCCACCTCATCACCCCGATAAGGAGAGCCTAGTCCTGCGTAAGCCCGAAGTACCCTTTCGACGCCGTCCAAGACCACAAGAAATCTGCTGCTGCGCAGCAAAGTGTGGAGACTATCCATTCCATCTCGAGTTGAGACCATCTCCTTAGCATCGATCTCCCCTTTGCTCGCATATTGGATTGCTTTCCTCAAGAAAGAATCGAAGCTTGCCTCCCTATCATAGAATGACCACCAGATAATTCCCTCCGGCGCTAATCCTCCTTTGATGATATCTTCCTGCAGCCAATACCAGGTGAGAGCGGATTTGCCCATCCCACCAATCGCAACATAGGCAAACATAGGCTGCTGGCCTGTGCTGAACCATTCGGTCAACTCCTTCCTTTCTGCCACCCTGCCGGTGAAATTAGCCTGCAGTGGGTATTGATGGGCAAAGTACGGAGTAGGAGGCTCAGGTAGTGTCTTCTCTTGGGTCTGCTTCTGCGGAGGAGCAGGCGGCTGAGTCACGCGGATTTCCACGGGTTCCGGTTGTCTGCTCTGCTCTTTTTTTCGCGAACGAGAAATGAGCGCAACTATGACCGCAAACACTCCTCCCACTGCCGCTCCGACGATCGCAGCAATGATTGCTATGTCCATCTCAACCCCCTTCTGTGATTTCCTGCCAACAGAAACGCTGATGTCCCAAAAATGAAGTATCTATTCTATAGCTCTCACGACCATATCCGAGCTACTTCTTCCAACCCTATTTCTTTTTGCTCTCCGCTCTCCATGTCTTTCAGGACGGCCTTTCCTTTCTTCATCTCCTCTTCGCCGATGATTAAGACCTTTTCTGCCTTCTGGCGGTTGGCTTCCCTCATCTGGGCTTTTAAGCTTCTTTGCAGGTAGTCGGTCTCACAGGATATGTTCTTCTGCCTGAGGTCTTTGACCAGCTTGACCGCAAAAGACCTGGCTTCATCCCCCAGGGCAGCAATGAACACATTCACCTTCTTCTCCTCAAGATCAAGTTTCTTCTGCATCTGCAACACCAGTATGAATCGCTCTATCCCAGCAGCGAAGCCGATGGCAGGAGTGCTCTTGCCGCCTAACTCCTCAACGAGGAGATCATAGCGCCCGCCACCAAGCAAGGTGTCCTGACTTCCCAACTGCGGTGATTTTATCTCAAAAGCGGTCTTGGTGTAATAATCCAATCCCCGCACTAATCTCTTGTCCTCGAAGTAGTTAATTTTTAACTTCTCAAGATATTTCTTGACCTGGTCGTAATGCGTCTGGCAGTCCTCGCAGAGATAATCAATCATCACCGGAGCATCTCTAAGCTGCTCTATACATTTCTCGTTCTTGCAGTCAAACATCCTCAGGGGATTGCGCAGGTATCTGGTCTTACAGTCATCACATAGCTTATCTATCTTATCTTTCATGAAACTCAAAAGTTTGTCTCTGTGAACCGGCCGGCAGACCGGACAGCCGATACTGTTCACATGCGTTTTGAAATCGGTGATCTTCAATTCCTGACAGATTCTAACACCCATCTCGATCTGTTCGGCATCCACTGCCGGATCGGCCGAGCCGATAGCCTCGATTCCAAACTGATGGAATTCTCTCATGCGTCCTTTTTGCGGTCTCTCCTGCCGGAACATGCTTCCCAGATAGTAAAGCTTGGCCAGTGGCGATTTCTCCCCGAGGCTGTGCTCCAGATAAGCCCTCACCACACCGGCGGTTCCCTCCGGCCTTAGGGTAAGGCTCCTCTTCCCCTGATCCTCAAAGGTGTACATCTCCTTCCGGACGATGTCGGTATCCTGACCTATGCTTCGGGCAAACAGTTCCGTCTCCTCGAAGGTGGGAACGCGGATTTCCTGGTAATTGTAAAGTGCGAATATCTTCCTGAGCTGGTCCTCTAAGTACTGCCATTTGATGCACTCATCAGGAAGTATGTCGTGCGTGCCATATAAGGCTTTGTATTTCATAGCAATCTCTCTGGTTAGCTGTTTCCTCTTGAACCCTGGTAGTTGCTCGATTTATCGAGCACTGAAAGAATCATGTCTCAAAGGTCTTAAGCATCTTTGAAGTATAAAAATAACATTTCGCCTGATTAAAGTCAATCAAAGATTGCCCGAAGTTCAACCAATCAATGCAATTTGCCCTTATCAGTTGATTCGCGCGGAATGTCCAGGCGCACAGCTTCAGTTTAGAGCAAACGACCAGTAAAAACTCTTTGACTTTTTCCCCTATTATCATTAGATTTGAGTCATCCTCGAGATACCGAGGACAAACGGCAGGAGGCGGGTGGTAAACCAAAAAACTCTTACAAAGAACTCGGAGGCAAAACCATGGTAGACGTTCATATCGCAAGCAACACCAATGTGGCAAAGGTCACCATCCACGCGGTTCCCGACAAACCCGGAATCGCGGCGGAGATATTCGGCAAGTTAGGTAACGAGGGGTTCAACGTGGAGCTGGTGGTCTCGGGAATCAGTTATAAGGACAAAGTCGACGTGTCTTTTGCCGTGTCCGAGAACGAGTTGGATCCGATTAAGACGCTTCTGGGAAAGATCAAGGACGAGGTGGGAGCGGAGAAGGTCTCTCATACTTCCTCCATAGCCTTAGTCTCCATCGCCGGTCACCAACTGGCGCAGACGGCAGGTATGGCAGGAAGATTGTTCAACGCCCTCTCCGCCGCGGGGATCAATATCGATACCATCTCCACCTCGATGTCTTCGGTCACCTGCGTTGTGGCAAGGGATAAGGCGGAAGAAGCCGTGGAAGCCCTGCGCAAGGAATTCCAGGCTTAGCCCTTTTTACTTTTGCGAATGCGCTTCTGTTAGATCTTTGAACAGCGATCGTGCGCCCGGGCCTCGACCGCACTCTTGAAGGTGTCTTCGAAGATTCGGCTATTCCTCTGAAAGCAGGAGGAAGTTTCCTGTAACCGGCGGGAACGCTTTGCTCAAAGATTGAACACCCGAAAACCCGGATAAGAACCAACTCAACGGCCGGAAACACAAGGATTCTGCTTGCTTTTTGGCGCAAATGTCGTATAATATGTGGTAGAGTGCGGGCAATAATGGAGACAACCAAGTTACAGTCAACTCGTTCAACACGCAAGAAGGAGGTTTATAAGAGATTATCCGAAGCGCTGGCCGACGAATTGAAATCTGACGTCACCTTAGCTCCGTACACCACCTTCGGTATCGGCGGAAGAGCTGATCTCTTTTACCGAGCAGCAGGGCCGGAGGCTTTGGTGTTCGCTGTCAGAACCGCTCAGAACCTCAAGGTACGCCTCTTTCTCCTGGGCGGCGGTAGCAATGTGTTGATCAGCGATTCAGGCTTTGAGGGTCTGGTAATAAGAAATGAGTCTAAAGACATCGTGGTCAACCGGGACAACGTCACCTGTCAGTCCGGAGCTTTACTGGAAGATACGGTGAACAGGACCTGCAAGCAGGGTCTTTCCGGACTGGAATTCGCGGCGGGCATTCCCGGAACGGTGGGTGGCGCAGTACGGGGAAACGCCGGAGCATTCGGCGAGTCAGTGGGTGATCGGCTGACGAAAGCCATCATCCTCACGGCCGAAGGTGACATAAAGGAGGTTGACAAGGGGTATTTCCGATTTGGATACCGAGAGAGCCGACTCAAACAGACCCGGGACGTCCTGCTCTCCGCCACGTTTCAGTTGAGATGTGGCGACAAGGCGGAGATCGAGGAAAGGATAGCCGGGAATCTAAAGAAGAGAAAGGAGATTCTTCCTTCGCAGGAGAAATCGGCCGGGTGTTTCTTCAAGAACGTAGTGTTGAACGGCGAGAAGGTCTCGGTGGGGTTGTTGTTGGATCAGGCGGGCGCCAAGAGGATATGTCAGGGTGACGCCAAGGTTTTTGCCGGACACGCCAACATATTGACAAACACCGGATCCGCAAGCGCCGCAGACGTAAGAAGGTTGGTTTCGAAACTCAGAAGGAAGATAAGAGACGAATTCGGCATAAAGTTGGAGCAAGAGGTCGTATACATAAACTGAAGGTTCTTGCCGACTATAATGAAAGGAGGAGTTATCGAAGAGTAGCTAAAGAATTTGATGAAGCGCAAAAGGAGCCGTCTCCTGATGCATTATCGCTCGCGACACCATCTGAAGACCGCCAAGGGTGTAGTATCTTTATTGGGTTTGGCGGTTTTGTTTATGTCCGGTCTGACTCTGGGCCAATTCCTCATTCCTCGTCCGGTCGGGGCCGTGGGTTGTGCCATCGGGCTCGAAGAGAGCGACCGTTACTGCGTCCGCTTCGGACACCTTCCCCGGGAAGTGGGGCTCTGCGTCTCCTCGGACTCCATACCGTTCTTGAAAACCAATCTTAGACTCACCCAGGCCGTACTGGTAGACTACGAAAACGGACTGGTGCAAATAAGTGAGAAGCGCGGGGGCTATCAATTTCAAAAACCTCTGTTTCTGCCCGTCTCTGCGTATACTTCGACCAATAACCGCCTCAAGGAGAATGCCCTGTGGAGAAGAAACTTGAACACGCATTTCGTACGAGGCGGGGATAGATCCCGGGGGCTGTTTGAATGGGAGATTCCGGTCAAGTTCCCCAAGGTGGTTTCCAGGATCATAGGCGAAGGCGGTCCGGCGCTGAAGGTCTCAGGCTACAGAAGGATCAGCTTCTCCGGAAGGAGCACCTGGGAGGATGGTCTGAAAAATACCGCCACCTCCAGGCAGTCCAAGTTTCCCTCCCTCAATATGGAGCAATACTCCTCGTTCACCATAAGCGGCACCATTGGAAGCAAGATCTCTGTTAAAGTAGATCAGGACAGTAGAAGGCACACCGACTTAGAGAACACCCTCCAACTGAGATACAAGGGCGAGGAGGACGAGATCATCCAGAGCATCGAAGCCGGCAACACCAACCTGTCCGTCGGTAGTGGGGTGGTGGGATACGGCGAAAGAAAACAAGGCCTCTTTGGCATAAAAACCACCGCCAAAATCGGCGGGTGGAATCTCACCATGATAACCAGCCAAGACAAGGGCTCCAGCCAGAAGGCGGAGTTCAATGCCGGCGCCGAGACCAAGGCAACCATAATCCGCGACTACGAGTACCAGGGGCGAACATTCTACTGGCTGGGATACGGTGATCACTTTACCCAGGGCGATTCCATTGTGGAGATCAAACTGTACAAAAACAACACCGGCATAAGCAGCAACACGGCCAAGGACCCCGCTCCTTTTGGCAACGCCTATGTCGACCCTGAAGACACCTCCGCGTCATATCCTGAAGGGTCCTTCAGGAGAAGGTTTCAGGAGATCGATCCAAACGAATACTTCGTGCAAAGGAATCAGCACTGGATTCAGTTCTTCAGCCAGATAGGAACGAATGATATACTGGCAACCTATTACGAGGTTCTGCGGTACGATGGGAGGATGGACACCCTGGGATTTCTGAAGGACTCCTGCACCAGCGCAGAAGAGGAAACCTGTATGACGCTCAAGTTGATCAAGCCGGAGACGCCCAAGCCGGATGATTACACCTGGGACTATGAATGGAAGAACGTCTACTATCTTGGGGGCAGAAACATTGAACGCGAGGGTTTCGTCCTCGACATATACCGGGGCCCTGACAACGCGGAGAATATCATCGACGATCCAAACTACCAGGACAGCACTCTATATCTCAGATTGTTCGGATTAGATTCTCTGGATCTGAACGCAGATTATAAGCAGGATGGAATAATCGACTACAAGTGGATAGATTTCGGGTTGGGATATCTCATCTTTCCCCTGGTCCGTCCTTTTTCCTCCGACAACAGCCTGCTCAAGGATGCCGTGGACACCATCTACACGACGGACAGGCTGGTGGACCGGAGGGAACAGAGCAAATACTACATCCACGTTCAATCTTCCTCCAGGGGTTCTCAATTCCAACTGGGTCGTGCCCCCATAATCGAGGGATCCGACGTGGTGACCCTCAACGGGAGGACCCTGATCAGAGGTGAGGACTACATGATAATGTATGAGATCGGGGAGATCACCTTCATGAACCCGGAGGCTTTAAGCCCCACCGCCAATCTGACCGTAGATTACGAGTATGCTCCACTGCTCATGCCCGAGAAGAAAAGCGTGTTCGGGATGATGGCCAACTACGATCTGGGAAGCAATTTCAAGTTCGGCGCGGTGGGAATCTACAAGAGCGAGAAGACCGCGGACGAAAGACCCCGGGTGGGACAGGAGCCGATACGAAACTTCATCTGGGGCAGCAATCTCAGTTTCAGCTCCTCCCCGGCCTTCCTCACCAACATGTTCAACGCTATACCCTGGGTGAATACGGACGTCCCCTCGTCCATTACTTTCAGGGGCGATGTGGCCCAGAGCATTCCCAACCCCAATACCAAGAACCACGCATTCATCGACGATTTCGAGGGATCCCTGAATTACACCGATTTAGGCATTCGCCGCGGAGTGTGGACTCTCTCCAGCCCCCCACAGGGCAAGGAGTATTCTGATAGATGCAGGATGTGGTGGTATAATCCTTACGATCAGGTTCCCATACAGAAGATCTGGCCCAACAAGGATGTGGAGAGGAACCAGGAGAAAACCAATGTATTGCATCTTGAGTCTTTCCCCGCGGAACCTCATCGGCCTTCCAACTCCGACTTTGATTCCGATCAGACGGAGAGAAATTGGAATGGAGTGACGAGGGCTCTTTATCCCGGCGCATATGACCAGATCCGGGCCAAGTTTCTGGAAGTGTGGGTCAACGGAGACAAAGGCGTCCTGTACGTGGACTTGGGCGAAATCTCGGAGGACTTAGACGGGGACAGGCTCTTAGACACCGAGGATAAACCCCGAAACGGTCAGAGAGATGGGATCTTGGACGACGATGAAGATGTGGGGCTGGATACCCTGGACAACGATCAGGAGCGGAACTTCTACAACTCGACGCTGGCTGACCCTGCCGGCGACGATTGGAACTACGACAACAGATATGACTACGCTCATATTAATGGCACCCAGGGAAACCGGGAGGATCCAGACAGGGGAAGACGGCCCGATACGGAGGACATAAACTCCAACAGTGTCCTCGATCTGACCGACAGCTACTTTGAATTCGCCATAGACTTAAGCACAGATGAATTCCTGGCGGACACAAGCGATAGCAAGGGATGGAGGCTTTACCGCATTCCCCTGAAGGATCCGCAGAACTATACCCCGGTGGGTGATCCAGACTGGGCCGAGATCCGTTTCGCCAGGCTGTGGGTTAGCTGTCAGGATAGTTGTTTGGTGGAGATTGCCTCCATTCAACTGGTGGGCAACAGGTGGGAGAACCTGGGGATCTCCAGTTTAACCCGGCGACAGACCCCCCTGCCGGTTGGGACCCCACCCAGCGAGGAGTTTGATGTCTTCGTCAAGAATACTCACGAGGATCCAAGCTACTATCCTCCCCCCCGTGTCGCCGGTACTGTGAACCGCCAGACCCAGGTGCAGGAAAAGGAGCAGTCGCTGGTCCTTGGGTACCAGAACTTGAAGCCCAACCACCAGGGTTCCGCTTACCGAATACTGTACAAGCCCGAAGACTATACCACCTATCGGTATTTGAAAATGTTCGTCCATGGCCCGAAGGATGACTCCACCAGCACCATCATGTTTTTCTTGAAGCTGGGCACTGACTCCTCCAATTTCTATGAGTACCGCACGCGAGTTCATCCCGGCTGGGACCAGCGGAATGAGGTGGTCATGGATTTCGACCAGATCACCGGCCTGAAGGCTCGCGCTATGAGCGAGCGTCCCAGCAACTCTCGCGACCCCATAGACGTGTGGGAGGGAGCATATCACGTGAGAGGAAGTCCGGCCCTAAACAGGATAAGGTGGTTTTCCCTGGGGGTGATCAACGCTGATACCGTCGATTATCAACCCGTATCCAACGAGGTGTGGGTGGACGAGCTCCGGGTCACCGACGTTAGAAAGCAGAGGGGAGTGAAGGGAAAGCTTGATATCACTGCCAAGCTGGCGGATCTTGCAAATCTCAGGGTTTCATTTGGCAAGACCGAAAGTCAGTTTCGCAGCCTGACTCAGAAGAAGGAGGGAACCGAATCGACCACGGCTTACAATGTCAACCTCAGCGGGATCCAGGTTCATAGATTCCTTCCCGTCTCGTTAGGCTACAAGCTTCCCGTCTCCTTAAGCTACGCGCGAACCCTGAATCTCCCCAAATGGAAGCGGGGCTCTGACATAGTGCTGCCCAAGGATCTCAGAGACAAAGAAAAAACGGAGACAGTGACCAAAAGCTTCACTCTCTCACCCTCCTTCGATCACCCCACAGAGAACTGGCTGATCGGGGCGACCCTGAAGAGGATGAGTCACAGTTTCAACTACCGCACGACTCGCAAAAGCAACCCGCTAAACCCGGTCGAGAGAGCCAACAGCACCGGCATAAGCGCGGGATACAGTTTCCCGCTGGGGCGGCGCTTATCCTTAAAACCTTTTGGCTGGCTGAAAAGTGCCCTGGTTCCCAGAGGTTTCACCCAGATGAGCTTCTCCCTCATTCCTACCACCGTATCGGTGGGCGGGAGTATGAGTGAAATGCGATCTCATAGGGAGACCAACTTAGGTGAGATATATGATACTATGTTCAAGAGCTTCACCGGAAATCTAAGTGCTCAGGCCAGCCCCGTAAAGAGCATCCCTATCACCTACAACATGACCACTGCCAGGGACATAAGGGATCCGAAGACCATAGTCTGGTCAATGGATCCCAAGGAAGCCAAGCTGGGTATAGAAACTGGATACACGGAGAGCTTTTCGGCCAGGTATACCCCATCCTGGTTGTCTCTTTTCAATGCCAGCTTCACCTTCGACTCCAAGTACAACGAGAATGCCGATAGGCTTGATTCTCACAACTTCGGAGGCACCAGAAAGGTTGGTAACAGTAATAACAGATCAGCCAGCTTCACCATCGACTGGCAGAAGATACTGGGAAGCGGAACCCCGAAGCAAGAGGAGAAGGAAACCTCCTTCTTGAGTCTTAATCCCCTCACCCTGCTCAGAAAGCTCACCCGGAGAATCGATGCGGTCAAGGTCAAATATAGTAAGAATCAAAGCTTCAGTAAAAGTGGCCTCATGGATCGTCCCGCCGTAAGCTACAGGCTCGGCTTTACCGACGATCCCAGGGTGGGAAGAAAGGGTCAGGCTCAATCGACCGACCGGGTCACCGAGAGAGAAGATTACTCCGCCAGAAGCGGGTTTAAGCTCCTCTCCACCCACATGGACTTCAGCTATGCCCGAAACCTCAACCGCACCGTAACCGCCACCGAGGCCACCAAGGTCACCAGCACCCGCTTCCCGGATTTCGGCTTCGCCTTAAGAAACCTGGGAAAGCTGTGGGTACTGAAAAGATTCTTCACCTCTTTCTCATATAATCTGGGTTACTTCAAACTGGTTGATGAAAGGGGAAGTGAAAGAACTGGCGAAACCTTCAGCAAGAAGACCTCCGAGAACTTCTCGCCGTTGGCCTCGGTTTCCATGACCTGGAAGAACGGCATTCAGAGTTCGGTAAAGATCACCAGAAAGGTCACCACCGACCAAAACCTGAGGGGACGAGGAGGGAACCAGTCTGTCACCAAGGCCTACGACAACTCCATGAACATAACCAGCAAATACTCTTTCAGCGCTCCTCACGGCATAAAGCTTCCTTTCTTGAAGAAGCTGAAGTTCAGAAGCTCACTTTCTCTTTCTGCAAACGTCACCATCGCCTCTCGTAAGACCAAGAGCTCGGTGGGCGGACAGGCCTTCAACGTCACCCAGGACAACGATCGTATTTCCATCACCTCCAATGTCAGTTACCGCTTCTCCTCCAAGGTTAATGGGGGAATAAAAATCGGCTGGGTTGATACCAATGACAAAAAGACCAAGAGGAAGACCCACACCAGAGAGTTGGGAATCTGGATGGAGATACGTTTCTAAAGGCCTTTTAAGTGCAGGTCGACAGACTGAATCGGGAAGACTTGCCGGTAAACCCCTAACTCTAAGGGGAAAAAGAGATGCGGGCAACCTCCGCATCCGCCCTGACCGGAGCCAGGGGTCTACTTCTCCCACATTCGTCCAAGCCACACGACGCGCTTAGGCGTACCAACTGTATTGTGGGAGAGACAAATCGAGCGATTTCACGTCTGCCACGGGGACCCGAAACCAGGTTAAACACTCCGACTAAGATGAATCTAATCGGGAAGAACACTCTCCTTTTCACTCTCTGCTTCTTATCTTTGCTGCTTCACGCCTGTGCCTCTTCTCCATCGCCCGAATTCGACGGCCAACGGGCCTTTGCCAGTCTGCTGGATCAGTGCCGGTTCGGTCCTCGCTATCCGGGCTCTGTGGGGCACCAGAAGGCCAGAAAGTATTTCCTTGACAAACTCTCTGAGCACACTAATTTTGTAAAGGTTCAGGACTTTGTGCATTCAGACCCAGAGGAAGGAATAGAGCTTAAGTTAAGCAACATAATAGCCTCTTTTTATCCGGAGAACACCAGGCGCGTGCTCCTGTGTGCTCACTGGGACACCCGCCCGTTTGCGGACCATGATCCTGATACCTCCTTGTGGGCGGAGCCTATCTTAGGGGCGAACGATGGCGCCTCCGGGGTAGCGGTGCTCCTGGAGATCGCCAGAGTCCTCTCCCGGAACGAACCGCTGTGGGGAGTGGACATCGTGCTCTTCGACGGCGAGGATGGAGGAAGGGCAGGTGACCTGGAGGGATTCTGCTTAGGATCGAAGCACTTTGCCAGAAATAAGGGAGACTACCAGCCTGAATTCGGAATCCTTGTGGACATGATAGGAGACAGGGACCTTACTCTCTACAAAGAGGCCTATTCCGTACGTTACGCCGACGAACTTACCGAATCGCTCTGGTCTAAGGCGAAGGAGATGGGACTTCTCTGCTTCGAAGATTCGGTCAAGTACGCCGTGTACGACGATCACGTGCCTTTGCTTGGCGCGGGAATTCCGGTGGTCGATCTAATCGACTTTGATTACCCTTACTGGCATACCACCTCCGATACGCCGGACAAATGCAGCCCGGAGAGTCTGCAAAAGATCGGAGATCTACTTTTGCATATACTCTACCATGGAATCTGATCCTCTATGAGAAAGCCAGATTCCCAATCGGTACTTGTGACATACGGGCAGGCTCTCTAAAGACCTGCTCTTCGGTCAGCCAATCATGCGATTTCTTAACTTCACCCCCCAGGAAACCAAGGCTATAATCTTTCTCCTGATGGCCTTACTGGTGGGCAGCGGGATAATCCTGTACAAAAGAACTTATCCGAAGTTCGCCCCGCAACTCAGGCTGGAAAAAGGCGGCGCTGATTCTCTCCGTCAGACTCTGTATCCTTCAGACGGAGGGCAGGGAGAAAACAGGATCAACTTAAATCAGGCCACCGCCGCTGAGCTTCAGCTTCTACCTGGCCTGGGACCAGCCCTGAGCAGGAGGGTAGTGGAGTTCAGGGAAGCCAACGGGAACTTCAGGCGGATCGAGGACATAATGCGGGTTCCTGGCATCGGCCCCAAGACGTTTGAACGAATCAAAGACTACGTTACTGCCGAAAAGAAAAAGGAGGCAGCCCTCAAGTGAGAATAATCTCCGGCGAGCACAAGGGCCGGCGACTTGTCGGGGGGAAGAAGGCCGGCTTAAGGCCCACGGCTGACAGAGTGAAGGAGTCGATCTTCAACGTTCTGCAAAAGGAGGTCGCGGGGAAGAGAGTTCTGGACATCTTTGCCGGGGCGGGCACCTTGGGCATCGAAGCCCTGTCGCGCGGCGCCGAGTCGGTCACCTTCGTGGACGCATCCCGGCAGAGCATAAGTATTCTGAAGAAGAACCTCCATGACCTCAGCCTGGAGGGCAAATCCACCATCCTCCGCCTGGACGGGTTAGAAGCTCTGGGCAAGCTGAAGCAGAAATTTCACCTTGTCTTCGCCGATCCTCCCTATCTCGAGGGATTAGTTCAAAGGATAGTCGACTCGGTTGCCCGATCGGAGGTGCTGGAAAAAGATGGCATCTTAATCTTAGAACATCACAAGAAAGAGAAATTCTCGTTTTCCCAGGAAAGCCTGTCTGTTTTGAAGCAAAAAAGGTTTGGGGACACCATCATATCGTTTTTCTTGAAAGTTGGCTGAAGAATTCACCTCAAGTACTCAAGGCGTGTACGTCAAAAAAAGGAGCCTCCATGAGAATTGCCATATATCCGGGGAGCTTCGATCCCCTAACCAACGGCCATCTGGATTTGATCCGGCGGGGTCTTTTGTTGTTTGATCAGTTGGTGGTCGCCATTGCAGACAATCCCAACAAGAAGCCCCTCTTTTCCGGTGCGGAGAGACTGGAGATGGTGAGGGCAACGGTGAAAGATCAGGATCGAGTCGAGGTCCTGTTATTCACCGGTCTTCTGGCAAACTTAGTCAAGGAACGGAAGGCTTGCGCCATCATTCGGGGAGTACGGGCCGTGTCTGATTTCGAGTTTGAGTTTCAGCTTGCCCTGATGAACAGAAGACTGGCTTCCCACGCGGAAACGGTTTTCATGATACCTTCCGAGAAGTATACTTACCTTAGCTCCAACTTAATCAAGGACATCGCCCGCTTCGACGGCGACATATCCTGTTTCGTTCCGAATATGGTAAAAAGAAGGCTAAAAGAGAAGTTTGGGTTCTCATGAGAAGAGCCGCAAACCGGCCCCCCGGCTTAAGCTCTTGGCAGATTCAGCGCCCCGCGCCCCGGCCCTTGCGTCCCGACTGCCCGACATCAGGACTCAAGCTCCTTCTTCAGGGCCTTCACCGCCTTTGACGCCTCTTCTTCCCGAATCACACAGGAGATGGCATTGGTGGAACTGGACACTGCCTCCACGTTTACCTTGGCGCTGGAGAGGGCTGAGAAGACCTTGGCCCCCACGCCCGGCGTCTTGGAGAGACCTGAATGTGTAATAGAGATGACCGCTATGTTGTGGTCCACCAGCAGATCCTTTGCCTCTATCTCCTCTTTTATCTTGTTCAACTTGAGGATGGCGGAGTTTAAGTGATCTTTGGTCACCACCAAGGTTATGTCCTGACCCTTTTCAAGCCCGGAGGTGCTGGAAACCAACTCAACGTTGATGTCATAAGACCACAGGGCGCCAAACACCCTTGCGCCTATTCCTGGCCGATCCGGGGCGGACTTGAGGGTGATCTTGGCCACATCTGTTCTCGCGGCAATACCAAACTCTGGCATAGTAAGAATCTCCTTCCCGTCAGCAGGTTATATCTTTTTCAGCTCTTGAGCATAAGTAAAACGATTTTGATGGAAAGTCAAATCATTTTTTGCCCCGACCCTGATGACCAAGCGCAGACAGGAAATCTTACCGTCCCACGGCGTAGTTTAAAACGAGGTGCCGGTTCAGGATCTGACGGCTCGTCCTGGAGAGTCTGACTACTCTTGGCCGGTAACCCATTTTGAGGTACGCACATGACCGATTCAAAATGGACGACGCGAAATCCTTTAGAAGATAAAACCAGCCAAAGAGAAACCAGGGCTGAGATTCTCCCGTCTTTGCTGATCACGCCCAATCTACGGATTCACCTTGATCGCTTGACCAAGTCCAACATTTCCCTCACCGCCCGTTCAAACCCCACCAGCACGGCGCGGGCCACGATAGAATGACCGATGGAGAATTCGTGGATATGCGGAATCTGAACCAGATTGACGATATTCCTGTAATTCAGCCCGTGGCCCATGTTTATCCCCACGTTAAGCCTGTGAGCAAGGGTGGCCATCCTCTCCAATCTCTCTAACTGCGTGATCTGGTCTGCCACGCTCTTGGCAGAGGCATAACTGTCGGTATTAATCTCCACGTAGTCGGCTCGAAGCTTGGCCGACGTCTTGATGCTCTCTTCATCCGGGTTGACGAAGAGGCTGACCAGCATTCCATTCAACTGGAGCTTGCCAATGGCCTGATTCAGCTGTTCATAGTTGCTTTCCACGTCCAGACCACCCTCTGTCGTCAGTTCGCCCTCCTTTTCAGGGACGAGCGTAACCATGTCCGGTTTGACCTGGAGAGCTATCTCCATCATCTCGTTGGTGGCCGCCATCTCAAGATTCAAAGCGGTCTTGACCACCTGCCTCAACAGCTTCAAATCCCGATCCTGAATGTGTCTTCTATCACCCCTGAGATGAATGGTGATCCCATCCGCTCCTGCCATTTCCGTCGCTACT
>Ga0114919_10001914_pt1 | contig 16768 bp, 12 predicted proteins | sample BlataG_FD_88682 | JGI IMG/M metagenome (GOLD analysis project Ga0114919, IMG submission 88682) | Deep subsurface microbial communities from Black Sea to uncover new lineages of life (NeLLi) - Black_00105 metaG | ecosystem: Environmental > Aquatic > Marine > Oceanic > Sediment | place: Atlantic... | reverse complement strand
CCAAGAACCAGAAAGTGCTGATCTTGCCGCTCGAATCCTCTTCGGTGATCGGCGCTATTGCCGGCGTCGGTGAGATCGCGCGGGAGGCATTCGGCAACAGTAGCCAGGCCGAAGACCCGAACCCGCAAGGCGGTCAGCGCGGCCGCGGCGGCTCGGTGCCCACTGTGTAAGCGGGAGATGGATCGATGGAAGCTCTGCTGGCGCTCGGCGCCTGGAACTGGATGATCCTCGCCGCGATTCTGTTCGTGCTCGAACTGACCGCGCCCGGCATCTTCTTCATGTGGTTTGGGCTGGCGGCCGCGGTCACCGGCCTCATCATGTTCCGCTACGACATCACCTGGCAGTGGCAGCTCCTCTGGTTCTGCGGGCTGTCGCTCGCCTCCGTGCTGATCGCCAACAAATATCTGCGCAAGCACCCGCTCGAGAGCGATCAGCCGTTTCTCAACGACCGCGCCGCGCAATTCATTGGCCATTCCTTCGATCTGGACGATCCAATCGTGAATGGGCGCGGCAGCGTGCGCTCCGGGGATACGATTTGGCGGGTAGAAGGGCCGGAGCTCCCGGCAGGCACGCGGGTGAAGGTCGTCGGCACCGACGGCACGGTGCTCAAGGTCGAGCCGGCCGGCGACGCGCCCGGCTAGAACTATCTTGCCTTATGCAACCACTTGAATATTGGCGACTTCGGTGGGGATCTCGGCCGAAGTGTCCTCGTGCGGCCACACGCCTTCGGCGACACGGGTGCGTCCTGAGCCTGTCACCACGACATCGGTGAAGCCGGCCTCGCGGAGCTTGTCGGCGACCATCTCGTTCGATGCCACACTTTGCATCAGGCCGAGACTAATCTCCGCCTTGTAGATTTTTCCTTTTTGAACAGTGAAGTGCGGCATGGCCCCTCTTGGCGCTCTCGGCAGGTACTCAATGCGAAGTTCTGGCGGTACGGCACGCCGGAAACACTTGCGCGGCCATTGCGTTGTCCCTCATAGGATCATTTCCGCCTCTCGATAAGAGGGTAAATAGCGGCGAAAGGCTATGGAAAGTGTCGAGGCGTGTTGTCGCCACGTTTTTCCCGTCTACTATCACCACAATTCTTGGAAGGCTCACACGGTAGGAGTCCATGGCCGACATCGTCATCATCAATCCGCGCTTCGACATCTCCTTTTGGGGCTTGGAGCATTGCATGCCGCTTTTTGGCAAACGCGCCAATCTGCCGGTCTCCTGTCTCGCGCTCCTCGCGGCCCTCGTGCCGGACCATCACGATGTGACCCTGGTCGACGAGAATGTCGAGGACATCGACTTCGACCGGCTCGGTCGCGCCGATCTCGTCTGCCTGACGGGCATGAGCATCCAGGGCAGGCGCCTCATTGAGATCCTCGACGAGGTCAAATCACGCGGCGTCCCGGTGGTGGTCGGCGGGCCGATGGCAACTGTCGAGCCGGAGGTGCTTGAGGGGCTGGCCGATGTCATCTTTGTCGGCGAAGCGGACGAGACATGGCCGCAGTTCTTGGCGGAATGGGAGCAGGGCACCCACCAGACCCGCTACGCGCAGAAAGACAAGAGCGACATGGCGAGCCTGCCGTTGCCGCGCGTGGATCTGCTCAAGGCCGAACGCTATATGTTTGGCAGCTTGCAGATCTCCCGCGGCTGCCCGTTCACCTGCGAGTTCTGTGACATCATCGTCACGTTCGGACGACGCCCGCGCCTCAAGACCAGTGAACAGGTCATCGCCGAGCTCGAGTCGTTCGAGCGCGCCGGGCTGAAGATCGTGTTTGTCGTGGACGACAATCTGATCGGCAACAAGAAGGCCATCAAAGAGGTCCTGCGCGACATCATCGCCTGGCAGCAGGAGCGCGCCTATCCGCTCACCCTGTTCACCGAGGCATCGCTCGACCTCGCCGAGGACGACGAGCTGATGGAGCTCATGGGCCTTGCAAACTTCCAGAGCGTGTTCATCGGTATCGAGACGCCGAACGAGGACTCTCTCAAGGAGACCAAGAAGCTGCAGAACGTGCGGCCGAACGCCGGCTCGCTGCTCGATCGGGTGCATCGCATCCAGGATCACGGCCTCGACGTCTGGTGCGGTATGATCGTCGGCTTCGACAACGACGATCCGTCGATTTTCGACGTGATGCCGAAGTTCCTGGTGGAGGCGCGGATTTCCGCGGCGCTGATCGGGCTGCTGCACGCGATTCCGACGACCCCCCTTTACGACCGGCTCAAGGAGGCGGGGCGCCTGAACGACCACGAGGCGGCTGATCTCTACGGCACCAACGTTGTACCGCTGGGCATGTCGCGTGAAACTCTGCGCGATGGCTTCATCCAGGTGATGCAGGAATGCTATGCGGTCGATGCCTATTTCGAGCGCCTCGACCGGCAGTTCTTCGACCAGGATTTCAAGTTCGTCATGCACCAGCTTCCCTATTGGAAGGGTCATCGCTTGGCCTGGATGAAGCGGTGCGTCCTGAACTATGTGCGGTTCGGCGCTGTCTCCGCGCGGCTGTTGTCCGTGGTCAAGGATGATGCGTTGCGGGCGCGCTACAAGCAGCAGCTCTCGCGCGTGGTGCGCCGGCGCTGGCGGGAGCCGCACATTCTGTTCGTCTACACCATCAAGGTGGCGATGCACTATCACTACTCGGCGCTCGCCCACGCGCTCGCTCAAGTGGACGCGGAGACCGGAGCGATGCCCGATGCCGGGCGCTCGTTCTCCCGTGTGAAAAAACGTCCGGTGGAGGCTGCGGCTGCCGCCTAGGCGACACCGGCGCGCAGCAGGTCGTGGACATGGATGATGCCGACCGGACGTCCGGCCTCCACGACGAACAGCGTGGTAATGGCCGAGGCGTTGATAATCTCCAGGGCTGCGCTCGCCATTAGATCCGGCGTCACGGTTCTCGGTCCCGGCGTCATGATGTCGCCGGCACGGGAACTCAACAGTCCGTCGCCCATGTTACGGCGTAAGTCGCCGTCGGTGATGATGCCTCTGAGAAAGCCGTCGGCATCGACCACGCCGAGACAGCCGAGCGCCTTTTCCGTCATGACCACGATCGCCTCCGACATGACAGCATTCGCCGGGGTCAGAGGCAGCCGGTCGCCCGTATGCATGAGGTCGCTCACGAATTTCAGGCGCGCGCCGAGCTGGCCGCCCGGATGCAGCGCCTTGAAGTCGATCGCCGTGAAGCCCTTGCTCTCCAGAAGCGCAATCGCAATGGAGTCGCCGAGCGCGAGCTGCATGACCGTGGATGTGGTGGGGGCCAGTCCGTGGGGACAGGCTTCTTTCGCCTGCGGCAGGATCAGCACGACTTCCGCGGCCTGCGCCAGGGTTGAGTCCGCTCTCGACGTCACGGCAATCAGCGGCACGGCGAAGCGCCGCGAGTAGGACAGAATATTGCCGAGCTCGACGGTCTCGCCGGACCAAGAGAAAGCGAGGATGGCATCTTCGCGGGTAATCATGCCGAGATCGCCATGGCTTGCTTCGCTCGGATGCACGAAATAAGCGGGGGTGCCGGTGGAGGAGAGGGTGGCGGCGACCTTGAGGCCCACATGGCCGCTCTTGCCCATGCCGGTGACAATGACCCGGCCGCGGCAAGCCCGCAGGGTGTCGACGGCTTCGGCGAAGCGCCCACCAAGATCGCCGGTGAGTGCTGCCCGGAGCGCGCTCAAGCCTTCCGCTTCGAGGTGCAAGGTCCGGGTGGCGGATCCCACCGCCACGCTGCGGTCCTCCAGATTCGAAAAATCGCGCTTCAAGCCAGCCGGCATGTGGTTCTGCTCCCCGTGATGATAGACCAATTCTAGCATGGATTGCGGCAGCTAAACGTCAAGATGAAGCCATTTCGGCACGACGCTAAACGCCTCGTTAACCCTATTCCTCCGCTTGGACCATCCACGGGTCTTGGGTCCGGACGCCAAAAACTGGCCGATTTCGGTCTCTTCGCCCAGAGTCGATCGACGTGCGTCCTTGCCGCGTCGCCATACATTCAGCGCAGCGGGCGCGCTCGCTGCCACCTTGCTTGCCGCCTCGCTCGCGCCGGCCGCCGCTCAAAATGCGTCCGTGCCGGGCTTGCGTGGGAGCATCGGCACGCAAAGCGCGGATGACCACAACCCCTGCCTCACAAAGCGGCGTCAAGAGGAAGCCGAAGACAATCAGATCACAACCCAAGGGCGCAGCAGCTCTCGCTCATCGAATCCGGCGCTGACGCCCACGATCTCGCCTGACCTGACCACCGACACGTCGCTTGTGCCCGCGCTGCCGGCGCCGCCGCCACCCCTCGGGGGGCTGGGAGATGAAAGCGCGGCACCCGCGCCCGAGGTCCCGGGCCCGAGGATCACGGATGCCTCCGGCGAGCTTTTGACCGAAGTGCCGAGCGTGGATGACGACGACCTGGAGAATCTGCCGCGACCGCCGACGCGGCACAAGCTCGATCCCTTCGTTCCTATCGGCACGAAGATCGGCAGTTTCCTTCTGTTGACGGAGGCGGAGATCGGCACCATCCTGACGGACAACGTGCTCGGGCTGCGCACGCAAAGATTTCCCGACTACGCCCTCGAAGTCGCGACCAATCTCCGCCTTCAGTCGAACTGGGCGCGGCACTCGTTCACTGCGGAATTCGATGCCGACCGGAGCTGGTACAACGACTTCTCTGTCGAGGACGACAAGAGCTATTTGGCCTTGCTCAGGGGCAGGCTCGATGTGACGCGACGTACGCATCTCGAACTCGAGATTGGAAAGTCGCAGACGCAGGAGGGCCGGAACTCCATCAGCCTCACGGATATCGCCGGCATTCAAACCAATGTGCAGGAGGAACATATCAAGGCAGGAGCCGACCACACGTTCAACCGGCTGACGCTCAGGGTCGAGGGCACGGTTTCCAAGTGGGGGATTACGAGGATCCAGGTGGGCTAGGCATTATCGATCCCTTGGTGCCTACGGTCATTCCGCAGGAGGACGTCAGGGATTATCGCGAGGACGAGCTGCAGCTCCGCAGCACCTATGCGCTCCAGCCCGATCTCGCGGTGTTCGTTCCGAACTTCTCGATCTACGCGCGCTACGAGCACAGCGACGTCACCTCCACGGACAGGTTCAGCGACTTCACCGAAAATGAAGTGCGGATCGGGATGCGGATCAGGCGATAGCGCGGCGTCGGGTTTCTCAGACCAATTTCTTGATCTCGGCAATCACGCTGTCGCGTAGCTCCGGCCGTTCCAGCGCGTAGGCGACATTGGCGGCGAGAAAGCCCGCCTTGGAGCCGCAGTCGAAGGTGCGCCCGTCATACTCCACCGCGTAGAAGGGTTCCTTCTTCAACAGCGCCAGCATGGAGTCGGTCAGCTGGATCTCGCCGCCGGCGCCCTTCTCTTGCGACGACAGGAGGCCGAAAATCTCCGGCTGAAGGATGTAGCGTCCGAGAATGGTGAGGTTGGAGGGCTCGGTGCCGGGCGCGGGCTTCTCCACCATGTCGGTCACCGGAAAGACATTGCCATCCGCCTCGCCGACAGCGACCACGCCGTAATTCTTCACCTGGTCCTCCGGCACGGGCTCGACAGCGAGTATATTGCCGCCGCGCTTGTCATAGACGTCGAGCATCTGAGCGAGACAGCCCTTTCCAGGGGTTTGCACCAGCACGTCGGGCAGGAGAACGGCGAAGGGCTCGTCGCCGACGATTTCGCGGGCGCACCAAACGGCATGCCCGAGCCCCAGCGGCGCTTGCTGCCGGACGAAGCTGGCGCATCCCGCCTCCGGCAGGTCGGCCGCCAGCATCTCGAGCTCGGCGGTCTTGCCGCGCTCGGCAAGTGTCCCTTCGAGCTCCGGCTGCTGGTCGAAATGGTCCTCGATCACGCCCTTGTTGCGGCCGGTGACGAAGATGAAATGCTCGATCCCGGCGGCGCGCGCCTCGTCGACCACGTGCTGAATCAGCGGCCGGTCGACCACTGTCAGCATCTCTTTTGGCATTGCCTTGGTGGCGGGAAGAAAACGCGTGCCGAGCCCCGCAACGGGGAACACGGCTTTGCGCACGCGAGCGGGCATCAAGTCTCCTTCGGGCTAAAAAACGGCTGGAATCCGAGCTCGGATACTTAGAATTCCTTCAACTTCTTTGCGATACTACGCAAAGAATTGCAATCGGGGCTTTTGCGGAGAGCCGAGCGGATGAGTGTCCTTGTCACTGGTGGAGCCGGTTATATCGGCAGCCATATGGTGCTCGAGCTGCTGGATGCAGGCGAGGATGTCGTCCTTCTCGATAATCTGTCGACCGGGTTCCGCTGGGCTGTTCCGGACGCCGCCAAGTTCGTCGATGGTAATGTGGGCGATCCCGAACTGGTGAGCCGGTTGCTGCGTGACTACGAAATCGACGCCATTCTCCATTTCGCGGGCTCCATTGTCGTTCCGGATTCGGTGACCGATCCGCTGGGCTACTATCTCAACAACACCTGCAACTCGCGCACGCTGATCGCCTGCGCGGTCGCCGCCAAGATTCCAAATTTCATCTTCTCGTCCACGGCTGCCGTCTACGGCATTCCGAAGATCAATCCGGTCACCGAGACGGCGAGTCTTCAACCGATCTCGCCCTACGGCAGTTCCAAGCTGATGACCGAGACGATGCTCGCCGATACGGCGAAGGCACACCCCTTACGCTTCGTGGCGCTGCGCTATTTCAATGTCGCGGGCGCCGATCCGAAGGGGCGCAGCGGACAGTCCACCCCGCGGGCCACGCATCTCATCAAGGTGGCCTCGGAAACAGCGCTGGGCTCGCGGCCCTGCCTCGACGTCTACGGCACCGACTATGAGACACCGGACGGCACTTGCGTCCGCGACTATATCCACGTGTCGGATCTCGTGCGGGCGCATTTGGATGCGCTGCGTTATCTGCGCGAAGGTGGCGAGAGCATCGTGCTGAACTGCGGCTACGGCAAAGGTTTCTCCGTGCTCGATGTGGTCGAGGCGGTGAAGCGGGCCGCGCATGTGGACTTCACGGTCAATACCGTCGCCCGGCGTCCAGGCGATCCGCCGGCGCTGGTGGCCGGCGCCGGTCGGATCCGAGAGGTTTTGGGCTGGGAACCGCGTCTGGACGATCTCGATACGATCGTCGCGCATGCCCTTTCCTGGGAAAAGCGCCTCGCGGACTACCGCGCCGCCTCTTAGATCGCAGTTTTCGCCTTTTCAGCGTCAAAACCGCCCTCCACAATATGGGCCATGACCATTCGGGGCTCGGGGATGAACAGCTTTTCACGGCTTGGCTTTGCATGCGCGCTGGGACTTGCCGCGCTGCTCGGCGAACCCTCGGGTGCGCGCGCGGCCGATCCGGTGACGGAATACAAGAAGGCCGTGGAGGCACGGTTCGCACAATGGCTGCAGGGCCTCTGGCCCGAAGCAGAAGCCGCCGGCGTCTCACGCAAGACCTTCGAGGCGCAGCTGAAGGGGATCAAGCTCGACTGGTCGCTGCCCCAGCTCGTGCCGCCCGACCCGGCTTTTCCCGGCGGCCCGGCTCTCCCTGCGGCCATGAAGCCCAAGCCAAAGCCGCAAGCTGAGTTCGGCGTGCCGGAGAACTACTTCAAGGCCCGCAGTCTCAACGCGCTCGCGGCGGGCGGGCGGGCCAAATACAAGCAGCTCGCCCCGACGCTCACGGCGATTCAGAAGGAATACGGCGTGCCGGCGAGCATCGTCATCGCCATCTGGGGCCGGGAGACCGGTTTCGGCCAAGCGACATTGCCCTATGACGCCGTCACCGCCATTGCCACGCAGGCCTTCATGGGACGGCGAGCCGAGGAGTTCCGTCCGCAGCTCATCGGCGCCCTCAAGATCATCGAGCTCGGCCACTCAACCCGCGCGGAGATGAAGAGCTCCTGGGCCGGGGCGATGGGGCACCCACAATTTCTGCCGGGCGACTTCGAGGAGTACGCGGTCGATTTCGACGGTGACGGGGACCGCGATATCTGGGATTCGGTGCCGGATGCGCTGGCCTCGGTCGGGAACTCGCTGTCGAGCCAAGGTTGGGACGGCAAGCAGCCTTGGGCTTACGAGGTCGAACTGCCAAAGAATTTCGATTGTACGCGCCAAGGGCCCGATCAGTCGCTGCCCATCCGGGAGTGGATCGATCTTGGCGTGAGCCGCGTGCGCGGGCGGCCCTTTCCCAAAGAGCGGCTGGACGATTGGACCTTTCTCGTTCTCCCCGCGGGCATGAAGGGGCCTGCCTTCCTGGCGACCACCAATTTCTCGGTCCTGAAGCTCTATAACAACTCCGATGTCTACGCGATCTTCGTCGGCCACGTAGCCGATATGGTCGCCTATAACGCCCCGGTCGATTTCGTGGGAAAATGGGATCCGGTGGAGCGTTTCACCCGAGACCGCATCCTGAAATTCCAAGAGATCCTGGTGGCCCAAGGCCATGACGTCGGCAAGGTCGATGGGCTGGTGGGCTTCAAGACGCGCCAGACCATTGGCAAGGAGGAGAAGCGCCTCGGCCTGAAGCTGACCTGCTACCCGTCCCACGCCCTGGTGAACCGCGTCTTGAAGGCGGCGCAGAACTAGCGAAATTTGATTGTCGGGGTGGACTTGCCTCGGTTTTGCCCGGCCAAGTTGCTAAATTCCTGTCATGCGAATCACGATCTTTCCTAAGACCTTGATCTTTGGCGCAATCCCGGCCTTTTTGCTGGCCGCGGGCGCTTCCGGACCGGCCCAGGCGGACTTCAACAGCTGCGTGAAGGGCTTCTGGCCCGCCGCCAAGCGCGCTGGTGTGAGCTGGGCGACCTTCGAGAAGGCCACCGCGGGCATCACCCTCGATAAGGAGGTGATCGAATCCGCCAATTATCAGCCGGAATACAAGAAGCCGGTCGGCGAATATGTCGACCGCGCCATCTCGCCCAAGCGGCTGGCCAAGGGCAAGGAGAAGCTGGTCGAATACGGGCCGCTGCTCAATCAGATCGAAGCCAAATACGGCGTCGACAAGCATATCGTCCTGGCCATCTGGGGCGTTGAGTCGAACTTCGGCGACAACAAGGGCGATAAGGGCGTCATTCAATCCTTGATGACGCTCGCTTGCTCGGGGACGAAAGCCAAGTTCGCGCGCGGCCAGATCGTCTCGGCCCTCAAGATCCTTCAGCGCGGCGACACCAGCCACGACCGCATGAACGGCTCGTGGGCCGGCGCCATGGGCCACACCCAGTTCATCCCAACGACCTACACGGCCTACGCGGTCGATTATGACGGCGACGGGCGGCGCGATATCTGGGACACGATCCCCGATGCGCTCGGCTCGACGGCGGCCTATCTGAAGGTGTCCAAGTGGATCCCGGGGCAGACCTGGGGCTACGAGGTCAAGCTGCCCAAGGGCTTCAATCCCAAACGGGTCAGCGAGAAGACCTACAAGACGCTGGGGCAGTGGCAGAAGATGGGGATCACCCGGATCAACGGGCAACCGTTCCCCAGAGCTAATGACAAGGCCCAGTTTTGGGCGCCGGAGGGGACCAATGGTCCGGCCTTCCTGACGCTCAACAATTTCCGGTCGCTGCTCCGCTACAACAACGCGAAGTCCTACGCGCTTGCCGTGGGGCATCTGGCCGATCGGCTAGCCGGCTATGGCCCCTTCGTACAGCCGTGGCCGACCGGCGAGCGGCGGCTCTCCATGGAGCAGCGCATGGAGCTGCAACGAGACCTCATCGCGCTCGGTCATTTGGAGGGCGAGGTGGACGGGATCATCGGCAGCGGGACGCTCGAGGGCATCCGGTCCTATCAGCGTGCCAAAGGCCTGCCGGTCGATGGCTATCCGACGCTGACAATTTTGAAAATGGTGCGTGCCGAGGCGCCCCCGCCACCACCGCCTGCTCTGCCGGTCCAAGCGGCGCCGGCACCCCAAGTGGCGCCGGCACCTCGAGCAGTTCCGCCACAGGCGGTTCCGCAAGCCGCGCAGCCGCCCCAGTCATCGCAACCGAAGAGTGTCGCCGAGGATGCGGTGCCGCCGGCGAATTGATGCTATAGGGTGATCATGCCTCGTAACGCGTCCGTTCTTCGTTTTCCGCGCCGTGCGCCGGGCCTGATTGCCAGGGGCCTGGTCCTTGCCGCCGCGCTGCTGTTCGCTTTGGCGCCACAGCCCTTGGCCGCGCAGGACACCCCGGCCCATCGCAGCTACATCAATCCGTTCCCGAACGGCGACCGTTACCGCATCGTCGTGCTCGGCGATTCCATGGCCGAGGGACTCTGGGAAGGGCTCTACCGCGCCTTCGAGGACGATCCGACCTTGGATGTCATCCAGCAGGCCAAGAAGTGGACCGGCTTCGTCAATACCGACAAGTATGACTGGAATGGCGAAATCGACCAGATCCTCAAGGACGGCAACTATCAGATCGCCGTGGTCATGTTCGGCGCCGGCGAGGCTCAGCCCATCAAGAAAGATGGGAAAACGCTGAAGGTCGGCACCGAGGAATGGCGCGAGGCCTACGGCGAGCGCGTTGAGAAATTCATCAAGAAGCTGAGGGCCGCAAATCTCGCGACCTATTGGGTCGGCTTGCCCGTGATGCGCAGCCCCGCCCAGAGCGACGACGCGGAGAAGCTGAACGACGTCTTCCGCGAAAAGGCCTTCGTCAACGGCGCCAAATATGTCGACACCTGGGGCGGTTTCGTCGACGACCAGGGCCGCTACAGCGCCTACGGCCCGGATATGCAAGGCAACACGAAGCGCCTGCGCGCCAATGACGGTCTCCACTTCACCATGCGCGGCTATCTGAAGCTTGCGCATTTCGTGGACAAGGACCTGGGCAAGGATTTGACCATGGCGAAGAAGGAACGCAACATTCCTCTTGCCGGTAACGAGGCGGAACAGGCAAAGGTGACGAACCGCTTTGCGCCGGCGAAGCCTAGGCCTGCCGCGCCCGATACTGCCGCCGCCGATAGCTCTGATGTCGCCGCCTTGGATGAGGATGATGCGGACGCAGATGCAGAGGCTGAAGAGGATGGCGACGCGCTGCCGCAGAACCAGGTCGGAGATGTCAACGTGGTGCGGCCGACCTTCAACAATGCGGCGCTTCCCGGCGCGGATCTTTTGCCCCAGGCGGTCAACCAGGGGGCGACCGACCCAGAGGTAATTACCGAAGAGCTTCCCGGCGGCTACACGGCGATTGCCACCATCTCGGCGGTGACCGACCTTACGCTTGCTTCCTCGCGCCCGAGACTGCCGCTCAGGCAGCGGCCTTACTACCGGGTGCTTATCAGAGGCGAGCAGCTCGAGCCCAAGTCGGGCAGGGCCGACGATTTCGCCTGGCCGCCCAGCTAGGCTCAGTTTGGCCGGATGACCGCGCGTCTAACGCGGCACGCTTAGCGCGGTAGGACAGTCGTTCCCATCAGAAACTTGTCGATCGAATGCGCGGCCTGGCGGCCTTCGCGGATCGCCCAGACCACAAGCGACTGACCGCGGCGCATATCGCCCGCGGCGAAGATCTTCGGCCGCGAGGTCTGATATTCGAGCTCGTTGGCTTTCACATTGCCGCGCCGGTCGAGATCGAGCCCGAGATCCTCGATCATGCCTTCCCGCACGGGGTGCAAGAAGCCCATTGCGAGAAAGACGAGATCGGCGGGGATGGTGAACTCGCTGTCCGGGATCGGCTTCATCTGGTCATCGAGTCGCACGCATTCGAGCTGCTCGACCTTGCCGTCGCCGAGAAAGCGGTTGGTCGCCACGCTGAAATCGCGCTCGGCGCCCTCGGCCTGGCTCGATGAGGTGCGCATCTTCAGCGGCCAATGCGGCCAGGTCAGCGACTTGTTCTCGTTCGCGGGAGGCTGGGGCATTATCTCGAGCTGCGTGACCGAAGTCGCGCCTTGGCGGAACGACGTGCCGATGCAGTCGGAGCCCGTGTCGCCGCCGCCGATCACGACCACCTGCTTGCCTTCAGCGGTGATCGGCTCGACGTCGCCCAGCGGCTCGCCGGACACGCGGCGGTTCTGCTGGGGCAGGAAGTTCATGGCGAAGTGAATGCCGGGAAGCTCGCGGCCAGGAACGTCGAGGTCGCGCGGCTGCTCCGAGCCGCCGGCCAGCAGGACCGCATCATGGTCGCGCTCGAGCTTCTTGATGTCCACATCCTTGCCGACATGAACGTTGCAATGGAACGTAACGCCCTCGGCCTCCATCTGCGCCGCGCGGCGCTCGATGATGTACTTCTCCATCTTGAAGTCGGGGATGCCGTAGCGGAGTAGGCCGCCCGGCTCGGCATTCTTCTCGTAGACATGCACGTCATGCCCGGCGCGGGCGAGCTGCTGTGCGGCCGCGAGACCCGCAGGCCCGGAACCGATGACGGCGATCCGCTTGCCCGTCTTTTTCTCCGGCGGCTGCGGCTTGACCCAGCCTTCGTCGAAAGCCCGGTCGGCGATGGCACACTCGATCGATTTTATGGTAACCGGCTCGTCGATGATGTTGAGCGTGCAGGCGGCCTCGCACGGGGCCGGACACACGCGCCCCGTCACCTCGGGGAAGTTGTTGGTGGAATGCAGGTCCTGCGCGGCCTCCATCCAGTCGGCGTGATAGACGAGGTCGTTCCAGTCCGGGATCTGGTTGTTCACCGGGCAGCCGGTGTGACAATAGGGGATCCCGCAATCCATGCAGCGCGCGGCCTGCTTCGCGATTTCGCCGTCGCTCGGCGGGATCACGAACTCCTTGAAATGGCGCACGCGGTCGGCAGCCGGCTCGTAAGCCCGCTCCTGCCGGTCGATCTCCAAAAACCCCGTGATCTTGCCCATTAGAGTCACGATCTCCGCCTAACCCATCTCAATCATTCGGGAGCCATGCTCCCCTTTACTCTCATTTGAGCGTACCGCATCTTCGCATGGCAGGGCCACAGCCTGGCGACAAGGCCAGGGCATGGCCGCTCTCCTGCCTGCTTATTTGCTGCTGCCGCTCAGGCCGACCTCGAGTTCGCCGAGTTCGGTTTTGTCCGCGGCCTGCTGGCGAGCCATCTCCTCCAGGGCGCGACGGTACTCGACCGGCATCACCTTGACGAATTTCGGGAGGTACTCGGCCCAATTGTCGAGAATGGCCCGCGCCCGGGTAGAGCCGGTGTAATGCAGGTGGTTCTCGATCAGCTGGTGGAGCCGCTCCTCGTCGAAGCGCGTCATATCGGTAAAATCGACGAGGCCGTGGCTTTCCAGGTCGCCGCCTTGATGCCGCCGCCGCTCCATAGCCTGGTTCTCGCTCGGAATCGGCTCGAGGTCCACCATGGCCATGTTGCAGCGCTGCTCGAAGTGGCCGCTCTCATCCAGCACGTAAGCGATACCGCCGGACATGCCGGCCGCGAAATTGCGGCCCGTGGCGCCGATCACCACGACCACGCCGCCGGTCATATACTCGCAGCCATGATCGCCGGTGCCCTCGACCACGGCGACGGCGCCTGAATTGCGCACGCCGAAGCGCTCGCCGCCGACGCCGCGGAAGTAGCATTCTCCGGCAATGGCGCCATAGAGCACGGTGTTGCCGACGATGATCGATTTCTCCGGGACGATGCCGGACTCTTCGGGCGGCCGGACGATGATGCGGCCCCCTGACAAGCCCTTGCCGACATAGTCATTGCCTTCGCCGACGAGGTCGAGCGTCACGCCGTGCGCCAGCCAGGCGCCGAAGCTCTGACCGGCCGAGCCCTTAAAGCGGATCCAGATCGTGTCGTCGGGGAGGCCCGCGTGGCCGTAGCGCTTGGCGATCTCGCCCGACAGCATGGCGCCGGTCGAGCGGTCGACATTTTTGATCGGCAAGTCGAGCTTGACCGGCTTTCTCTTTTCGACCGCATTGCGACACAGTTCGATCAGCTTGTTGTCCAGCACCTTCTCAAGCCCATGGTCCTGGCGCTCGGTGTTTCTGGTCGGCACCTTGTCCGCCACCTCGGCTTTATGGAACAGCTTGGTGAAGTCGAGACCGCGCGCTTTCCAGTGGTCGATCGCTTTGTCCTTATCGAGCACCTCGGTGTGGCCGATCATCTCGGCGAAGGTGCGGAAGCCGAGCGATGCCATGTACTCGCGCACTTCCTCGGCGACATAGAAGAAATAGTTGATGACGTGCTCGGGCGCGCCCGTGAAGCGTGCGCGCAATACCGGGTCTTGCGTGGCGATGCCCACCGGGCAGGTGTTCAGGTGGCATTTGCGCATCATGATGCAGCCGGCGGCGATCAGGGGCGCGGTGGAGAAGCCGAACTCGTCGGCGCCGAGCAATGCGCCGACCACGACGTCGCGGCCGGTGCGGAAGCCGCCGTCGACCTGCACGGCGATGCGGCCGCGCAACCGGTTCAGCACCAGTGTCTGCTGGGTCTCGGCAAGGCCGATCTCCCAGGGCGAGCCGGCGTGTTTGATGGAGGTGAGGGGAGAAGCCCCCGTGCCGCCTTCGAAACCGGCGATGGTCACGTGGTCGGCCATGGCCTTGGCGACGCCCGCGGCGACCGTGCCGACGCCGACTTCTGAGACCAGCTTCACCGAGACGTCGCCTCTTGGGTTGACGTTCTTCAGGTCAAAAATGAGCTGCTTCAGATCCTCGATCGAATAGATATCGTGGTGCGGCGGCGGCGAGATGAGACCGACACCCGGCGTGGAGTGACGCACCTTGGCGATGGTGGCGTCCACCTTATGGCCAGGGAGCTGGCCGCCTTCGCCAGGCTTGGCGCCTTGCGCCATCTTGATCTGCATCATGTCGGAGTTGACGAGATATTCCGTGGTCACGCCGAAGCGGCCCGAGGCTACCTGCTTGATGGCCGAGCGCATGGAATCGCCATTGGGTAGCGGCTTGAAGCGATCCACTTCCTCGCCGCCTTCGCCCGTGTTGGATCGGCCGCCAATGCGGTTCATGGCAATGGCGAGCGTGGTGTGCGCCTCCCGGCTGATCGAGCCGAAGGACATGGCGCCGGTGGCGAAGCGCTTGACGATCTCGGTGGCGGGCTCGACCTCGTTGAGGGGAATAGCTTTTTGGCCGATTTCGTCTGCGTTCTTGATGCGGAACATGCCGCGCATCGTGAGAAGATGCTGGGACTGCTCGTTCACGGCTTGCGCGTATTCGCGATACTTCTCTGGCAGATTGCCGCGCACCGCGTGCTGAAGGTCGGCAACCACTTCCGGACGCCAAGTATGAGCCTCGCCGCGAATGCGGAAGGCATATTCGCCGCCGACGTCGAGGGCGTTGCTCAGCACGGGCGCATCACCGAAGGCGAGCTTGTGGCGCTCGACGGACTCGCGTGCGATCTCTGCCAGGCCGACGCCCTCAACTTGCGTGTTAGTGCCGGTGAAGTACTTGGCAATGAAGTCGGACCTCAAGCCGACGGCATCGAAGATCTGCGCGCCGCAATAGGATTGGTAGGTCGAGATGCCCATTTTGGACATAACCTTGAGGATGCCCTTGTCGACCGCCTTTTTGTAACGCGTGACCGCTTCTTCGACCGTGAGATCCTCGTCGAGCTCCGGCACCATGGCTTCGATGGTCTCGAAGGCGAGATAGGGATTGATGGCTTCGGCGCCGTAGCCGGCGAGCGTGCAGAACTGATTCACTTCGCAGGCTTCGCCCGTCTCAACCACAAGGCCGACAGAGGTGCGCAAACCGCAGCGGATCAGGTGATGATGCACGGCGCTGGTCGCGAGTAGCGAGGGGATCGGAATGCGGTCGGGCCCGGTTGCCCGGTCCGATAAGATGATGATGTTCTCGCCCTTGCGGACCGCATCCTCGGCCTTGTGGCAAAGCTTCTCCAAGGCGCGATCCATGCCGTCCGCAGCTTCCTCGGCCGGGTAGGTGATATCGAGGGTTACCGTGCGGAACTGGTTGTCGGCGACCTTGCCGATGGCGCGGATGCGTTCCAGGTTATCGTTGGTAAGAATGGGATGGACGGCCTCGAGGCGCTTCTGCTTCGAGGTGCCTTCGAGGTCGAGCAGGTTCGGCCGCGGACCGATAAAGGTCACCAGCGACATGACGAGCTCCTCGCGGATCGGGTCGATCGGCGGGTTCGTCACTTGGGCGAAGTTCTGCTTAAAATAGGTGTGCAGCAGCTTGGGCCGGTCGGACAAAGCCGAGATCGGCGTGTCCGTGCCCATGGAGCCGATGGCCTCCTGGCCCGTCTGAGCCATGGGGATCACCAGGAACTTGAGCAGCTCTTGGGTGTAGCCGAAGGCCTGTTGGCGATCGAGCAGGCTCACATTGGAGCGAGGGGCGGGCGCCGGGGCGCCGGGCAGCTCGTGCACGTGGATCTGCGTGCGGTCGAGCCAATGTTGATAGGGATGCGCGCCGGTCAGCTCCGCCTTGATCTCCTCGTCGGAGACGATGCAGCCCTTCTCCAGGTCGATGAGCAGCATCTTGCCCGGCTGCAGCCGCCACTTCTCGACGATCTTCTCTTCGGGGAAGGGCAGCACGCCGGTCTCGGACGCCATGACCACGAGGCCGTCATCGGTGACGAAGTAGCGCGCGGGCCGAAGGCCGTTGCGGTCGAGCGTGGCGCCGATCTGACGGCCGTCGGTGAAGGCCATGGCGGCGGGTCCGTCCCACGGCTCCATGAGGCAGGCGTGATACTCGTAGAAGGCGCGGCGCTTGGCATCCATCAGCGGGTTGCCGGCCCAAGCCTCGGGGATCAGCATCATCGCCGCGTGGGCCAATGAGTAGCCGCCTTGCACCAGGAACTCGAGCGCGTTGTCGAAGCAGGCCGTATCGGATTGTCCCTCGTAGGAAATCGGCCACAGCTTCTCGATGTCGTCGCCGAACAGCGGCGAGGACACGCTCGCCTGGCGCGCGGCCATCCAGTTCACGTTGCCGCGCAGCGTGTTGATCTCGCCGTTATGGGCGACCAT
>Ga0114919_10001913_pt1 | contig 16769 bp, 18 predicted proteins | sample BlataG_FD_88682 | JGI IMG/M metagenome (GOLD analysis project Ga0114919, IMG submission 88682) | Deep subsurface microbial communities from Black Sea to uncover new lineages of life (NeLLi) - Black_00105 metaG | ecosystem: Environmental > Aquatic > Marine > Oceanic > Sediment | place: Atlantic... | reverse complement strand
TTTATGAAGACAAGAAGCGTGCCACGTCAAAGTAAGCCATATCCGCAGCTGGTTGAGGTTACCAAAAATCAGCCTATCTTTGAATTCAGCGATGTTGAGGGAACGATGGTGGGGTTTATATGCCCCAGCTATATTAGTGGGGTCAATATGCCCGGGTATCACCTTCACTTCTTAGCCAAGGCCAAAGACGCTGGTGGGCATGTCCTTGAGTTCAAGACGGAAGAAGCAGTTGTCACCGTGGATTATACGTCGGACTTCTTGATGATACTGCCGGGTGAGGATAGTGATTTTTACCTGATAGACCTGACTCAGGATAAACAAGAGGAACTAGAAAAGGCAGAGAAATAGCCCAAATTCCACCAGTTAGGGGGCGCAGCTAAGGGCATCTTTACGGTTAGAATTAGTGAATTGAGCTAGCTAAGGCGGGAGAAATTTTATGATTGAACTCGAGGACATCACCAGCGCCCAGCAAATTATTGCCGGTCGAGTTCACAGAACGCCCTTAATGTCCTCTATGACCCTAGGCAGACGAACTAACGCACACCTTCATTTCAAAGCAGAGGTCTTTCAGAAGACGGGCTCATTCAAGCCTAGAGGGTCTATTAATAAACTACATCATTTAGCCGAGGAAGAAAGGAAAAGAGGAGTTATCACTATATCGTCTGGAAACCATGCCCAGGGCTTCGCCTATGCCGCCTCTTTATTTGGTATCCCAGCTACGGTGGTTATGCCGCACACAACTCCGGCTAACAAGGTTAGTGCCACCAGGGGCTATGGTGCCGAAGTGGTTCTTACCGAGGCTGATCTCCTTACCACCTGCCTCGAGATTCAGAAGGAAGGCAACTTAACCATGGTTCACCCCTTTGACGATCCCTATGTGGTGGCTGGTCAAGGCACGATAGGGTTGGAAATCCTGGACGACCTGCCCAAGGTTGATGCTGTTTTTGTCCCCGTCGGCGGTGGTGGCTTGATTTCCGGAATCGCCACAGCTATTAAGTTAAGCAAGCCAGCAGTTAAGATTGTGGGTGTAGAGCCTATCGGCGCCTCGGCTATGTGGCAAAGTCTCCAGCGGAAGGCAGTGGTTCATTTAACTAGGATGGACACTATTGCTGAGGCCTTAGCTGCCCCATTTGTTGGCGAGCTCAATTTGGCTTTGGTCCAAAAGTATGTTGATGCACTGGTTCTAGTTTCAGATGACGAAATGATAGAAGCTCTGTGCTTGATCTTGGAGTGGTGTAAAATCCTAACCGAACCGGCGGGAGCTGCAGGATTTGCCGCTCTTCTCTTCAAAAAGGCCAACATTCCTAGTGGTTCTGAGGTCGTTTGCTTGCTGAGCGGGGGAAATATTGACCGAAGCCGCTTGGGGCACTTCCTTTCTAAGAAGGCGGTGTTGAGTAAGATTTAAGAACTTATGTTGGATTCCACTCTTTCCCTATGGGGACCCTTTTGGCACATATGGTGGGCGGTAGAGGACTTGAACCTCTGACCCCCTGCGTGTAAAGCAGGTGCTCTAACCAACTGAGCTAACCGCCCTCGTGGCGCGCTTGGCGGGGCTTGAACCCACGACCTCAGCCTCCGCAGGGCTGCGCTCTATCCAACTGAGCTACAAGCGCCAAAAAATAGTGGTGGTGCCGAAGGGGAGATTTGAACTCCCATGCCCTTACGGACACTACGCCCTGAACGTAGCGCGTCTGCCATTCCGCCACTTCGGCATAGATTAACTTTATTCCATTTATTGATGTTCGTCAACTGACAGGGGTTGAGGCTGTTTATCTACCTCACCCCCTTTATCCCCCTCTCCTTTGAAGGAGAGGGGGAAGAGACTTTAGAGAGGGGCGAAAAGCCCCTCTCTTACTTATATTCCCCCTTCCCTTATTAAGGGAAGGGGGTTTAGGGGGATAGGTTGCTAAATGCGACAGAATACTGTTGACTGCAATAGAACATATGTGCTATTCTGGCATTGTGCTGTTACTTTTGGAAGGCAAGTCGTGATGTCTAGTGGCGTGGAGCTGGATTTACCACCGGAGTATTGCCATTATCGGGATAATGGCTGTGATTTAGCTGACTCCTGCCTCAACTGCTCGTTCGTCAAATGTGTTTATGAGGAAGCTGGGGGCAGGCAGCGCTGGTTGAAGAGGTTGCGAGACGAGGAGATGGTGAGGCTGTTTAGTAAAGAGGGGAAGGGAATAAAGGAGCTGGCACTAATTTTTGGTGTCAGCCAGCGCACGGTACAGAGAGCATTAAAGGGGGTTAAGAAATGAATGAAGGCTTTATCCCCACCCAGTTAGCTGGTAAGGATATGGACAGGATCAAGACCTATCGGGAGCTTCTTGACTTCTACCATGGTGTTCACTGGGAGGGGAGAGGCATCAGAGGCGAGAAGCGATTAATCTTCAATTACGCCAAGGTGCTAGTCGATAAGGTTACCAGCTACTTAATGTCAGGCATTAACTTTGCCGTGGATGCCATAGAGGACTCTGATGAGGCCAGGGCCAGAGCTCAGAGAGCCGAGGCAGCCCTATATCGGGTGTACGAGTATAACAATTTGGAGCAGCTCGACTTTGAGACCGAGGTTGATTGTGCCATCCTTGGGGATGCTTGCTATAAGGTAATTTGGGATCAAGAAACAAAGAGGGTCAGGGTTACTGCCCCCGATATCCAGGGAATATATGCCTGGTGGGTGGGCGATGATACCTCCCGGCTATGGAGGGTAGCCTCTAAATATAGCCTCACTGCTGAGGAGGCCGAGATGCTCTACGGCATAACCCCTAAGGCCAAAACCGCCACTGTGGTTGAGCTCTGGACAAATACCGACTTCGAACTGTGGCTGGCCAATGCCCTTGTCGACAAGAAGCCCAATCCCTACGGCTTCATACCGTTCATTATCTACCCTAACCTTAGGGAGCCCAAGAAGTTCTGGGGAATGTCTGATTTGACCCAGATTATAGAGCCTCAGCGAGAGCTAAATCGGGCGATGAGCCAGCTATCTAGAATACTGGAGCTATCAGGTAACCCTATTGCTGTCTTAGAGAATGTCGAGGAATCGAGGGATATTGCTGTCAAGCCGGGAGCAGTGTGGAACATACCCGAGGATGCCAAAGCCTACCTCCTGGATTTGCTTCAGGGCGGCGGCGTCAGGATGCATGAGAACTACATCAATTTACTCTATAGAAGCCTGCATGATGTTGCCGAATCTCCTAGGGCTGCCTTTGGCGGCACTGAGAGAGACCTCTCCGGGGTAGCCCTCGAGATTGAGCTTCACCCCTTACTCCAGAAGGTAAGACGCAAGCGGCTTATCAGGACAGCCGTCTATAACCGCAGGAGTGAAATGATTCTGAAGCTCCTTGCCCAATACAGTGACCCAGGGCTCAAGCCAGAGGACTTTAGGCTGCGGGTCATCTGGGGTCCAGTATTGCCCCAAGACATGGCACGGCAGGTAAACAACGAAGTATCCCTAGTCCAGAGTGGTATTCACTCCCGGAGACTGGCAATGGATGAGATTGGTATCCAGGACCCAGAATATGAGTTTAGTCGGTGGCTGGAGGAGAGGGGGACTATCCTCAAGATGAATAAAGAGTTTGGCGCACGCTCGGCTAGGAGCGGAGAGTGAGAGCGCGGTATGGCTCCAGACAGAGCCCCGTAGGGATACCATCGGGGCAGAGAGCGTTGCGGAATAATCATAGGGGGAATACTCATGACTGAAGAGGAAATTCAGGCACTACAGGACGAGCTGAAGGTAGCCGGGGAAGAGCTTGACAGCTTGAAGGCGGAGAAGGCAGCCCTTGTCAGTGAACTAGAGACCAAGAATACCCGCGTGGCAGAGCTTGAGATGGCGGTCAGTGACAAGGATAGCCAAATCGCTACCCTCAAGCAGACTGTCGTCGATGACAACCAGAAGCTTGAGGCTCTAAACGAGGACCTATCCCAGGCGGTTGCTGCCTACAAAACCCTGGTAGTCAAGGCTAGCCCTGGCGCCATTGAGGAGCTTATCACCGGCAGTACCATCACTGAGATTAACCAGTCCCTGGAGAATGCCAGGACCCTTATCTCTAAGGTGAGGGGAGGCATTGAACAGGAAATTGCTTCGGGTAGAGTCCCCGCCGGCGCCCCACAGAGAATACCCCTTGACCTGTCAGCTCTATCCCCACGGGAGAAAATCCAATATGCAATAGGAGGTAAAAGATAATGGCTTTAACGCTAGAAGAAGCATCTAAGTTATCCAATGACATTCTGCTGCAGGGTGTGGTCGAGACCATCATTAAGGACTCGCCCATCCTCCAGAGACTACCCTTCATCGAGATTGTCGGCAACAGTCTAATCTATAACCGAGAGAAAACACTTCCTGGAGTCAAGTGGTATAACGTCAACGAGGCCTGGGATGAGCCGGTTCCACCTACCTTTGACAGGATTACCGCTGAGCTCCATATTCTTGGTGAGCATGCCGACCTCGATAATTTCATCAAGGCAACTCGGTCTAATGTCCAGGATGTTGAGTCTACGGTCGTCGAGCTCACGGCTAAGGCAGTTAAATACGAGTTTGAGGATACCTTTCTCAATGGCCTAGGTACCACCCAGAGCAAAGACTTTCTCGGCATTGATGGCATGGTCATCGTGCACCCGGCTTGGGCGGCGTCAACCGCCTACTCTCTGGGCGACTTCGTGCATGCTACCACTTTCAACGGCTTTCGCTATGAGTGCACAACCGCCGGGACTTCGGGGGCAAGCGAACCCACCTGGCCACTGGTCGAGGGGGACACGGTAGACGATGGCACAGTAACCTGGACCTGTCGCCGCAGCCAGCTTGCAATCCAGGATTCCGCTGGTGACCCCACCAACGGTGGCACCCTGACCATGGCTAAACTGGATGAGCTTGTTGACAGAATCCACGGCGGCAACCCCGATTTACTGCTTATGAGCCGACGCTCAAGGCGTAAGCTGAACGCCCTTATCAGGGCTGCTGGCTCGGGTATGATGGAGACCGACCGTGATAAGTGGGGTAACTTCGTCCAGGTATGGGATGGTATTCCCACAGGTATCAGCGACTGGATATCTGATGCCCAGACCGTTGGCTCTTCAACCGACTGCTCCACAATCTATGCTATGCAGTTCGGCGAGGGTGCCCTGTGCGGCTTGACCGCACCCGGTCACCTTACCGTTGAGCCTGTCGGCCAACTGGAGAGTAAAGACGCCACCCGAACCCGGATCAAGTGGTATGTATCACTAGCTCTCTTCTCCGAAATTAAGCTGGCTAAGCTTATCGGGGTTAGAGACTAAATCAGCTAATTTGGGGGAGCTTCTCCCAGAGGCTCCCCCTAAGGAGGTATTTGAAAATGAAAGCGATTATCACTGCCCCTGGTGAGATCCCAGTCAGAGTCGATATCAACCGGGACTTCGAAGACTGCCTGGTATCGGGAGCTTTAACCGAGGACGGCATCCAGTATTCGGCTGAGGTTACCACCGGTGATGCCGATGTTGATGTCGATGTGCTGACTAAGGTTGTTGACCCTGGTCTCGAGGGGGATATCCTCTGGGTAGAGTTCGGGCTCACTGCTGAGTTCAAGGCAGTCTCTTCGTCTACCGCTGACCTTATCTGGAAGTGGCAGGCAAGGAATAAAGATGGCACCTGGGTTGACCTGCACCCTGCCGTCACCGAAACCGATGTTGGAACAACCTATAAATCTCGTACCCAGAGCGGTTACTTTGAGCCCGAAACCAACTTTAACCGTGTCCCCTTTGAGATTAGGCTTATCCTCCAGTGCAACGAAGCCAACCAGGGTAGGGCTAAGGTGAAGAACTCAAGCTATGTCAGGGTAGTCTATCGGGTGGTGTAACCAAGGAAAAGCCTCTGTTTGGAGTAGTGTAATGAAATATAGAGTGAGAACTGATTTAAGTTTTGACAAACAGGCTGACGCCCAACTCCTCATGGACTATGCTAAGCAAATAGCCACCAAATCCGCCAGCATCAATGAGGGTGAGCCTAATGAGGAGATAGCCTTTTGTGACTTGGAGATTTGCCGACACGATGAAGGCTTACCCTGCACTAGGTTGGACAGGGTAGAGGTCAGAAATCTAAAGGAGTAGCCATTATGAATCTAACCGAAATGAGAGCTATCGTCCGCCGAGATTTACACGATGAGGATGCGGCTAACTACCGCTGGACTAATGATGAGCTGGATAGGCATATTGGTCACGCCGTCAAGGAATTCTCTGAGGCTATCCCCTATGAGCAGAAGGCAACTATTGCCACCACCTCAGGCTCCAGGGAGATTGATATATCTACCATAACCGACCGCATCATGGTTGAGGCTGTGGAATACCCGGTGGACAAGTTTCCGAAGCGATACCAGCGTTTTACCCTATGGGCAGACATGCTGACCCTGCTTGGCGACGAAGTTCCCGATGGCTCAAATGCTTATATCTACTACGGTAAGCTGCATACCCTTGATGCTGACACTTCGACTATCCCCGCCCAGCACGAGGACCTAATCGCTGCCGGCGCCGGTGGCTATGCTGCCGTTGAGTGGGCAGCCTATGCCATCAACCGAGTTAATGTTGGCGGTACGATAACCCCTAGGGAGTTCCAGAGCTGGGGTGGGGAGAGGCTTAACTTTTTCAGGCGGGAGCTAAAGAGGCTGGGCAGGAGAAATAGGGTTAGAATCAGCTCCCTCTACAAACCCTATTACCCGGCGGTGTCTAAAACTACTGACTATGGTCCCTAATTAACCGGGTGTCTAAGAGGGGGCGAAGCCCTCTCTTTAATAAAATACTCCCCCCTCCTTTCAAGGAGAGGGGATAAAGGGGGTGAAATAAATATGACCGTAAAAGAAGGGCTACCCAAAACCAAAGAAGGCTTACCTAAGGAGGCATTTGCCATCGTCAGCGACCCTGACGACCCCAATACCTGGAAGCTGCCCCATCATCAAAAGAGCATCTTTAGAGCCTTAAGAGGGAAGCTGGATATCGAGAAGACGGTTGATTGGGACAGGATGGGTGCTGCGGTGGCTGCCCTGTCCCCGGGCGGATATCGAGGGCAGAGGGTGGAAGCCAGCCCCGAAGAAGTCCTGAAAGCAGCCAAGCACCTGGCCGGGCACTACGTACAAGCCGGTAAGCCCCTACCCGATACCCTGGCAGCTTTGGTGTAGGGGGTGAGGTAGATAAACCTGTATAAAGCCTTATGGTCAACAATAGGCGGCAGACCCTGGTCTTATATTGTCAGGGGTACATGGCATAAGTTTGAGGGTCTTTGGATTATAGGTCTGGTTGCCGTTGGAGCACTCCTGGGGCATTGGCTTTGGGGCTTGATATTCTGGTTTCTCTTGGTCTTTGCCCTAGGCTACATCGCCGGTCATCTCTTCTGGGGTAAGGAATATATCCCGGGCCAACAGGGCGACGAGTAAATTAATAAAGGGATAGAAATGGGATTGCTCGCTGGCAATGATAAAAGGAGACAACAGTGCGAAGCCTAACATCAACACTACTAGCCGCCCAGAAGCAGGCTACCCGCAGCCCCTGTGTCAAGGTGGAAGCCAAGAATACCATTTCTGGCGTAGTCAGGCTTGACTGGACCAGGCTCTATACCGGCTCTGAGGATGACTACTTTCATGGCGTAACCATGCCCGGCGACGGCTCGCTAATCAGGGTCAGAATAACTCTGCCCGCTGACTCTCGGAAGCTCTATCGACAGAGGGTAGCTAATCCCGGTCCATCGAGCGACTTCAGCCAGTGGACTTATACCAACCAATATAATGCTGTGGTTTGTGCCTGTGCCTCCCTGGGGGCAGAGGTTTCTATCTTCTGGATAAACAGCTCAAGGCAAATCAGACGCATAAAGAGCACCGACTACGGCGTCACCTGGGGAAGCCCTGAGCTCATTGATTACTCCCCCACCACCGCCATCTACGGCTTGGCTGCCGCCTATAAGCCTAACGGCGATTTGGCTATCTTCTTCGCCGACCAGGCTACCCTTTATGTTAAGAAGCATGTCGCTGGTGCCTGGCAGACCAAAGCCGCTTGGGATAAGACTACCGGTGATTTATCGGGAGTGGCTACTGTCTATGATAGCGACTGGAACCTCTTGGTCACCGGGAAGGATACCGCCGGCAACTACAAGCTGTGGAGCTTAATCTATGGCGATGGTGGCGACATAGCCGCCGGCACCTGGTCAGCTCTCAAGGAATTCGGCTCAGCCCCGTCAGACGGTAGCTTTGAATACCATAGAGTGTTTATGGATAAGCCCGATGTTTACCGGGGTTTCTATGTCGAGAAGTTCACCGGCACCGAAGCCTACAACCGTCCCTTGTGGAGCCACTCCATCCCCGATACCGCCTTCTTGAGCTCACTGTGGCGTGAGCCAGTCCCGTTCAGTCTGTCTAGCGAGTATGGACTAGCCATCGCTCATTTTGGCGACTATTGCTGGCTATCAAGCCCGGCTGGAGTGTGGAGAGCCCTGCTCACTATTCAGAGCCTTGACCTGACCACCGATATTCTGTCAGTGAGGCAGGAGAGCGGGCAGAGTCAGGGGGACCTAACCGTCGAGCTCAGGAACGATGATGGTCAGTATGCTTCACCAGGAACGGGGAGCCTGGCTGTTCTTGACATAGGTTGTCAGTTGGAGTTCAGCCCGGGTTATGAAACAACCACCGGCAATGAGGTCAGTTCCGGGCAAACCTTTGTCCTTGAAGCCTACGAACATACCAGCTCAGACGGCAAGGCTAGCCTGATTCTCCACGGTGTTGACGGCTGGCGAGCCATAGACAACTGGCGAGCCAGACACCAGTTCCGCTGGAACAGGGACTCTAATGAGATGAGCGTCAAGCAAATCCTCGAGTTCGTCTTGGCCAGAGTGGGCTTAAAGCTTGAGGTAAAATCCCAGTCATCAGTTATAACTGGCTATTACCCTGATTTCACCATCAGCCCCAACGTGAAAGGTAGTACCATCGTCACCAAGCTACTGTCCTTTGTCCCTGATGTCCTCTTCATCGAGGGCAATAAAGCCTATGTGGTCAATCCCCAGCCCGCTGACAGTTCGGTCTATTCTTATGGTTTAGGTCATCCCATCTTCGAGGGTAGATACCGGGTCAGAGCCTGGGAGCTTAACCGGGTCCAGGTCGAGGGCTACGATACCAGTGCCGAGGCTCCCATCATTGCCGATTCCTTTGCCTGGGATGAAATAGATAAGGTCTACGATAGGCTGCAGCAGCTCTACGACAGGAACCTGGACACCGTAGCCAAAGCCCAGGCAAGAGGAGACGCCTACTTGAGAGAAGCTGAGATTGAGTCGGCCGGTGGCATAATCCGAATCCCGGTCAACTGTGGTCAGCAGCTCTACGATGTCATTGACATAACCGATAGCCGAGCCGGGCTCAGTGCTGAGAAGAGGCGGGTGCTGGGACTAATCTTGGTCTATCAACCAAGCAAGGCACAATACGAACACCGATTAGCACTGGGGGCAGTATAAGTCTGAAGGAGGCGATATAAATGAGACTGAGAAGAGCGGTGCTAAAGAGTTTCAATTCTAGTAATTACACGGCCACTATCCAGCTTATTGGCAGTTACAAGGTTTATCTGGAAGAGATTACTGTGGCTAGAAATCTGCCGTCGGCAGAAATGGCTCCTGGCAGGAAGGTGGCGGTTATATTCTTTGATGAGCATAACCCCAAGGAGGCAGTGTTGATTGCCGTTTACACTTAGAGGCTTAGCCGCCTGCAACTAGGAGGAGCCCCTGGATTCCTAGCTCACTACCCCTTCCCGATACCATTAATGGAGGAGGCATCTACAGTAATCTGATTGGTGCAGACCCTTAGAATCTCTCCATCTTGGGTATCCGAAACCCGCTTCTTATTCGATTGACTCCTTCTTAGTCACACCTTTGGCAAGGCTCTTCAAGATGGTGAGGACTCCGATTACAGCACGCTGCACATCAACCGGCTCTCGGGCTAATACGCTGGCTACATAAGGGTCTAATCGGCTACCACTATACTCTGGACTCTCTTCAGCTATACCGGGGCGCTGGGGGGATAGGTAGCCGGCAAAAGTAAACAGCTCATCCTCGTCAAAGCCCAGAGGCTTGGCAATTTTGCGCAGAATACGGGCTGAGGGGAAACGCTCCCCTCTCTCTATGCGTCCCAGGTGGGATGAAGATACACCTGACCCTGCCGCTAACTCCTGCAGTGTCAGTGGCACGGTTACCCTTCGCTGCTTTATTATTCTGCCTAGGTGATTCTTATAACTGTTGTCCATAAATTAAATTATAATTCGCCAATTGGCAAATGTCAAACACTTCCAGTTAAGCTCTAATGGGCATAGTGCTATCCTAGTCCGCTGGAATTAATTTGTCATAAAAAGGACGTTTAGATCTCGTTAAAATCTTAGGGGGATAGGTTGCTAAACGGTCGCTAGATAACCTCATTCCTTGACGGCTAAAGCTACAGGCTATACAATGGCAGTGCTGAAGTTAGGATGGCTAAGAAATACGATGTTATCATTGTGGGTGGCGGTCCGGCGGGTATCTTTGCCGCTTTAGAGCTGGCTCAGGCTTCTGACCTAGATATACTCCTCATAGAGAAGGGTAGGGACATTGATAGACGCCTGTGCTCAGCTCGTGACACAGGTAGTCCTTGTATTTCTTGTTCACCTTGCGACCTGGTTTGTGGTGTCGGCGGGGCTGGCGCTTTTAGCGATGGTAAGCTGACACTATCATCACGGGTCGGGGGTCGGCTCGGGGATTATCTCGGGGGGAGTAGTGCTGAAGCCCTGACTAAGTACGTTGATGATGTATACCTCAAGTTTGGCGCCTCAAATAGGCTCTACGGGGTTGGGGACGAGGTTGATGAGCTGTGTCGCAAGGCTTCTCTTGTCGAATTACGCCTGATACCAGTGCCTCTTCGTCATTTGGGTACTGAACATTGCCGTTCGGTGCTCAAGGCTATGCGTGACTACCTTGCTTCACGCGTGGAATTCAAGCTTGAGGTTGCCGCTTCCACTATCATTGTTGACAATGGCGAGGTTAGGGGGATTGAAACCGAGGCTGGGGACAGGCTTGACTGTCGTTATCTGATTCTGGCTCCGGGTAGGGAGGGTGCCGATTGGCTATCTAAGGAAGCTAACCGACTTGGCCTAACCATGCATAATAACCCTATTGATGTCGGGGTTAGGGTAGAGGTGCCGGTGGCGGTGATGGCGGATTTGACCGATGTGCTATATGAAGCAAAGCTGGAGTTAGTGTCAAAAAGCTTTGATGACCGGATTAGAACATTCTGTATGTGTCCGGCTGGTGAGGTTATCACCGAATCTACCGGGGGTTGCGACCCGGTAATCACGGTTAATGGGCATAGCTACGCTGACCGGAGGAGCGGCAACACTAATTTTGCTCTGTTGGTGAGCACAACCTTTACCAAGCCATTTCGGGAGCCTATTGCCTATGGTAAGTATCTGGCTAGGCTAGCCAATATTCTTAGTGGTGGGGTGCTGGTGCAGCGCCTGGGTGACCTGATGCAAGGTCAGCGTTCCACTCCAGCCCGTATTGAGCGGGGCTTAATTCAACCCACCCTGAAGAGTGCTACCCCTGGCGACCTTAGTTTTGTCCTTCCCTATCGTCTCCTTACTGGAATACTTGAGATGCTTCAGGCAATGGATAAGCTGGCTCCGGGGGTGGCTTCACGCCATACCTTGCTCTATGGGGTTGAGGTCAAATTCTATTCTAGCCGACCTCAGCTTAGCCCAAGCCTGGAGACTGAGGTTAGCAATATGTTTGCTGCTGGTGATGGAGCTGGTGTTAGTCGTGGTCTAGTCCAGGCATCAGCTTCTGGTGTGGTGGTGGCTCGTGAGATATTAGGGAGGAGCGGGCATTAAGATTGTCTATCTACCCTATCCCCTTTATCCCCTTCCCCTTCAAAGGGGATAGGGGAAGCTAAATAAAGAGGGGCTAGCGCTCCTCTAAAACTCCCTGACTAGTCTAGAGCATGAGAGTCAAAGAGAGGCGAAGCCTCTCTTATATAACAGTTTCCCCCTCTCCTTATTAAGGAGAGGGGATTAAGGGGGTGAGGTTAATAAACAACCTTCAACTCCAAAAAGGGGCTGGTTTTTTTGGTATTGACCTTACCTCAGCCGAGGCTAAGCCTAGCGCCTGCCTCGGGCTAGATAGAGGGCTACACCTTACATATTCTGGTTTTCTATATCAAGATTCGGATATCCTGGAGATGGTGAGCCGGCATGAGTTCGAGTTGGTAGCTATTGATGCCCCGATTAGCCTACCTGCCGGGCTGTGCTGCCTGGAAGAGAGCTGCTCCTGCCAGCCACAGGCTGGGGTTAAGGGCAGGAGTTGTGAGCGGGAGCTGGCTCGGCTAGGCATCCCGTGTTATTTCACCACCAAGAAATCTATTATCAAGGCTATGGTTTACCGAGGCATTAGGCTTAAGACTGAGCTTGAATCTATGGGTTACGTGGTTATTGAGGTCTATCCCTATGCCAGTAAGGTTCGTCTCTTTGGCAAGGGTCTTCCGGCTAAATCAAAACCAGCTGGCTTGGCCTTTTTGAAGCAGCATATCAGCCATTTGTTGCCCGATATTGCTCCCTATATAGATGGGTTCAACCACCATCTTTGCGATGCGGCTATAGCTGCTTACACTGCCTATTTGCACTATCAGGGTAAAACAGAGCTATGTGGTGAACCTGGGGAGGGAGCTATCTGTCTGCCCGTTGTTGACAGGATGGCTTATGCTGGCTAAAATAAATACGGTGATATGGGGTTGTTTTTCAGCTTCCCTCAAAATAAGCGACCGACGTATTATGGCCGAGGTAAAGAGAAAGGGATGATGCTATGTGACTAATGTAGTAGCTGGTGAGGGTGAAAGGTTTGAGAGTTTGCTCAAACGGTTTGGCAAAAAGGTGCAGCAGGATGGTATTCTTTCTGAGGCACGCCGTCGAGAGCACTATGAAAAGCCCAGTGTTAAGCGGAAGCGGAAGGAAGCAGCTAAGAAACGTAAGACGGCTAAAGGATTTCGAAGGTAGCCAATATTAGTGGGATTGTTTACCAACCTTACCCTGTTAGATTTCCCTGCGGGCTTAAGCCTTTTGGGGTCGTTAACTTTTCCTTAAAGTGTCGTCTAAATATGAGGTCTATTGTGGAGCCGGAAGTAGAGTTGAAACAAAAGCTAATGGATGACCTTAAGCAGGCGATGAGAAGTGGGGATAAGGTGAGGCGCTCGGTTATCCGATTGGTGATGGCAGCCATTAAAAATGCTGAAATCGCCCGGCAGGCTACTTTGGATGATACCGGCATCCTTGGCATCATCGCCAAGGAGGTCAGGCAGCGGCACGAGAGTATCGAAGCCTTTAGGTTGGGGAACCGCCCCGACTTAGTGGCTCAAGAAGAGGCAGAGCTGGCTATCCTAAACCAGTATTTACCGCAGCAGATGACTCGGGAAGAGATTATTGTAGCTGCTCGCCGGGTTATTGAGGAAGTAGGAGCACAGGGACTTGGCGACAAGGGAAAGGTTATGCCTAAGCTTATTGCTCAACTTAAAGGCAGAGCCGACGGTCGGGAGATAAATGCGGTAGTAACCGAACTGCTTACTTCATGAGCCTATCAGTAATAATATTTCAGAATGCCTTAGATTAAGGTAGTGAATTACCGATCGCCTTGACTATTATGATATAATCGTGGTGTATACAAGGGAAACAAAAAAAGGGGTGTCCTGTGATGGAGAAATTGGAAAGAGAGTTTAAATATTACGTGGAACATCAAGACGAACTTGTTGAAAAGTACAATGGAAAATTCGTTGTAATAAAGGATTGCAAGGTGATAGCTGCGTTTGATTCAGAATTAGAAGCTATTGAAAATACTGCGGAACAGTATGAATTGGGCACCTTCTTGGTCCAAAAGTGCGAGCCTGGTAGCGAAAGCTATACCCAGACATACCACTCAAGAGTAGCATTGGCATAAGGCATTTTCAATGCGAAGACGTACGCAGTCTTTTACCACAACATCTACGGGTATAACTCGCATACTACAAAATGAAGTTCACATTTCCAAGGCGTTTGACCCCTCATCTGCCCCCAAACCCATAAGCCCACAAAAAGTCGGTGCTAAGAAGTTCATGGCTATCTGGGATACTGGTGCAACAGGTACAGTAATTTCCCAAAAGGTTATCGATGATTGTGGATTAAAACCTATCGGCATGACCCGGGTAAATACTGCTAGTGACAAGGGAATACTGACTACAGTATACTTTGCCAGTATTATTCTACCAAACAAGGTTATTATTCCCCAATTAAGGGTGACCAGGGGCACCATAGTTGGTGACGCTGAAGTTCTAGTAGGAATGGATATAATAAGCCATGGTGATTTTGCGGTAACTAACTATGGTGACAAAACAGTGTTTTCATTCAGAATGCCATCTATTGAATGTATAGATTTTGTAAAACAAAAACCATCCGTCACAGCACCCCAGATTTCAAAACCTTCACCCAAAGTCGGTAGAAATGACCCTTGTCCATGTGGTAGTGGCAAAAAGTATAAAAAGTGCTGCGGTAGATAAACAAAATATATATTCTATGCGGTTAAACCCTCTCCCCTTGTCCTAACCCCTTTCCCTAACAAATAACCCGCCTCAAGGAATTTCAATAGCTGTTACTCGGAGTTTTTGTTATAATATATTTGCGGAATAACAGCAGGCTTGGTATTTTATAAAATGGAGGTGGGTTATGCCAATTGACAAGCGAATTTTAGATGAAGTTGCGCTAAGTCAGCAGGAGTATGAACTTATCGTCCATAGGTTGGGTCGAGAGCCTACTATCGTGGAGATAGGTATGATAGGCTCGCTGTGGAGTGAGCACTGTGGCTATAAACACTCTAAGCCCTTATTTAAGATGTTCCCCCCACGTAGTAAGAAGGTTTTAGCCGAGTTGGGGACAGAAAACGCCGGTGTGGTGGATATTGGTGATGGTCTGGCTGTGGTGATGAAGATTGAGTCGCATAATCACCCGTCGGCCATTGAACCCTACCACGGGGCAGCCAGCGGGTTGGGGGGTGTGGCCAGGGATATTCTGACCATGGGGGCTCGTCCTATCGCCGGTATTGATTCCTTGCGTTTTGGTTCGTTAGCTGATTCCCGTACCCAATATCTGTTTAGTAATGCAGTGGCTGGTTTTACTGACTACGGGAATAAACTTGGTGTCCCCAATATGGCTGGAGAGTCCTATTTTTCCAGTTCGTATGCAACCAATCCATTGGTTAATGCTATGTGTGTGGGAATCGTGGAGGTTAAGAAGTTAGTTCGGGCTAGAGCTAGCGGTGTCGGCAACCTGCTGATGATAGTCGGTGCTGAAACGGGACGTGATGGAGTTCACGGCGCCTCGGGGCTGGCATCAAGAACCTTTGAGGCTGAGCCTGAGCCTAGTACTGCGGTTCAAGCCAGCGACCCGGCTCTGGAAAAGCGGCTAATTGAGGCCTGCCTGGAGCTGGCTGACACTGATTGGATTGTCGGTATGCAGGATTTAGGCGCTGCCGGCTTAACCTCCTCTTCAGTTGAGATGGCGGCTAGAGCCGGCAACGGGATGGAGCTTGATGTGCTCAAGGTGCCTCGTCGGGAGGCAGGGATAACCCCCTATGAGATTATGCTCTCGGAAACCCAGGAGCGGATGCTAGTAATTGTCAAGGAGGGGTATCAGGATAAGGTGGCAGACCTGTTCCAACGCTGGGGGCTTCGCTGCGACATTATCGGCAGGGTTACTGACGATGGGCTGGCTAGGGTTAAAGAGGGTAGTGGGGTGGTAGCCGAAGCGCCAGTGAAGCTACTCACCGAGCCGCCGATGTATAGTTATCGGGTGAGTAAACCGGCATGGCTAAGACGAGTCCAGTCCCTTGACCTGAAAGCTATTCCCGACCTGACCCCAGAAAAAGCCAATTCGGTTTTCCTACAGTTGCTGGCATCAGCCAACATTTGTAGTCGGGGCTGGGTATTTGAGCACGCCGACTATGCCAACCAGGCCGATGTTGTTGTTCCGCCAGGTGGTGATGCTGGGGTATTACGGTTAAAGGGTGGCAGGAAGGGTCTTGCCTTCACCGTGGATGGAAATGGGCGCTACTGTTATCTTGACCCCTATGCCGGTGCGGCTATAGCTGTGGCTGAGGCAGCCCGAAATCTGGTATGCACCGGAGCCAGACCCTTGGCGGTTACCGATTGCCTTAACCTGGGCAACCCGGAGAAAAAGGACGTTTACTACCAGCTTAAAGAGTGCATTCGTGGCATCAGTAGAGCCTGCCGCCGATTAAATATCCCGGTAATCAGTGGCAATGTTAGCCTGTATAATGAGGGTAGGGAAGGGGCTATCTATCCGACGCCAATATGTGGCATGGTTGGTCTCATTGAGGATATAAGCCAGCGGTGCGACATGGGTTTTGTTGGTGAGGGTGACCAGGTATTCTTGCTGGGTAGCGGCTTTGATGGTGGGGGGTTGGGGGGTAGTGAGTACCTTGAGCTGGTTCACGGCTCGGTTAGGGGCAGACCCTATATTGACCTTGACCTGGAGAAGAGGGTGCAGTCTTGTTGCTTGAAGGCTATCAGACAGGGGGTTATTAGGTCAGCGCATGATTGCTCTGATGGTGGTCTGGCTATTACCTTGGCTGAGTGCTGCCTAGCTGGAGGCGTTGGTTTTAAGGGGGAGAGGTGGCAGTTTGACGGTAGGCTAGATGCTGCCTTGTTTGGCGAAGTACAGTCAAGGATTATTGTTTCAGTAAGACCGGAGAAGGTCAAACAGTTAGAGGGAAT
>Ga0114919_10001912_pt1 | contig 16783 bp, 16 predicted proteins | sample BlataG_FD_88682 | JGI IMG/M metagenome (GOLD analysis project Ga0114919, IMG submission 88682) | Deep subsurface microbial communities from Black Sea to uncover new lineages of life (NeLLi) - Black_00105 metaG | ecosystem: Environmental > Aquatic > Marine > Oceanic > Sediment | place: Atlantic... | reverse complement strand
TCGCGCTCTCTCTCTCTCTCTCTCTCTCTCTCTCTCTCTCTCTCTCTCTCTCTCTCTCTCTCTCTCTCTCTCTCTCTCTCTCTCTCTCTCTCTTCATTGCTGACATCTTCTCCTTCTCCCTTCTTTATTATACAGTTTCCGATTAGGAAGACAAGAAGATGCTCATGAATACCTCATAGCGCTCCTAAATGCCATCCATGAATCTTCCATATCCCAACTCAACCCCAAACCAAAGCCCGACCAAGCAATGACCTCCTTCATCTACCGAATATTCTCCGGTAAGATTCGATCCCAAGTTAAATGCACCGACTGTAGCTATGAAAGCAACACATACGAACCGTTCCTAGACCTCAGTCTAGAGATTTCCAGAGCTGATAGTGTGACGAAGGCTCTGGAAAGGTTCACCATGGGAGAGGTGTTGGAGGGAGCTAATAGCTATAAATGCACCAAACAGAATAAAGCTGTGAAAGCAGTGAAGAGGATAACAATAGAAAAGGCACCTAATGTGTTGATTATTCAATTGAAGAGGTTTTCTTTCCTTCATTCAGGAAGGAAGTTGGCTAAGAAGGTGGAGTATGATGCTACCCTGGATTTAGGGCCATATATGTCTCATCGGCCTCAGGATTTCAAGAAGAAACAAAAGCAAAAGTTATCTTCTAAGAATGGAGGTAATAATTCCACCACACCACCATCATCATTATTATCACCATTAGATTGTACTATGTATGATCTGTACGGAGTATTAGTGCATGCTGGGCATTCTCTACATTCTGGACATTATTATGCATATATTAAAGGAGCATCTGGAGGTTGGTTTTTATGTGATGATCATCAGGTCACTTCTGTAGGGGAGCGTAATGTACTGTCACAAAAGGCATATATATTGTTCTATATTAGGCGGGGTAGTACGCAACAACAACAACAACAACAACATCAACAACAAGGTATGCTGAAGAGCAACGGTAATATTGCGCCTCCATTGGCTATACATACAACTAGGTCAGACAATGTACAAGTAGATAGCGATGATGAAGAGGAGGAAGGGGAGGAGGAGGAAGATCCTTTTCCACCAACCAAGAAGACTGCTCTTAGGAAATTGAATGTTGCAAAGAGGAAGCAACCAGAGGAAGATATTGATGTTGATGATGAAGATACCACTACCACAAGTGAAGAGGCAGATAAAGAAAATAATGATACCAAGACTGCAATTGTGCCAACAAACAAGGCAACCACTAAGAAGGAGAGGAAGGTGGGTAGATTGCAAGCCATGATGCATTCTGGTGTCAGTACTAGAAGGGACCCCACCTTAGCTAGTCCAACAAGGTAAGAAAGACAGTTTAATGAAAAATATGTGGGTTGGATGGGAAAGGGAGTGATGATTTGCACTGGGCACTGAATTATTCTTTGATTGATAAGTTTTTGCCGGGGCCTCAGAAACCCCATTTGCATCTGACTCTTTCTCTCCCCTGTATCATTTCCACATCAATCTTATGATATTTTACTAACTTTTCTTCTTTCTTATCTTATCCTTATAGTGGCAGGATAATAAGCCATGTTCCAAGAGTGAAAACTAGAAGGAATGGCAGTGTTGATGTAGGTCTGGAGAATTTCAAAGTGTTAGACCTGATGTTGAGATCTAGAACCCTGGAGAGACATATTAAATTGACATCTCCTCAGATTGGGAAGAAGGCAAAACAGCAGCAGCAACAACAGCAGCAACAAAAGAAAAATGGGGTAGGGGTAGTAGCAGCATCAGAAAGGGGCGAGCAAGCAGACAACAACAATAATAATTCTGATTCTTCGACGGTGTCAGCTCCTGAATGGCCACCGGTCAAGCCTTCAATGAAGAAAGAAGCAGTTAAAAGTATTGTTGGTAGTGATAAATCCACTGCAACAGCAGTAGCAGGTCCCAAAAAAACAGCTACTGATGCTGCTGCCACGGCAACTGGTGCTCAGGCGAAAAAGGCACTGCAAGCATCAGCTCGTAGAGGTGGCCTTGGTGTAGGAACATGGAATTCCACTGATGCTGATGGTACCAATAAAAAGCATCAAGCTTTGCTGAAAAAAGCACAAGCTGAAGATAAGAAGGATAACAATACAAAGAGAGCTAGATATGATGATTATGATGCAGAGTATGATGCAGGAAAGTTGAAAAAGGTGAAGAAGAGAGGGGAGGGAGAGGGGCCTGGAACGGGGCCTGGTGCTGCTGCTTTTGATGCTTTTTTTCTCAAAGGTAAAGATGGTAATAGGGGTGGTGGTAGAGGAGATGATAAAGGGAGGGGGGTGTATTTATCAGGAAGAGGGCGGGGGAGAGGTGGAGGAAGGGGGAGGGGGAGAGGTGGAGGAAGGGGGAGGGGGAGAGATGGAGGAAGGGGGAGAGGTTTTAAGGGCGGAAGAGGGGCGGGGCAAAGGCGGCGATGAATGAACTAAAAGCTGCTGATGTGGCTACGCTTAGAACATATATCTTGACAATGGGTAATATAATATATGACATGCAAGTGAAGACTTGACAAACTAGTACCTTGTTAAAATAGAGCAAATATTGAATCGATCAGAAGGCTTGTGCAAAATACTTGTTATAGTTGCGTACAGGGGAAGAACGTGTTGATTTATAAGGATGGCGTTCTCCTTCAATACACCAGCAGCTAATTCGGTATGTATCCTGTAAATAAAACTTCAACTTTTACCCTTAACTTGATTTTAGACTGAATTTCCTTATTTTTTTCCCCTTGCAGACGCCCGGCTTTAATTTTGGACAGACAGCAGCAGGAGGTGGACTTGCTAAGACGGCATCCACCCCATTATTCGGCGGACCCACAGCATTTGGTGCAGCCACAACCCCATCCCTCTTTGGAGCGTCAACCGGCGGTGCCTTTTCCTTCTCCGGAGCCCAGCAACCTCAGTCGACGCCCTCTCTTTTTGGTGCTGCCAGTGCTCCAGCTGCTGGCGGCTTCAGTTTTGGAGGGGCTCCTTCTGGTGGTGCTTTTGGAGCAACAGGTTCTCCACCATTAGCTTTTGGAGGAGGAGGAGGCTTCTTCGGCCAGCCTCAACAACAACAGCAGCAGCAGCAACAAAACCAATTAGCCCCTCTTTTTGGTGCAGCAGGTGTAGCTCAAGCTCCTGACTTATCAGCAATCAGAGAACTAGAAAGCATCAAAGACTCATTCATAGCAGGCATAGCAGGAGGTCCTTCAAACCCTAGGTACCGTTTCCAGTATTTATTCCTCAATGTAGTCGAAGATCCAGGACAGAGAATAAAACCAGCAGATGTAGACGAACTGGCCTGGAGAGAGGCTCTCCAAAAAGCAGGAGGCCCAGATAACCCAGAAAAATTATGGCCAGTATTAGCTAAAGGATTTGGAGACCTGTTGGCGAGAAGAGTAGCTCAAGAAGAAGCCTTGAAGGAACAGACGAGTAGGATGGAGGCATTGACAGCAGCCATTGCTACGTTGGCCTCACGACAGGAGACGCTGTTTAGAGATAGATTAGAAGGGATTAGAAAACGACACACCAGCCTGGCTCATCAATTACTGAGGTTATTTAGGAGGATAGATGCGTTAGAAGGTAGGTTTGCTGGAGCTCTGGGGCATAGAGTGTCAGGGTTGCGTGGTACAGTGAAGGCTCTGTCTGACCAGCTGACGGTGCTGGAGGCGGAGGTGGCTCCTGCACATGCAATGTCAGCAGGAGGAGGGTTGAGGTCAAAGGTAGAGCCATTGGCTGCAGTAGCTAGACTACAGCTGGGTGGAGGGGCTCTTGGAGGTAGTAGTATCTCAGAGGTAGAGACGGCAGTGGATCCAGCAGCACTGCAATCATTACATGATATTCTGTCTCAGTGTTCGGCGGCATTGGGCATAGAGGGAGATGTGGTGCATAGATTGGCGAGAGATGTGGCGGTGTTGGAATTGAAAACATTAGGAGAAGATGCAATTATGAGTTAGAAAGTAGCAATGTAAAAGATGAAGATATGAACTGATTGTATGTGGTTGGATAAAGATTTAAATAAAGAGAAGGAGAGAGAACATCTCTCTCCCCTGTCTCTCTCCCCCCAACAGAGAGCGAATTTGAATTATGAGGAGGACAAGAATGGCTATAGTTTGTCAGAATTTCCACTCGTTTTGTATTTCGGTTCTTGTTCTATGATCGACTGATTGATTGGCAGTAATTATGGATCAAGGACGTGCTAAAAGACAAGCATCAATAGTTGGAAGAGGTGGAGCAAAGGCGAAAAATGCCCTTGCCGAGCTTGCTGAACTCCGTAAAAACGGAGGTAAAAGAGCTGCTAACTATGAAGTCGAGGAAGAGGACGATGTCTATGATGAAGTAGACGAGGAAGAGTATGCTCGCATTGTTGCCAAGCGTAGAGAAGAAGGAGGTGAGTTAATTATTCAAAATTTATGAACTAACAGAGATTAATTAGACCTCTAGAGAACTTTTTGTACCATAATATTAAATCACATACGTTTCTAACGCCGCGATCACTTGCCCCATCATCACAGGTGGGTTCGTCGTCGATGAAGACGGTCTCGGCTACACCGACATTGGAGAAGAGGTAGACTGGGGCATTGCCGAGCATGAAGACGGCCTCCCAGATTCAGATATGAAGGCATCCAAGAAGGCAGGAGGAGTCCCTGGTGCTAAACGTAAAGCTGCAGCTGACCCAGAGCCAGGTGCTCGTCAGAGAATGCAGAAAATGTTTCAATCTGCAGCCATGAAGACATCCCGCCCCAGAGCTGTCAAGGTTGATGATAAGGCTACTGATGCTCTTCTAGATGATATTCTTGGTAATTTGGATTCTGGCATTCCTACTGTTGCCCCATCAGCAGCACTAGCTAGCAGGAAAGTGGTACCTCCACAGTATCATGCCCCAGCTTCTCTACCAAAGAGAGTCAACAACAACAATGTTGGCAGACACACTACTACTACTACTACTACTACTACTACTACTACAGTGAGACCTGGTCCACATCGCCTAGCCAAGCCATCTGCAAGACCATTGCCCTCTAAGAAGCCTGCTGCAGCAGTGTTCTCTAGAAAGCCTCCGTCGCCAGAGAATCATCCTATAGAAGAGGAGGAGGAAGAGGCACATCTTGCCGATAATTGTTATGGCGATGGTGGGTATGATGTTGACTTTGGAGGTGGAGATGGTGGATATGATGATGAAAATGTTATTGATGCAATGGAGGTTGATGATCAAGGTACTGGCAAGGATGGCAATGCACCAACTGCAGCAGGAGTTGCTAATCCTCGTGTGGCTGCTCTCAAAGCAGCAGCACTGGGCCCCTCTCAAGAGTCACCACCATCCCCAGCTGCTGCTGCTACTCCAGTAGGACAGAAAACTCCAGCATCTGCTGCAGCAGCAAAAGAAATTATCAACAACAACAACATAACTCCAGGATCTGCTGCACCAGCTGGTGGATGGGCAGACATGTACTCAGCTGCAGCAGAAGAAGGGGAAGGAGAACGAGCTGATGATGAAGGTGCGCATAAACAACAGGAAGCAGCACCATGGGTAGATGATGGAACACTCCCCCTTGACAGTGAATCTCGTCTTCCATTCTATTTCCTAGATGCACATGAAGAATATTCTCAACCAGGTGTTGTCTACTTATTTGGCAAAGTGCCCATTGGTGGTAATGGTCAACATTCATCTTGCTGTGTGGTGGTTAACAACATGCAGCGCAATGTCTTCTTCGTTCCAAGGAATAACATTGAAGCTACTAATCCTGATATTGCTAGGCTGGCTACTGAGCTGGCTTCTGCTGCTGCTACTGCTTCATCATCATTACCAGAGGATCAAGCTGCCTCTAAGAAGAACCTCAATATTGCACTGCATCAGGAAATGAGTGAGCTAAAGACTGAAGTGAGGTCTCTGTTTGCAGAGCATGGTGTGAGTCAGATGACGATGAAGCCGGTGATGCGTAATTATGCCTTTGAAAACGAGGCAGTTTCTCATGGAAAACAGTGGGTACTAAAAGTTAGGTATCCAGCAAACCTACCACAGCTGCCATTGGGACTGTCTGGCCAGCATTTCTCTGCTGCATTTGGGGTGAATCAGAGCTGTCTGGAGGCTCTAATCATCAAAAGAAAGATCATGGGCCCTGGATGGTTGACACTGACCAAGCCAACAAGAGTGGCCCCTGAATCTGGTAGGTCTTGGTGCAAGCTAGAAGTAGAAGTGGACAACCACAAGGCAGTCAATATTGCCACTGGCGACTTGGCAAACACAGAAGCTCCTCAGCTCACTGTAGCTGCCATCAGTCTGAAGACTATCCTCAATACTGCCAATTCTACTAATGAAATTGCTGCTGCCTCGGTGGTGTATTTGACCAAGGTAAAGACAGATAGACCAATGGAACCAGAAGAGTGGAATAATCCTCGACACTTGAGATGCTTCTCTGCAGTTCGTAAACTGGACGGTGCTCCCTTCCCTCCCGGCTTTGACGCTGAAGTAAAGAGAGAGAATGAGAGCCCACTCGGCAGAGCCAATGGAGGAGCCATGCTGTCTATGCAAGGCAACGAAAAGGGCTTGCTCACCATGTTGGTGGCTAGACTGAGAGCACTGGATGCAGATGTGTTTGTGGGTCATAACATTGCAGCATTTGACTTTGATGTGTTGCTGCACAGACTGCAGCACTTCAAGGTCCCTCACTGGAGCAGTTTGGGCAGATTGAGGCGCACAAAGTGGCCCCGTCTTGGCGGTGGTGGTCACATCTATGGTGGTGGAGCTAGTCAAGGTGCTCAAGATGTCATGGCTGGCAGACTCATTTGTGATACCTACCTCAATGCTAGAGATTTGGTGAAGGAAGTGGACTACACTCTGGCCACCCTGAGTCGTAATTTACTTGCAGAGACCAGATCTGAGCTGTCCCCGTCGGATGTCCCTCTGAGATATGACACTGCACAGCGTCTCTTGGGTCTGGTGAGACACACATCCTCTGATGCCTATCTGGGTCTGCGTCTTTCCTTTTACCTCAGTATCCTACCACTCAGTAGACAGCTGGCAAGTCTGAGTGGTTCATCATGGGGTAAAGCCTTGGCTGGGCAGCGTGCTCAGCGGATTGAGATGCTCCTCCTTCACGAGTTCCATTCTAAAAAGTTCATGCTTCCAGATAAGCTGACCAACAAGGAGCGTGAACGTCTGGCTAAAGCTGCTGCTGCTGGAGAAAGGGGGGGAGACTTTGACGAGGATGATGATGCCAATCAACCTGCTACCAAGAAGGCCAAGAAGGCCAAGGGACCTCAGTATGCTGGTGGTTTGGTGCTGGAACCAAAAAAGGGGCTGTACGACAGGTGCATCTTACTGCTGGATTTTAATTCGCTGTACCCCTCCATCATCCAAGAGTATAACATTTGCTACACTACCGTAGAGAGGCCAGAAGACGGATCTGTTCCTCCCCTCCCAGAGCCAGGAGCAGAGGCAGCTCCTCTCCCCGGCCTCCTCCGTACCCTGGTCCAACGGCGCCGAGCAGTCAAAGATCTACTGAAGAATGAGCGTAATGCCACTCGTCGTTCTCAGCTGGAAATCCGCCAGCAAGCTCTGAAATTGACTGCTAATTCCATGTATGGCTGCCTCGGTTTCTCCCAATCACGATTCTTTGCCCGCCCACTGGCAGAATTGATTACTTCACAAGGAAGGGAAATTCTTCAAAGCACTGTCGATCTGGTGCAGAGCAATGTTGGAAGAGAAGTAGTGTATGGAGATACTGATTCCATCATGGTGGACACTGGGTCTCACGACCTGCAGGAATGCATCCGTCTGGGTAATATCATCAAAGCCCAGGTGAACAAGAGGTATAGATTGCTTGAAATTGAAATGGATGGGGTGTTCAAGTGCATGTTGCTATTAAAAAAGAAAAAGTATGCAGCAATCAAGCTGGAAAGAACTCCAGACGGAAGAACAGTGGAGATTATTGAAACCAAAGGCCTGGATATCGTCAGACGTGATTGGTGCCCGCTGTGCAAGGATGTCGGTAATTTTGCCTTGAAGCATATTCTAAGTGGAGCTCCAGCTGAAGAGGTGGTTGCCGCCATTCATGAGCATCTTGCTGATGTTAAAGACAAGGTGAGAGCAGGGGAGATCCCTCTAAACAAGTTTGTCATCACCAAACAGTTGACCAAGAGACCAGAAGACTACCCCGATGCCAAGAATCAACCTCATGTGCAAGTAGCTCTCCGTAGAAGAGCAGCTGGAAAAAGAGATGGCGTTGCTCCCGGTGAGACTGTCCCTTACATCATCGCTGTAGACATTGACCCCGTGACCAAGCTACCAACAAATGGAAGTGGTAATGGAGGTGAAAAGGGAGCCCTTGCAGACCGTGCCTGCCACCCAGATGAAATCTCCTCCTCCAATGGTGCCAAGCTTCCTGATCCAGACTATTATCTAGCTCAGCAAGTTTTTCCCGTGGTCAGTCGTTTGTGTGCGCCTATTGATGGGACGGATCCAGGTAGACTGGCGGAGAGCTTGGGATTGGATGTTAGTAAGTACCATACTGTGGTGCAAGGTGGAGATGAAGGAAGGTATGATGCATTGTTGGCTGCTGCATCATCATTGGATGATGAAGATAGGTATAAGAACTGCCAGCCTCTGATGTTGACTGTAGCTAAGACCAGTGGTACTGGCATTGGTGGTGAAGCTGCTGCTGCTGCTGAAGAAGAAGGAGGAGATCAGAAGAAGAAGGCAGTGGTGGAAACACAGAGCTGGGTGTTCCCTGGACTCCGTGAAGCAATGAAAAAAGCACCTGATGCCGTTGCCACTGCAATTGAAACAGCTTTACTGCCTCCAACATCATCATCTTCTCCTCCAGCAGCTGGTTACACCGAGAACACCAGTACTGCTTCTGTCTCTGCCAACCAGTTGTCTAATCAAGTAACACTGGCAGCCAGGAGAGCCATAGCCTCCTACTACCAAGGATGGTCCCAAAGTGACGACGAAGTCCTACCATGCAAGACACGCAACATCTGCCTGAGAGAAGTAGAAGGAGTGGCACCAGGTGCAGCTCCCCCTGACACTCGTTGTGCTGGAGTAATGAAGCAGGAGATTACTGAAGCATTGCTGTACACTCAGTTGTCGTATCTACACCGATTGTTTGATGTCGAGTCGTTGAGTGCCAGTGTGAACTCTGATGATGCTCAAGTGGCTCTAAAGAACAAGGTGGCACCAGTTGAGGATATATTGAAGGTAGGGATGGAAGCAGCTGCCAAGTTTAGAGATGCTAGTGGGTACAGATGGGTGGATTTGGGAAGTATGTTTGGAAAGTTGGCAGCATTGCCAACTGCTGCTGGCAAGTGAGAGAGGGAAATGGTATTTTTGAAGTAATTTCACAGGGAGAACTGGTAACTGTTGCATTCTGTTGTAATTTTTGAAGTTTTAACAACGTAAAGGAACGGATTTCAGTGCCAAACGCAGCAGGTTGGTTTCACAAATAGTGGATTTGAAAAGATGTTGATTTGCCTTGGAATTGAAGGCTCAGCGAATAAAATAGGAGTTGGTATCGTCAGAGAAGATGGAGAAATCCTATCTAACCCTAGACAAACATACATCACTCCTCCAGGCGTAGGCTTCCTCCCAAGAGAGACTGCCGTCCACCATCAGCAATGGGCCGTCAAACTCGTCCAGCAGGCTCTCTCCGAAGCCAACCTCTCCCCCTCCGACATCAACTGCATCGCCTACACCAAGGGCCCTGGCATGGGCGGCCCCCTCATTGCTTGTGCTGTAGTAGCCAGAACCCTCTCTCAATCATGGAAGGTCCCCATTATTGGAGTCAACCACTGCGTCGGCCACATTGAGATGGGAAGGCTGGTGACTGGTGCCAAGGATCCTGTCGTCCTCTATGTCAGTGGGGGCAACACTCAAGTGATAGCATATGCAGATAAGAGGTACAGAATATTTGGAGAAACAATAGATATTGCAGTTGGTAATTGCCTTGACAGATTCGCCCGAGTTTTGGATCTTTCCAACGACCCAGCTCCCGGCTACAACATTGAACAACTGGCCAAACAAGGCGGTACTAAACTCATAGAGCTCCCTTATGTAGTTAAAGGAATGGATGTATCCTTTTCAGGCATCTTGGCATGTGTAGAAGAAAATGCCAAGACTCTATTAGCTTCAGGAGAAGCAACACCTGCTGACTTATGTTTTAGTTTGCAGGAAACAGTGTTTGCCATGTTGGTTGAGATCACTGAGAGGGCCATGGCCCATGTTGAATCCAAGGATGTCCTGATAGTAGGGGGGGTAGGGTGCAATGTGAGACTACAAAAAATGATGAATATTATGGTAGAGGAGAGAGGGGGGATGCTGTATTCTACTGATGACAGGTATTGCATCGATAATGGGGCTATGATTGCTTGGCCGGGGTTGCTGGCATATAAACAAGGCAATGTTACTCTGTTGAGTGATGCTACGTGTACTCAGAGGTTTAGGACTGATGATGTACTGGTTACATGGAGAGATGATTAAATAGAATAGAAAGACAGGGATAGAGAGAGCTAACGCATTGTTGGTTTAGGTTTATATGAATGTATGAAGTAGAAAACAGTTGATAGGTTGATTATGAAAGAAGATCCCCAATCCACACCGCCTCCTTTACTTTATTTCTCACCAAGAAGAGCTTGTAATTGAGATTTTTCTAATGAACTCAACACTTTCCTGGGAAATTTCACATCAAACTTGATATGTAAATCTCCTCTACCTGATACTGATGTTGTTGTTGTTGCTTTGCTCCTGGGCATGCCTTCCCCTGTTACTACATAAACACTCCCTGGATGAATCACCTGATCAATGCGTACCCCTACCTTTCTTCCATCCAGTGCAGGTACTTCCACCACCCCTCCACCCAGTGCAGTAGCTATGTCCACAGTATCATGCACCATCAAGTTGTCTCCCTCTCTGGTAAACACGCTGTGTGGCTTTTGCTTGACCACAAACACCAGATCTTGAGGAGGTCTCCCCGGCAATTCATCTCCTTTCCCTTGAAAGGTGATCCTGGTACCTTCTCTCCATCCTGGTTTTACATCCACCTCCAGAGTTTCTTCTATACTCATACTTTTGTTGCTGACAGCATCCGTGATCTTTCGTTTGATTTTGAGGTGTTTGGTTGTGCCTTGGTACAGCTCTTCCAGGGTCAATGCGAGGGGTATTTCTACCTTTTGGGGAGCTGTTGGAGGCCTACTGGATGGACCTGATCTACCATATGATGATGATTGTCTATTACCAAAAGGGAATGCTGTCCCTATATCTTCTGCATCGTCGTATGACATGTCAAATATGCTGGAGAATGGACCACTGGTGGTGGTAACAGTTGGGCCTCTGCTCCTGCTTCTCATGGTGCTGCTGTTACCAGCAAATGCAGAAAAGGGAGCTGATTGTCTTGAATCACCCATATTTCTAGAATTGCCAAACATACTGCCACGACTACCACTTCCACCACCAAAGAAGGCTTCAAAGATATGCCTAGCATGGTCTTCATCCATTGGAGAGTAGGTTCTAAATGTGGCACTGCTCCTGCCTGGGCCAAATCCAAATCCTCCAAAAGAAGAGGAGGAGGAAAAAGGAGTACCTGGAGGTGGAGCTCCACCCTTGAGTCCTTCTTCACCATATGCATCGTAAATACGACGTTGCTCAGGGTTGGAGAGGACCTCGTAGGCCTCCGCAATCTCTTGAAACTTTGTGGTGGCTTCTTGACGTTGGTCGGGTTGAGACTTGTCTGGATGGTAAATCACGGCTAGTTTTCGGTAGGCTTTCTTGAGGGCGTCTTCATCAGCGTTTCTGTCGACTTGAAGCGTTTTGTAAAAGTCTCTGCCCATTTTGTTTGAGTGGGATGTTTCAAATGTTGCCAAGAAATTGAGCAACGTCTGCACTTGTGGAGATGAACGGCCTTTACTTATATGTTTTATAGCTTGGAGATTCAAGGTGTATTTGATTTTAGTACAAAAGAGGTTGGTAAAAGCGGGTAATTTATGTTGGAAGCCAGCGGAAGGACTGACGACACTGCTATGGACCCTTCAGAGTGATTGGAAATAGCTGGTGATTGAAAATAGCCGGTGCTTGAGAAGCAGCTGGACAAGAATGTTAAATGGTTACAACCCAAACATTTTGAAGCAATAACGACAGAGGCAGGTATCATTGTGTATTCTTAAAGACATATGGGTACATGATGCTGGAATAGAAAGAAAACACATTGAACCCAGCTCTCCAGAAATGAGTTTGGTAACTTGCTTGTTGTCTTCAATATTCTTACTCCTTAGACAACAGTAGCAATTGATAAGACATTTCTATCAAGGAATCAACTAATGGTAAGTGAAGAGAAATGTGCAGTCCAAGGGTCTCATCTCAGCCAGATTGTTTTTTAAGCTCACTTCACCATGGATATCCATAAATGTCTGTCACTTCGAATCGAATTGCATCCAGACCAAGCAACTTTAAATCAAGGTAATTCACAGATCATCTCTGATATATCTAAAGTTTTGAATTATATCGCAGCTATGGCGTCTTTGCCACCAAGACCTCCAGTAAATCAAAATAATCTGACGGAGTGGGGGTAAGTTGATATCAGTGTATTAATTCGCATAAATATGCGTCATATCATAGCTATTAATCATAGCTATCACTCCAACATCACAAATACAGTATCTGACCCGAAACACCTCCATCTCTGATTCTCAATAACAGTCCTGAAGAAGATAAAGTCTTCGAAAACTCCTTGGCACAGTTCTGGGACCATCCTGATAGGTATGTATATGTGTTAACTGTCAAACCTTACCGCAATCTCACTCCCTTCACCCCAACCTCTCCCTCTCTTACTCGCCGCTCTCTCTCCTCTCAACACAGACTCGAAAAATGCTCGACCCTTCTCTCTAGGAAAGACTTTGAAGCTGTCAAACGGCGCTTCCAAGAACTAGAAGAAGACATCCTTAACATAGAATCAAACCAGATACATCTCCCAGCCTACCCCATGCCAGGAGAAACCCTGTCAGTCGCGCAATTACAGAAGAAAGTCAAGGCTCAAGACACCGACCGCAGAAAGGGCGTCCCATGGACGGAGGAAGAACACCGTCTCTTCCTCATGGGCCTGGCCAAGTATGGCAAAGGAGACTGGAGATCTATATCTCGCAACTTTGTCATCACTAGAACCCCCACTCAAGTAGCTTCCCATGCACAGAAATATTTCATTAGACTTAATTCACAGAGTAAAAAGGATAAAAGAAGGGCCAGTATTCACGATATTACAACGGTAGTTCCTAGTGCAATAGAGACTGGGGTAACGTCTATTACAACTATAACTGGACATAATGCTACAGTTGCAGCAGCCATGTTGCCCAATATGGGAGGAGGTGGTGATGGCATGGCTGCTGGAATGCCAATAGGAGGAGGGGGGGGCTCTGATCCTTCTTCTTCTGCAGTAGCAAGTGGATATGCCACGAGAAGAATGCATCCACCTAGTCATCATCACCATCATCATTAATATTATATATGTGTATGTAATTGAAGGATGTTTACACGTTTAGTATCCCATCACTGGAAATGTCTTACTATTTATTTAAAGATAACGTCGATTCGTTCTGGGATCAAGACAGCTATAAATCTTGCTGAGAAAACACCATACACCAAATAAACAAGAGGAACAATCCTCTTGCCTTTCTCTCTATCTCTGTGAATTTATATATGATGAATGTTACTATCTAGGCAGGAAGAAGAGGGATACGAGTTGTTGTAGCTGTCAAGAGAAGACACGTCCTATCGCACTATCATCATCATCATCCTGGTCTGGTCTGAATCCCCCCCTCCGCCTTCCCACACATCCATTTCTCACTTTCAAAATGATAGGTGCATTCTATTTACCACATACAATTCTTGCTATAAATCTACAGTTCTCTCAATTGAATCACAATCAAACACGCACAAAACAGCAAAATCACTGCTGTTCCCTCCAGCCAGGTGGCGGTAAAGCCAACGACAGACACGCTGCAGGTGCAGCCACCGCCCCTGATGATGAAGATGGCATTGATCCAGCATTCTCTACTGATGATCGTAGCCTAGGTAATGTGAGCCGCTTGTATTGCTTTTGAGACGAACTAATTTCATTTGCCAATGCTAATGCTGCTGCCGCTTCTTGCTTCTTGGTCAGTACCTGCCTGATTGCCTCAAAGAAACAGAAGAATATCGCAGAATTAAGTCCATTACTCAGTGCTCTGGGACCAACACCTCTAAAGAATGGTTTCAGGCTGCCATTGCCTTCCTTCATAATTTGTCTGGCTGCACTGGCAATGGATGGCCGCGTGCTGGCAGAGCACATCATGATGGTCTTGACCACATCCAGAGGGGTGGTAGCAGCTGCAGCTGCTGCTCCTGCAAAGCCACCCATGGCTAGGTCTTCTATAATATTCGCAGGTCTATCTGGTGAGAGTTTGATGTGTAGTTTCCGTAACGTCTCATATACAGCAAACTTTACTGCCATGTCGGGCACATCTTCAAGGATGGTAGGAACAAACCCCGTGAAGAGGCCCCTGACACCAGCTGCATTGACAATAGACTTGGCAGCATGGTATACATTTTTATAAATGCCTGCTTGCACTGATCGAATGCAGACAGCCAGGGGGACTTTGACTACACTGCTTCCAAGAGCGGCAGTTGCGCCGGCGACAAAAGCAGTGGAGCCTTCTCCCATGGTGGGGGAGTGTTCTTTGAGGAACCGTTTGGTGGTGCTATAAAATGCGAAATACGTTCCAATAATGATACCAGCTCCAGTTGCAGCGCCTACTACTCCTTTATACAAACCAGCTAATTCTAATGCACTTCTGCGCAGTGATAATGCAGCACGTTGGGCTCTAGGTGGGACTTGGACCTTGCCAGTGATCCTGTTGGTCTGCATTCTAACCTTCATTGTGTCAAGGGGGTGGATTGTGCCTTGAGAAGCAGCACGTGCCATTGCACCAGCAACGACATCGTGAGCAGGCTTTATGTCTGATTGTGGAGGAGGGGTGGATGGGGGTGGTGGGGGTGGTGCTGAAGTAGTGGGAGCAGTCACGGTGGCAGTGGTGGCTGAGACGACAGCGTCCTTGCCGTGGTGGCCTTGGGATACTAACCCAGTGCTTCCGAGGCCTGAATCTTTCAAGAAGTGTTTCCTGAGAACTAATGTGAGTCCAGCTCCAGTGGCAGCAGTAACGACGCCCTGTAGAAATGAGAAATGGGAAGTGGGAGAGAGGTGGGTGTGAGAGAGATGGAAGGAGCTGAGGTCATCAGTGATCCGGGAGTTGGTTCGCTGTTATAAAGCAAAGCTAAACCTGATCGAGGATGTAACGTGCACCGGTGATCAAAGAGGGGCAGTGTGCAATGAGTTGAAGCCTCAGGCGATTCATCTTAAGTTTTAGTATGAACTGCCTCTATTGGAATTTTGATCAGGGAGGCCTCAACTAACACGATTGGAGTCTTGTGTTCGAAGAGTCGGTCTAATCAGGCGATCCTGGTATACAGCTGGCTAGTTCACGCCTTCTGCACGGTGACAACTTCAAAACGCTCTCGATTTCATTCCATGATTTCTGCCTCGTTTAGGATTAGATACTCCCTTGCTTACCTGTGTCATGCTTGCAAATGGGCCTTGAACTATATTTATGCTAGAAGAAGATGCTTGTGCTTCAGTATGAGTATCCATCATTAGAATGTTTTCACTTGTTTTGTCAGCCGTTGACTCTGAACACGTTGGGAGAGTTAACCGGCCAGAATATTGCATGCAATACACTCTGTCAAATACCAAAAGATCAACTGCTAACAACTGTAAACTATCACTAGAAAATAGCTTTGATTCGATGGAAGCTAGTTTAACCTTTTATTTTATATTCTTTCAACAACTAGCGTATCAGTTTATTGAGTCACCAGCAATAATTTCAATCAATCACAATGTGATCAACTGCAGCCTCGTCCTTTGGTTTTGAATCCCCTCCCTATGCTTCCATCAACCCCACCGGTTTCCCGCCCTGATTATTTCCTTCCTCTCCCCTTCCGTCCTGTGTACAATGATGACTTGCTCCAATCCATTCCACACATCTCCATTCTTTCCCTTTCCATCATCTTCTTCTGTATCTCTCTCTTTCTCTTTTCATTACACCATGATCACTCCTCTATCTATTTAAGCAGTTTAACATAAAGTTGAGAGTTACGAGCCGGGTCAATCCTCAACCTCCTCTGCTCTGGCAATATCTCCACCGCCTCGTGCGCTGGCCCTGCAGGACTAAACCCACGCTGCTGAAACCAATCAGCTGTCCTAGTAGTAAGTAACACCAGACTTTCTACTCCCTTGGACACCGCATCTCTCTCTAAGAACTCTAACAAACTATCACCCTTGCCACCGCCTCGGTAACCTGGGTGGACAGCAAATGCTGCCAGTTCAGCAACTTCTTTGCCTGCTGCATCAGCTCCTAAATTGCGCATTGTGGCACATGCTAAGATCTTGGATTCTCTCTCTAAGACTGTTATGTAGGGGAGTTCTGATAAGAGCTGGTCTCGGCTACGGGCTACGAGTATGCCGGCAGCCTCGAGGGGGCGGACGAGCTCGATCAAACCTTCCAAATCCTGAAAAGATTTTTGTTTAGATGATAGATAGGGGAACAAAATGGTGAGTATTATTAGTATGATCATGGTGAGAAATGCAAAAAGATATGTTAGGGGACAGCTCGTCACAGGGACTTCGCAGGCGGTCACCCTTCCCACTACTATTCCTGCCCAATCCAGCTTAACTTCCGGGATCTAACGAGACCGGGTGCGTTCTGGATGGTATGAACGAGCCATAAG
>Ga0114919_10001910_pt1 | contig 16784 bp, 23 predicted proteins | sample BlataG_FD_88682 | JGI IMG/M metagenome (GOLD analysis project Ga0114919, IMG submission 88682) | Deep subsurface microbial communities from Black Sea to uncover new lineages of life (NeLLi) - Black_00105 metaG | ecosystem: Environmental > Aquatic > Marine > Oceanic > Sediment | place: Atlantic... | reverse complement strand
CACATATCGTCAAATTCGTATACCATTTTATTCTTTCTCTACAATTTCATAATTCTTTGGCAAACTGACGTAATATATAGGTACATGATCAGTAACTTCATTCATTCCGCCAACGATTTCTTCACCATTTGTAAACTTGAATCTGACAAGATTTCCTAGTGGATTCAAATAGAACCCCTTTCTTGATGTTTCTTCTTTACTAAGAATCCTATCTGTGCGTTTGTCCCTGACGCTGAATGAAATCTTCATTGGTATCATGTCCGTTTCCTTTTCGCCTCGATTTCTCCAATTTCTATTTGTAACTCTAATACTTTTATTTGTCGGCTACAAGTGTTAAATTTCGCAATCAAATTTTCGAGTACATTATCGAAATTCGCGTATAAAGTTTCTGCAAGCATATATCGAGAATAGACCTTTTCGAGCACTGACACTGATTTGATGTACGCAGATTTTTCAGTCTGTGACGAAAATTCTTTGATCATGGGATCTCTTGTTAGAATTGTATGCTGGCCCATTTCCCATAATCTTCTCAATTGCATTCTACTGATATTAGTCGTATTCTTCAACGACGATGCAATATCACGAAGTTTCTGAATTCCGCCAAGAACCGAAATCGCAGCTTCAAGTCCTTCAGTATCATAACTTCTTGGAACTTCTATCGAATTTTTCTCGAGCTTTTTAAGAGCCTCTTGAAGCGTTTCCAATTTCACTTCCTTAGCCTTTGCTTCCAAACCTTCAATCATCATTTTCTTATTCTTTTCAGTGATTTCTTTCATGGAGTCCCTCCATTTCATGCTAGATCCTTTTTTTATGTTTGAAATATTTTCTTATTCCATTATTCTTTATAGTGCAAGTCCGAAGAGACACTCCTTTCTTGTCAAATCGTCCATTTCATGTTCAAACTTCTTGAACTCTCTCAATTTTTCGAAAATTGATCTTCTCGCTCCATACCTGGCAGGAAAACAACCAGCAGCTAACAAAGAACGCAATGCACGCGAATTTACATTTCCTGTTCTCTCTAGGAAATCATCGAATGATTCAAACGGACGATTTTCGATTATTTGGTTAGCAGGGCCTTCCCCCACCCACTTAACTAAAGACAAACCCGCTCGAATATCACTTCCATCTATTTCGAATATCACTCCACTCTTATCGATATTTGGAGGTAATACTTCGATATCGTTTCTTCTAACTTCATTGATATACTCATTAAGTTTGATCTTTCCTTTGTATTCCTGACCTGGAGGAGTATGCTGCATTAATGCCAGAAAGAACTCTAGAGGATAATGAATTTTCAGATACATTGTCTGATATGCCACGATTGCATACCCCGTACTATGAGAACGATTAAACGCATAGAGGCTGAATTTCTTCATTTGTTCGAAAATCTCTCTCGCTGCTTCTTCGTCCAAACCATGAGATATCGCTCCTTCGATAAATTTCCCTTCGAATTGTTCGATTTGTTTTTTTCCCTTGAAATCCGAAAGTTTAGTCGATTGCCACTTAGTTAATGCACGACGAATTAGATCAGCTTCTCCAGGAGTCAAATTTCCTAATTTTGCAGACAATGCAATTGTTTGTTCCTGATAAATCATCGTGCCATAAGTTTCATCAAGAATCGCTCCAAGAACAGGATTTTCACACTTAAATCTAACCTTCTTCTTTTTAACATATTCCATATGAATATTTGCTGCTAAAGTAGAAGGTCGGAATAATGCTACAGCAGCGACTAAATGATTAAAATTAGTTGGTTGAATTTTCTGCAATAAGTTTCTGAAGCCCCAACTTTCCATTTGAAAACTACCAATAGTATTGCCTTTTTGAATTTCGCGATAAACATCCGGATCGTCAAGTTTCCAGAAATAATCTTCATCAAATTTTTGGTTTCTTTCCTTTATCAATTTCAAAGCTTTATCAATAATGCTAAGAGTCGTTAAGCCAAGGATATCAATTTTCAATACTTTCAACATATCAAGAGAAAGATAATTAGGATCATAATCGAAGCCGCAATGGATAATTCCACCGCTTTTTACTAATGGTACGAAATTCTTTGCTGCAACAGGAGTCACTACAACTCCGGCTGCATGTCTTGACATATGATGAACTTTTCCTTCAAGTTTCTCAGCAATTCGTACAAGATCGGGATATTTCTCGAAGAATTCCATGAAACGTTTCTCTTTTCGAAGCGCAGGAATAATATGTCCTTTCCCGTAAATTCCTTCATTGATGTATTTAGTAACTTGTCCTATTTCGTATCCAGGAATTTCGAGTACCTTCCCGACATCTCGCAATATACTTCTTGCCTGCATTTTAGCAAACGATATTATTGGGAATACTTTATCCTGTCCATACTTCTCACTAAGATACTCAATTATCAATTGTCTTCCCCAGTCACAAAAATCCAGATCGAAATCCGGAAGTTCAGCACGTTCTTCTGAAAGAAATCGTTCGAATGAAAGTCCGAATCTAATAGGATCCATTGCAGTTATTCCAAGAACATAAGCAACCAAACATCCACCTGCAGATCCTCTACCAGGTCCAACAAGAATTTTATTTGCTTTTGCAAAATCGGTAATATCGTTGATAATTAAGAAATAAGATGCAAGCTTTTTCCTAATTATAAGTGACATTTCCTTCTGCAGGCGTTCAGTATATATCGGAAAATCATATTTTGGGATATACATTTCAGAAAATTTTCGTTTTACTTCATTTACGAAAAATTGATTCACAGTCAGATCACCAGAATCAAATACCGGATATTGATAGTCATCAACTTTGAATCTGGCATTACACATTGAATCAATCTTTAAAGTATTTGTGATTGCAGACTTTAAATCGTTTTCACTAAGATGATCCTTCCCCCATATTACATACTCTTGACAAATATCTTCAATCGTTTTCAAGAATAATCTTCGAGTCGTGAAAATTTCATTCTTTGCTTCTGAAATAGTTTTGCCGCGTCTCATGAGAACCATCATATCCTGTATTTCATTATCCTTCTTTTCCAGATAATGAACATCAGCAGTATAGACCAACGGAATACATAATTTCTTAGCCATCTGAATTCCAAGAGAGTTAACTTTCTTTTGCTCTTCCATTTCGTTCAATTGAATTTCAAAATACAACTTATCACCAAAAATCTCGTAAAGCCCTTTCAATCTTCTGAACGCTGTCAATAAATCATTGTCCAAAATTGCCTGCGATACTGGACCACTAAGACATGCTGTTAAACAAAACAGATTTTCGGCTTCTTCAGCGACAATCCGAAAATCAGCTCGTGGTCGATAATAGAATCCTTCCATTGCACTTCTAGAAGTTATTCTGGTCAGTGACTGAAGACCTATATTATTTTCTGCCAGTAAAACTAAATGCGAATAATTGCCTCGTCTTTCATCTGCTGCCAGAGAAATTTCTTGATCTAAGTCCGTATTTGTCAAATAGATCTCAGAACCAAAAATTGGCTTTACTCCTACATCATCAGCATCCTTCTGAAATCGAATAGTGCCGCACATACTTCCGTGGTCTGTCAATCCCACAGAAGGAAATTCCATTTCTGCTGTTTTCTCAACTAATTCTCTAATCGATATTGGAGAATCAAGAATAGAAAATTCTGAATGTACATGCAAATGCGTTAAATATTTTTTAAGCTTCATCATTTTCCTTTTTCAGAGTTACATACAAGAATGCTTTTACAATACTTTGCGAAAGCAAATCCCGAACGACCAGTTCCTCTCCAAATAGATCTACGAACGTTGTATATATTTCATTTCGAATCTCAAGAAGAAATGGAAATTCTTTGAACAGTTCTTCAGGATCAATCGAAAGCGTTAACTCTATTTTATCCTCCATATCTAACCACTCCATCCTTTTCCAATTTCTTCCACCATTTTTTACATGAATTACATTCAGATTCTATGCAACCAGAAAAGCAATCATGTTCAAAGAATTTCTCACAAAAACCATCCATTCTCGAATTGTCTATATAGATTGATCGTACAGTATTCTTTTCTCGTTTTAACGATCCAGCTACAATTGGAAATAAATCTAAAAGATTGCCCTCATATTTTCTCGAAAGATAAGCCTTAACCGTGTTTAATATCCATGATTCTGATAAAGTCCTGCCCGAAAGCTTAAACCATTCTATTCCAAATTCTTCGTAAGCCGAAATGTCTTCAGGTCTGATCCACCGAGATTTCAGAATTTCATGAGGAACTGACACGAATCTTTCCCAACATTTATTGATTGGAAAATTCTGTAATTGAAACACTTTAGTAGTACTCCAGAAATATTTATTCAGTGCCTCCTGCACATAATGATAATTTCTCCATGGACATCTAAATAAACACATTTCATTTACCAAAATCTCTAAATCTTCACAAAATTCCGCTGACTTCCGAAGAAATTTCTTGTCACGATTTCTATCAGTAGATGGACAGATTCTAGAAAATAGATTTGAGAGCGCAGAAATTTTATTGACAGAATCAAGATTCATTACAGTACTTCCAATAATGAACATGGCAGGAAAATAGATTTTCACAAATTCAGCGAATGCAGGAGAAGCCACTATTATATGAGTAATTCCCATATCTTCGAGTCGTTGCAGTCCTGCTTGAAATTCCTTAATCCATTTACTACACATTTCAGTAGTGATCGCAGGAGAATTTATCGCATAGCATACTTCGATATAATTCAATTTCGCGAGCATCGAAAATTTTGCAATATCCTTCCATGAAATATTACTCAATCGAGAATCTTCTCTAACGCCGCCTAACATATCATTAGGGATAGATCCGTAGACTTCCTTCACTATATCAGGAGAATATTTTTGATTCAATTTATCAAATGCTTCAAGTAAGGAAAGTTGAAAATTAGTTCCTACAAATAATTTCATTTATGTGCTGCCTCCTTGAATAAATATGGCATCGACTTTATCACAAACTTAGATACTTGATAGTACAATTCATCAATATTATAGAAAGAACTCACTAATTGCAATTGCGGAATTTTAGTATTTCGTCCAAATTCGTGAAAGCGTTCCGAATATCTTTTCACATGCTTCGGCGAAAACATCTTCAATTCATCTTCACCAAGTCGATCTTCTATCCATTCCACTGGAGCATGAAGAAGAATAATTATTGGAGGAGGAGAAATCTCACCTAAACGCCTATCAATATCCCAAATATAATTCAGATCCTTCTCCTCACCTTCTTCAAGATAGGCATATTCGGAAGCATGAAACCTATCAAGAATCAAATTCCGAAGTTGTCCTTCCTCTCTCAATTTCGTGATCAATTCTATCTCAGCTTTCTGAATAAGAGAAAATTCTTTCCAGTATTGAGTTTGGTGCATACTGAAACGGGAATCTTTTGCGGGACGAGAAATTCTGAAGCAATGAAGAAAAGGAAATTCTGACTCCAATTTCTTACAAATAGTAGACTTTCCAGTTTTATCAATTCCTTCGATAATAATCATTATCTGACCTCCTTAATCATATAGTAAGAACTGATAATTTATTTTGTTCATTCTTCTTTGAAATTCTCTCTGCCCAACTCACTTTCCAATTTTTTGATCCTTGTTTCCAATTCTCCGACCCAAGCAAAAATACTATCAACCACCAATATCAAACTTCGTAAATGTGATTGATTAAGATAGACGGTTTCTGAAAGCATTTTCAGATCTTCTTTAATTTCCAGCTTTTTCAATGACTCCATATTTCTACCTCCTGTTCTTCCTCCAAATTTTCGGGCGTCCATTCTAACCAGACTTTACATTTGTAAATCCTGCTTTTTTCAAAAGTATGTGGAAAGACCGTGCTGCAGAAGTACCAGCTTAAATGCCTTCCGAATATTCTCTATTCTTTCACATGCTGAAATACGATCATACTCTATCAATTCTGAAAATCTTTCGATTTCACAAAAAAAACTTACTGCTATCAAATCCTAAAAGACGACGAAATTCTTTCACATTTATTCGATTCATCCAATTCCTCTTAAAGTTTCAGCCGAGCAACCCAAACAATCGAATCTGCTAAAGTTGGACGATCCCAACATTTATAAATCGCTTTCAATGGCCATGGCATCGAATTACAAAATAGATTAAGTTCATCAAGAAGAGCTTCATCTTTCCGTGAATATTGAAGCCGATAACCATGCATCTGGAGAATTTCGAAATTCTCTTCCAACGTTTCTTTTATTTCATCGAAAGAAAACTCTACATTGTGACAATATGGATATCGCAATTCCCCAGTATCTGTAGCTCGTGGAGTAGACACTATCAAAAAACTTTCATTAGTCATTGTTCCTGCAAAATCTTGGAATAGCATAGAAAGCCTATCAAGATTAGAAACTAAATGTTCCGGCCCTTCAAGACACAAAACTACATCATAGAATGAACTTGGAGAAAAGAGCTTCTGTTTATTCCAATAATCATTAACAATAGAAAATTCTCTGTTTACAGCTTCCAATTCTTTTAATCGTGATTTCGTTTTGTCTGCTCTTGTAATGTCAGCTTCAATACCGAAATAGCGAAATTTAAGTTCGCATGCTATGAGAAATTCTGCTATTGGAGAACTCCCAGATGGAACGTCTAGAATATCAAGAAGTTCGTCCTTCATATTCGTCCTGAGAAAATTAGCGATGAAATAATTCCTGATTATTTCTGACCAAAATAATTTTGAATCAAGATTCGCCGGATCACGTTGTATCCGATCTAGCCAATATGTTACATCCTGCTTTTCCAAACTAATCTCCTTCTTTTCATAATTCATATTTCTTAACCTCTTTTCTAATTTTATCGTAAAGATCTTTTCTGCCTGAACGTAAGAAAAATCCTGGGTGATAAATTGACACAATCACAGTTCGTTCCCTTTTCTCAGAAGAAATTGGATGCAACCGGAAACATTCAGAAACTTTCGTCCCAAGGCAAATAATTTTCTTTGGCTCTACAGCCAAGATTTCTTTTCTTAACCAATGAAGGCAGGCGACAATTTCTGTATAAGTAGGCTCTCTATCCTTTGGAGGAGAACACTTAATAAGATTAGTGATATATAGATCTTTCTTCTCAATTTCCATTACTTCTAGAAGTTCTAATAAAATTCGTTTCGTGCCTGCTCCAACATTGCTTTCACATTGATTGATTTCTTCGATGAAAATATTGAAAGGAGTACCTGCAAAAATTTCCTTCTCTCGATACCATCCACATGAAAGCCCTATCATAAAAGTATCAGCATTTTCATAACCAGCTCCAGGAAGTTTGCCCTTCTTTATGTTCATTGCTTCATTACATAATTTACATTTTTTGCATGCCTGAATTTCGTTGAAAAATAGTTGCAGCGGTTTATTCTTCATCGGTTTTGCTCCAAAAATATTTCTTTGCATCATCGACTAATTCATCGATAATATAATTAAGAGGTATATGCGGAAAATATCCGAATGTTCTATCCCATTTCTCCATTGACGGAACTCTCCGAATAATTTCATCATAATGGCGGCCAAAGAAAATATCAGCAGGGACCTTTGTGATCAAAACTTCACGACCAGTTCTTCTTTTCATTGCCGACTGAATCATCCCGGCAAGTTCTGACATCGAAACTTCATTTCTTGGATTCCCAAAATTGTAAATTTTCCGATTGAATTTAGCTTTCGGAATCTCCAGAATTTCGTGAATAGCTTTCTTCAAATCATCAATGTGAGTGAATGCTCTAGTTTGATCTCCATCTCCAGTTACTGAAATTTCCCCCTTGATAAACGCATCACTGATCATTCTAGTCAAAACTCGTCCTTTCCCCCATTCATCTATCCTAAGACCAACGACATTGAAAATTCGCAGAATAATCCAATCCAAACTTGATGCCATCAAAAGTTCTTCAGTCAAAGCTTTTGAAAGTGCATAACACCATCGTCTGCTAGAAAAATTGCCATAATTTCTAGGCGAAGTATCTTCCTTATATTCAATACCATTGCCATAAACTTCAGATGATGAAGTGAAGATAATGAACGGATTCCAATCAGATCTTATCGCTTTGAATGTTAACGTTTCCTCTACAACTGCAATTCCACTATAAAGAACAGAGCGTATTACTTTTAAGGGTTCATGTAGATATTGCTTAGGGATCGGAATTCCTGCCAAATGCATAATTACATCAGGCATAAATTCATGAAGAGCATCTCTAAAACGAAATCTATCCGATATATCGCAAACTTTGAATTTCGTCGATTCCAAAATTTTTGTTCTATCGATCTTCCACTTATCGAGAAACTTTATATCTAACCCCATAATTTCATAATCATTCGAAAGATCTTCAACAAAATGACCACCTATAAATCCGCCAGCCCCAGTAATCAATACTCTCATAATTGTGCAATCTCCTTTTCTATCAATTTTCTAGTTTTAGAAGTTAACTGCATTTTATCACGATTTGCTGTATACCACTCCTTTGTATTCTTGCCATAACCTTGTGCTTTGCCGGCCCCAACCCAATCGCACAACATTTCTTTTCTATATTTCTCCGGCATTTCCAGAATTTTCATAGTGCCATCATCCTTCGCCAATGTCCAAAATTGCCAATGATGTTTATTCCTTTTTTGATGTAAAAGCCATGCAAAGTCAAACGCAAGATCGCCGGTATCTACTGATTTACAATATCCTACTTCATTACGTTCTGCTTCAAAGTCATAATAAGCATAAGGGAATAATTCACTTGGGAGTATCTTCGACCAATCATGGATAATACCGAGACATGTGATCTTCATCCTTTTGCATTCCTTGAAAACAAACCACTTATGCCGAAACAAATAATGCAAATAATTTAAGATTGCTTGGTTATGAGTTTTAATCTTCATGCTCCTTCCTATTTGCTATTCCCAAAGTCACCAGGTTGCCCCCAGAGAGACAGGTAGATGCTCATCCCTATATTCCTATAGTCAGTTAGTCTCAGATGCATCCTTGGAAGTTCTAGACGTTATGGCTGTATTCTCCAAAGTCAATCGAATTTCTCTAGCCCATGCTCTGCCAGATACTTGATCTACGAATTTCCTTTGTTGAAATTTTGCAATTTTCGTTTGTTTAGCAAGTTCAATTTTCTTGAGAATATCACGAGGTATGATATGATCAAGATAAAATAAGATACCTTTCATATTCCTCGTAATTTTATCGAGAACTTGACTTGGAAGAGTAATCAATTTAGTACCAGCAGCCAACAGTTCAATTGCACCGACAGAATAATAATCATCGAAAGAATAAAGGATAACTGCAATATCAGAATGTGCAATCACTTGAAGCCATGCATCTCTTTTCATGATATGAGAATGGAATTTCAATTGTTTATGATTTTCATAAGCTCTAAGAAAAGATGGAATTTCTGACTCCGAAGGATTACAAATTTCGATATAATAGCCTTTCTTTATCAGAGTTCCGACTATTGAAACGAACGAAGCCCATTTCGTACGAGCAAAATCTGAAAGTCTCGAAGGAAATATAATTCTAAGAGATTCATTCGGATTACGATCAAGGACCTTAGTCTTCACTACACTCTTATATCGTAACATTTCTTCTTCGCATACAAAATTCCCCCAAATCACAGGATTTATATTTGAAAGTTCAATCATCCGTGAATTACTAAGAACCTCTGCAGACATCCTCGTGAATCTTGAGAACAATGCTAACGAAGGAAATACAATCTCATCTGCAAGAAAATAACCTTCGATTTGTCGTAGAAGATAACGCATATCGAAATGCTCAAATGTAGCGAGTACTGATATATCTGCCTTATCTACTATTGGAAGGCTCTTATAGTTAGCAACTAATTCAGGAATTTCCAGCCAGATAATATCAGGTTGCCACTCTTCGAATCTCTTATTGATAGCAGCTGCCGGAAAATCGTATCTATTGCGTCCAACATTATCGTAACCAGATTCTTCTATCATGATCTTACAATATTTTTGCATAGTCAGAGGAAGAACAGAATTAGAAGGAACATTAACTACGATTTCATCCCCTTGAGCTTTCATCCATTCAAGAACTTCTTTTGCTTTGACCCATTGAGCATCATTATCGATCAATAATTTATTCGTAGCGTAACTTCGCATACTGATTTGTGGATGATAATATATTTTCATTATTTATCCTCCTATGATAATATGACAATGAAAATGATCTTTGATCTGTCCTGATCTACATTTCAAAATAGCACCTGGCCACTTTCTTCGAACTATTCTTCTTATTCGACGTTTCTCTGTAACTGTTGCATCTACGCAATGTCGTTTGATAATAGCTATTGGAATCTTACATGACATACATTTCACTATGATAATAAATTCATCCTCATAGTAAAGCTCTGCGTCAGGAAATATGTAAATTTCTCGATCATACCAAAGACGACATAAAGGACAATTTGATTCATAACTTATAATCTCAATTCTATCCTTTCTACTTTCAATCTTCGTCGTCCAAATTTTTTAGCTTCCTGTTCAGAAAGACAGAATAGGTCAATTTTGAATCCTTTGATCTTCCCACCAACATCTCCAGCATAGCAATATAATCGGAGAGCAGGAAAGTAAAGAACCATACCATGAGGAATGACCGCAGGATCTGTTGCTGCGATCCCTAAACCAACTTCCAAACCGGTAGATGTCATGTTATCATTGAAAGGATAACAACTCTCATCTGGCCCATAAGCAGTCACCTCGAATAGGGTCTCGAACATCATTCTTTTAGCATTAGTCGATAACGTCTTAATGATATTACGATAGCCTTCAATTTCACCTTTTTGTCTTGCAATTTCCTTTCCATATCGATCGCTCATGCTCTCCATGAGTTTACCAAATGTCATACGTTCTTCCTGCAGTTTAACTTCTGCACGCCAATAAACTATCCAACCAACTATCAGCACGGAAATAAATACGATCAAAGTTATTGAACATATAAAGACAAATACTCTCAGCCATCTTTGCTTCAACTTCAGCTTGACAATCGAAAGGATTGTAATTAAAGTTTCCATAACAATTCTCTCCTAGTTTATTTATGCTGCTAAATTCTTATCTTCCTGCCTCTCACTTCCTTGCTAAAACATTATTTGTTATGACACGTCATATGACCTTCTCCAAAGCATCGGTCTCAATCTTCTTATAGAAAGGGACTCCGTTTTTGTCTTTTCCTTGATATTCGAAATCAAAGAAAACTTCAGGAATAATGTTTTGCAACTTCACCAACAATTTCATCATTCCGCATCTAATCTCCCAGTGTGCAGTCTTTGCAGTTCTTAATTCGAAGATATGACGCCATTGCCTGAAATTAGCGGTCACTACGATTCTTGTAGCTAGACCTATTGGAAGAAATTGTCTTGCGTCTTCAGGTGACCACCCAGCTTTACGAAGAGTCCGATACGTATTTTCGGCCATTCTATTTGAATACTTTATAGCTTGCGCTTCCACTCCTCCAAATTCCTGATGAGGCGGCATCACAAATCCCATTTCAAATCTATCAAGATCAATTTCTTCCATTTCATTTCCAGGAACATCTTTTCGTGCATAATCAACATACCGAGTAGATTCCTGAGAATAAGCACAAAGACGATGGCGAACAAGTTCATGTGTGAAACCACGAGAAACATTCGAAAACTTGACAGTAATAGCTGAATGTTCCAATACACTCAAATGTCCTCGTCGAATCAACATTTTGATAAATTTACCTGCAGATTCTTGTGTAATCAACTTATCTTCAGAACGATAACATGTACGACCTGCAAGTTCTATTCTTTTCAATTGAGTAACTAATTCTTCTTCCGTGTGTAAAATCTGACATATACTAGGGCCAGGAATCTGCTCGATTCCCTTATGCAATATTTCAGCCATTTTCTAGTCCTCCTTAATTGATGCATCATAGCATTCGCAAATTTCTTTAACCGTCAACAACGGTAGTTCTGTTTCATTCTGCCTATTGACTATATGACGTTTCGTACGATAATGATCGCCGATTTCTTCACGGATTATATTCTCGCCACAGGCACTACAAAAAACTATAGGTGATATCTCACCTAAAAGATCATCATGTTTATATTTCATTTTGACTTCTCCCCTTCTTAAAATCACAAATGTTTTTTTCATTGATTCACTTATTTTACGTTTTGTTTCTTCAGTATCATGATTTCCATCGATATGATGTAAACACAGAGTCAGCCTAAATTTTTCATCCGAAAAAGGCTCTCCACAATATTTACAAACTTCATTCATTTCCTTCATCCCCTGCCCAAATGATCGAATGGTCCTCCCCGAGCTGAGAATCCTCGATAAATGTCTCAAGCTTGAAAAGTCTAGCTTTCAATGAATTTACATCCAATCTCAAGGACATTCCTGTTATGATATTTCGATCTATCAGTAAATCGCCATCCCATCCTCTAATGAATGTTTCTAAATTTTTCAATTGAACGCGGACTATTTCCGTTCTTTCATTCATTTGTATCATTTTCAAGTATTCGATAGCAAGTTTTCTTTCTGTCCATGCCAACATAAAAACATCATCCGAAAGTTGAGGTTCGACGCATAGAATAGTGCATAGATTACTATCATCTACACATTTCACAAAATAAAGATGGCCATGAGTCAAGATGAAAATTCGTTTCTGCTTTTGCAATTCAAATTTATTACGTGATTGCTCTCGTGAAAGTTCTTCCTTACTTCTCATCCGTCATACTCCTCGATACTTTTTTTTAGAAAAAAAAATGAAGGAGAAACTATTGAAAATTTCTCCTTCACTTCTTCTCGTCAATTGTAATTTATCTTCCAACCTTCTCAGCAAATTTTTCACGAGTCTTCGTGAGAAAAGCCTTCAGATCGAAATCGTCCGGAATTTCTACCTTTACATCTTCTAGATATTCCGCAACGATTTCTTCATCCTCCAAGTCTTCTATTTCAAGCTTCCCATCTTTGAGACCTTTGAGAATATTCTGACCTAGCACAATTGCAAACGAAATCTTCTTTTCAGGAGTTTTCTTTTCAATAGGCTTCCTCTTCTCAGAAGTCTCTTCTTCCTTAGCCTCCAGAACTTCACCTTCCGATCTATTAGGAACCTCGAAGTGTTCCATCAGATATGAACCTACCTGAGTTCCTTCCTGACAATTAGAGAAACCTACGAAGGTATTAGTTGTCTCCTTCATGATCAAATTCTTGATGGCCTCTAATTCACTGGCTTTTGCCTTCACTTCGACCTGAGGCTTTCTGGACATGAACAAATAGAAAATTACTTTGTGTTCCGGCTCTCTAAAATATTTCAGGTAGGTTGCCTTCGTATCGAACGAAAGGTTATGTTCCTGAGTTGCGCTTAAGAACGCATGGATTACTGGAAACGCCGGATGCTTCTTCTGCTTGAAGATTTCCATCGCCTCGATAGTAACTTCATCGATAGGTTCGGTCATCTTATATGATACAGCAGATTGTTCATCATCTTTAGGAGTTTCCATTACCACAGTCGCCTCCTTCTTCTTGTCTACAACAAGTAGAGATTCCTTAGTAAGTTCTTTTTTCTTTCCTGGTATAACCTTTTTCTTTTTCTTAGTTGCAGCCATAAATTGGCATTCCTTTCTAGTTTTCAGATCGCATAATGTGTCACAAATGTAACACTCAATATACGTTCCTTTGCAATCCCACTCAGTCATTTTAGTCTCCCCTTCATTTTATTAATTCACAAGTAGACGCAGAAGGACAATATTGACACGAATCATTCTTAGTAGTAGGAAAATTCCCATCGTCAATATCCTCCTTCATCTTGAAGATCCTTTCAGCTAAAAATCTGAAATCCGGCAAATTGAATCGAAAGCCGAATGCAGAATCACTTCTGATGAAATATAAAATAGACTTCAGATTTCGAACATCTCTCCCGAAAAGATATCTACATGCAAGTGAGTAAAATACCATCTGCGGTTCCTTCATCAATCGAGATTCTTTGGGTACTCCTCTCGCCGTCTTCCAATCGATTACCAGTAGATCATCCTTGGAAGGGATTACAAGATCGATCTTTCCAGTCATCGTTACTTGTGAAGAAAGTGCGATTTCGAATCTTCCTTCACACATTAAAGGTTTTTTTAGCCACCCCCTTTTTGAAGCACCAGTAAACCATCGTTGCAAAAGCGGAAACCCTTCCTTCCATACTTCATCAGAAATAATTGGAAATTTATTCCGCATTTTATGGAATGCATCAAGAAGAAACTTTCTTTCGAACTTTTCAGCGACATAAATTTCCTGAATCGCAGTATGGATTGCCGTCCCTAATTCGCCTCTTTCAGAAAGCGGAGATTCTACGCCTTGAATGTATGAAATTTGATACATTCTAGGACAGGCTTCAAAAGTCGAAAGTCCTGATGATGAAATCCGCAACGCCAAATTGATTCACCTCCCTTCTCAATAATCGACCTATGATGAATTATAGTAAGAAGTTATTCGAAATATTCATGAGTCTTTTGTTTGATTGAATTCAATAATTCTTCCAAACGACTATGAGAAACTCCTGTTTTATCAGGAATTTCATCCATTTCGTAACCTCCCAAAATCAGATGAACCACCTCCTTTTCCTCGATCGTCAGAAAAGATTCAAAATCTTTGATCTCTACTTCTTCAAAACCGAAATCTAATCGGCCAACTACTTCTTCAAGTGCAACACTCTCTTCTCTAACGATAAGTTGATCCTGAAACGAAGCAAGCTCATGGAGGAAATTGATAATCCTTTTATCGGTCTCAAATTTCCGGATCCAATTAGATAGCTCACCTCTAATTTGCCAGGTCATGAAAGTCTTAAGAGAAGATTTCGCAGGATCGAATTGTGAAATTGAAACTTCTAAAACGCTCGCAATCTCCTGCCGTAGATGTTCGCTTTCCATTCGGATTCTCGGATTACCAATTTTTATTAATGTAAATTCAACTACGCTTTTGATCAGTGGAAAAAGCTTCTTTAAGATTTGATTACGCGCTTCAAGATTTCCTCTCTTAGCACGTGCAAGCTCGATTCCATCACTGGCAATCGAAATCATCTTTTCAAGAGCAATGCCTTCAGGATAATCCAATACCTTTTTGCATTCATATATGCACTCATATTTTGCGTTCCTTTTTAGACATTCATTGCTTCCAAGCTCCAGATTGCATTCTGCCCCCATAACTCCTTCCTCCTTGCTTTCACCAATAACCCTAGAATGCTCAAGGTGAAATTTGGAGAAGCTTCCTTATATGATATCAATATCATTCTTCTCCAAATGCAATAGAGAGCAATCTGGTGACTTTTATCGCCGTCCCTTATCTGTCAACATTGCAGGAACGATAACATCAGCTCGTCCTTTATCATACACAACTGCAGCTTCTTTCGAGCTCTTAAATTTCTTTGATTCCATCTTCAGTGCTTCCTTTCTCCAGGAATTCCCTTTCGAGTTTCTTCTGTCGTTATAGGCTTCCAAACTCTACTCAACGAAATGTCCACATAGGACAGTGAAGCCCTCAGCGGAAAGCTTTTCTCTCATCCGCTCCATCTCTTTGTCGTTTTCGACAAACAGCTTTTCAGCTTCAGTGTCCACCATCGGTTTGAAACCCTTGTATGTGACCTTTTCATACGAAGCATACAGCGGAATTTTCCTATCGAGAAGAGCCTCGATGGATACATACAACCGCAAAACAGCCAATCCCTTAACATATTGCTGATCGAAAAGAGACTCGATCCTGACCTCATGAATCATCCGCACTTCTTTTAGCTCATGGAGCATATCTTCAGGCTTCGCAAAAACAACACGCATAATTTTATACCTACCTTTCTTTTTTCTCCACAATAAGAGAAACCAGCAACCGGTCGAAAATATATGCATAAGCAGTATAACCGGTCGCCAGCTTCAACCCATTAGTTCCTATGTAATTCTTACTCTGTCTCCGTCTCCTTTTTACAGTCTCCCATCTTGACAATTTTCTTTATTCCTTCGAAAATGCCAGTGTGCTCACTCCCGAGCTCCTTTAGCAAGGTGTTATATCTCTGTTTGTGTACGTCTTCAGAACCTTTTCTGTATCCATCTACATGCCCTTCTTCGTATCCGTTGGCGTACCCACTCTTATAGCCCTTTTCGTATACATCTTCCATTTTTTCGATTTCTCCTTTCCTTTTCGTTCTTATCGCCCGATTCATCTCGTGCTCTATTTCCGACGCTTCAACATCCAACAATTTTATTTGTTCATCCTTACATTTAGAACAATATGTATGTGATACAACTCCATTTTCTATTTCCGTTGGAGTCAGATCAACGATAACATTACCATCTTTATCCAAAAAACTATGACAAATACAACATTGAGTAGAAAAGCCTTGGTGGTCCAATGACTTCTTTCTTGCCTTCATTCTTAATTACCTCCTCTTGGTTGTATTTTCAAAAGCCGTACCAGCCACAGTATAACGACAGGAGATAGAATCGTCACCTCCTTCAATCTCCTGTTTTCTTTTTATCTAGTTATGAGTCCTCATATATAGTTCATATTCCGGTATCAACTCATCTACACATTCATTGCAATAGTAAGTACGTCCTCCGATTTCTTTATGAGCATCCTGGAAAATAGGATGATTTGAATATCTTCCGAACGTCATCACAGATCCATGTTTACTGCATACCGTAGTGAGTTTAATCGGTTTAGGTAAATCTGACAATGTCTTTTTCATCTTCCTACCTCCATATTGTACTAGAGCCACAAGATCTATACTAGATTGCAATTGCACTGCCTTTTAATAATATTACTTTACATAGCTGCCGGAATTGCTCTAGTGAACATTCT
>Ga0114919_10001908_pt1 | contig 16792 bp, 13 predicted proteins | sample BlataG_FD_88682 | JGI IMG/M metagenome (GOLD analysis project Ga0114919, IMG submission 88682) | Deep subsurface microbial communities from Black Sea to uncover new lineages of life (NeLLi) - Black_00105 metaG | ecosystem: Environmental > Aquatic > Marine > Oceanic > Sediment | place: Atlantic... | reverse complement strand
TACGACCCGGGCAAGGTGTGGGACCGGTACACGGTGCGGGGGGGGGAGGTGGGCGGGCGGAAGTGAGGAGGGAGAGGAGAGGCGCCGCGGGGCCGTGTTAGAAAGGAGAAGGGCAGGTTGAAGGAGAGAGGGGGAGGGGGGGGGGGGAATATATATTGCACTAGAGTGTGGTTCACTACATATAGCGTTTCAACAAGAAAGAGGGATGCCTGGTTTCTGTGCGGCACCTTCTTTTAGCAGCTTTAATGCCTTAAAAAACCCAGGAGTTCAATGACATACCATCTACGGAGTACACTGTACCATACATTTTGACCTGAATATGTTATCCGAAAGAGATTATTCAGCACAAATGATGTGCCCCTTGGAATATGTGAGTTGTTAAGACTGACTGAGTAGGATAGCACTGTGGCATTTTTAATATGTTCTATATGTATTTTGTATTCTGTGAAATACTTTTGTAGTCAAGTGACTACATGATTCGATTGCCTATAAAGTGGAAAGATTAAGAAAAATCCTCTTCTTTAAAATGATTGAGGGTATCAAATAAGTTACCAAATAATATAACTAAAGCGTTCACTTCTCCTCCCCTTCCTCCTTGATACCAGCATCACCAGTCATCATCAAACTCGTTTCCTTCTCATCCTCCGGCACACTCTGCAACTTCATCAACCCAGCACCGTGAACACTCCCCCCATGAATAGACATATCCATATATGCCTCTAGAGGAACCCCACTCAATAATCTTGCATCATATTGCTCCAAAGAATCCAGAGACTCCATAGACCCTACCCTTAATATCTTAAGAAAACCTTCAAAATCAACCTCCCCCGCGTCAGCATACCCTGCCTCCATCAGAGCATCTTCAACTGCCCAGTCAACCTCTGCTGAAGGAAGCTTCTTCCTCAAATTCTTGACCAAATCATCAGAGGATAGCTTCCCCTTAGATTCTGCGTCTAGATCTGAAAAGGCACGCCGAGCACATTCCAGCCATAGGTCCCTGTTAGAGGCAGCCAGAGCTCTCCAATCTAGTTGGGAAGCGATGAATTCTGAAGCTCCTAGTGTACCATCAGCGTTGACGTCCAGTTCAGAAAGTAGAGCAGCTACTTCAGATGGATGAAGGTCGTAGCCAAGCTTCTGAAGACCTGCACTCAGTGCTTCAGCATTGAGGCCATGATGGTCGAATGACAGCTTCTTCATTAGTTTTTCTAAATCTTTAGGATTTGTAATATCTCCTCCTGTATTACTACTAGTAGTAGGAAGAGCAGCTATAGTCCCATTCTCCGTATGTATGCCTTCAGTAGAAGAAGAAGGATAGATGGAGGTCATTTGTCGCCTCATTTCAGCCACGTCCTCCTCATCATCATCATCATTATCAAGTTTACGAGCTGTTGCTGTTCGGTCATCAATATGCACAACTTTATCATGTCCATATCCATGTCCAGCCATATTATTACTACTACTGTCTTCAGCAAAGCTCACTTTTTTAGCCCTGTCTCCACCTCCACTACCAAGAATGCTGCCTGGAGGATGTAACACTTCACATTCAGCAGAAGCTCTCTGCAAAGCACTCAATGCTGCTGACCTTCCTCTTCCTCTTTCCTCCTCCTTCTTCTCTCCCCTTCCTCCTTTTCCTCCTGTTAATGATACGTCAATGTCCATACTCACAGGTGCTGACACTCTTTCTAACCCCAACCCTCTCTCGGGGAAGCCGATCACTCTTTCAGCAGGAGGCTGCATTGTAGGCGATGACGTTGACGTTGACGGTGGTTGGGGCATTCTTCCTCCCTGAGCTTTTTGTATTTCATCAACACCACCAGTACCATTCAGTACATTTTCCATTGCGGTACCTTTAACACTGACTGGAGCTGACCCTACATGATGAGGAAAAGGAGTATGTAAATTCCCCATTGATTGACTCCCTCTTATAGCCTTACTCAGCCCTCCGTATTGCACATTACCACTACCAGTAAGCTGCATATCAGTATCCATACCACTGCGGCTAGTATGAGTACTATGATCACCACCAGGAGGTTTATGCCTCAGTTCAGAATCTAATCTCTGCACTAGAGTTTCATAGAACTTCCCTCCTCCGTGTACACTTGTATCCAGGGCCAACCTTGCTGCTTTTCTCTGTTCTTGCTTCTCTTCATTTGTCCTTGCAGCCAGGTGGATGTAATCATGAGAAGAAGAGTACCTCCCGCCTCCTCCAACTCCAACTCGACCACCTCCATGGGTACTTTTATTACTCTCCATAGCTGCCAGCTCAGCACCTGCTCTTAAGATTCTCCAGTAGTCTCCAGGACCGTGAACAGTCGCTGCCATTCTTTGAAGATGATTGCGATGATCATTTGGTAATGATGATGAGTCCGGTCCACCAGGTTGTTTTGTTGATCTACGTTGAGCGGCAGCTGCTAGTAGAGCTGCGAATTGAGCAGTGGAAGGTGATCTGCCATAAAATGCTCGTCCACCATGTGCTGATCCACCACCTCCTGTTGCTCCTGCAAGGGCACGTTGACTCAGTGATCTAGCCAAGATGTTCCTTGCCCCTCCATGTACTGAGCCTTCAGGAGATAAAAATGAAGGAGATCTTCCTCCTACTTCACCAGTGCCACCAGGAGGGGACATGGGGAAGAAGAGAATGCCCCCTTTTACTGAAGTATCGTCATCTAGTGTACTACCACTACCACCACCACCACCACCAGCAGCAGCAGCAGCAGCAGCAGCAGCATTATCTGACGACTCCTGATCAAGAGAGCCGGCACTAGATGTCCCGTCTAATGAAACTCTACCAGGTGGCATCACTAGTACGCCTCCTCCACCACCAACACCAGCAACACCAGCAGCAGTAGATAAGTCTTGTTGTTGTTGGCCTGATGGGGGGGGTACATGAGGGGAGAGAGGCACCATTTTCAGCAATTCATTAGCAATAAGCTCCAAAATACTCCTCTTAACAGCATTAGATTGAGCATATCTCTGTATTCTCTGCACCACAGTGGCATTAAGAGGTTTGCTCTTCTTTCCAGCATGGAATGCAGGTATAATCCAAGGATGTCTCATGGCTTCTCTAGCAGTAGGTCTATCCTTGGGGTCCTTGATTAGTAACTTTTTAACAAAATCCATCGCTTCGTCACTGACCTCTTTCCAAGCAGATCTTCTAAAACTAGGCTCTTCTGTAAGAATGCCTTTCCAGATGATGGAAAGAGCAGGTGCCTCCGGGTTCCGGTGATCGTCGAAGGGGAGGTAGCCACACAGTAGCTGGTACGCCATGACCCCTGCTGCCCATACGTCGCTGGCAGGCCAGACTTCTGACGACAGTGCCTCTGGAGCCATGAACCAGGGTGTACCCTCTAACCCCAGATCACTCCTAGGGAGTGTGTTTTCATCGTAAAACACTGCAAGGCCAAAATCTATCGCTTTTAGTGGTGAATCGTCGGCTTCAGTGAGCAACATGAAGTTTCCCGGTTTTATATCTCTATGAAGAATCCTGTGAGAATGACATTGAGCTATAGTGGCTAGAACACTTCTCATGTAGCCTGCTATTGTGGCTTCTGTGTAGGCTCGGCGGCCAATAGTGTGGTGGAGTTCCCCTCCCGTGCAAAGTTCCATCACCATGTGGATGAAGAGTGGGTCCTCGTATGCGCCCTTGAAGTGGACGACACTGAGGGTGCCCCTGAGTTTGGTGAGGATGCGGATTTCTCTCTTGATGTTGTCTATGTGCTGAGCTTGCTTTTCAGGGGAGATGTTGGGGATGTTGAGGCGCTTGGCGACTGATTTGCAGGCGAATTCAATGCCGGTGGTGCGTTCGGAGACGACCTTGACGGTGCCAAATCCGCCTTTCCCCAAGGTTCGGCCCCATTGGAAGAGATCTTCAAGGTTTCGAGCGTAGCCGCAGTCTATATCTTCGGGGGGCTTGGAAGGCTCTACATCCCAGATATCTACGCGAAATGCGGACATGAGATTCAAAAAATGCGATTAGACTCCTCGATTTATAACGGTAGCGTCAATGTCAACATAAATAATTGAGTTTATGCATTTTCAATTCATTGCTTGGTTGCAAACTATGCTCTAATTGGATGCACGTTGCGTAAACATGTGTAGGGCATTCGATGGTCCAGCATGACGAGAGGGAGGGAGGGAGGGAGAGGGAGGGAGAGCGTCTGCTGGGTAATAGAGAGGGTGGGGTTCCTATGTTAGCTTTATGGGGACTAAAAATTAATAGAAATATGAAAAATGTATGCATTCAAAAGAAAAGAAGAATTAGAGCCAGAACCCTTGATAATTGATGAGTGGGGTCGAGAGCAGTGGTGAGAAACAAGCGAGGGCGGCCGTTGCCGGAGAAGTGCACAAAGGGAGACATTCTTGAGTGTGAAAAGAGGAGAGTTTGACCAATATATAGAAAACTCACAAAGATTTAATTGGCATGCACATTAACTATTGATATCTCATAGAAATATGAAGACAAGCCCCGATTTTCATCATACCACCCTTCTCTTTGTGAAACAGCCAAACCAATCATCAAATCGAATGGACTGTCTGAATTAATTGCGATAACGACATATACATATCACCAGCTCTTACCTGCAAACTGCCATCTACTGCAGCTTGATTGATCCTACATAAAAAAGAGAAATGTCATTCTTCATACCTACGAAATTTTTATGGAGATTTGGTGGCAATCAGGTATGTACCATCATCTACATCGTCTCAAGCACATAGATGCCTCTGTCGAAATGCATTCCTCTCCAAAATTCCCCCATCATTCATTCCCGGCTTCTCACTCCCCCCCCCCCCCCCCCCCCCCCCCCCCCCCCCCCCCCCCCCCCCTCCCCCCCTTCCCCCCCCCCCCCCCCCCCTCTTCCCCCTCTTTTTCCTCCCCCCCCCCCCCCCCCCCCGCCCCCCCCCCCCCCCCCCCCCCCCCCGTCACCTCTCCTACAGGTCCACCTTTGTGGCTCGTTCACACGATGGGTAGAAACAGTCCCAATGGCCCCTGTAGAGGGTCAACCAGGCTACTATTCAGTTGTGGTTCATCTCCCACCGGGCTATCATCAGTATAAATTTATTGTAGACGGGGAATGGCGGCATGATGAAACGCAGCCCTTTATGCCAGACCCTCTCGGTAACGTCAACAACTGGCTCTTTGTCAGGAAACCAGAAGGAAGTGCAGGGGCTACAGCAGCTGCAGGGGCTACAGCAGCTGCAGGAGCAGCAACAGTAGGACTAGCAGGGAACGTCCCACCTCCCACAAATCAGCATCCTTTAGCTGGTGGTGGTGGTACAACTACAGGAACAGCGCCGTCTTCCCGTACCGCTTCCCCTGCCCCTCCCATGCCTCATCACCAACTTCAACATCCTGCTCTTGTCCCCTCTCTAACAGGATCAGGAGGAGTAGGAGGAGCTCCATCTCCATTATCATCAGTAGCAGGAGGAGAAAGGGGACCATCAGAGTCTGATGCCACAATGATGCTCACTCCACCCCCGTCATCACCGCTAGCAGTCGCAACAATCCAACTAGACCCCAACGAACCAGCACAAAGCAGAAAGAAAATCCGAGACTTTTTATCATCACACACCGCATACGAGCTCATCCCTGAAAGTGGCAAAGTCGTCATCCTGGATGTCGACCTCCCTATTAGACAGGCATTTCATGCTCTTCACGACCAAGGTGGCATGGCCACCGCTCCTCTCTGGGACTCTGACCAAGGCATGATCATCGGTATGGTATCCGCATCAGATTTCATCCTTACCCTGCAACAATTGAGATTATTTGTACTGGGAGGGGGGACAAACCCATTGTCAGAGAGGGAGATGGATATGGTGACCGTGCGAGTGTTTAGAGAGGAATTACTGGCTGGAGAAGGGAGGCCTCCGAAGAAGCTGGTATGGGTGGTACCGACTGATAATTTGATGGTTGTAGTGGATAGATTAGTTGATAATCACTGTAGTGCTGTACCGGTATTAGCTGCTAGGCAACATGCTTTACCTGGTACTACTACTACTACTAATAATAATAATAATAATATTAATGGAGAAGGGGGAGAAGGGGCGCCAAGTAAGGCAACCACCACCACCACCAATAGCAGAGCAGGCACACCAACCAAAGGAGGAAGACCAGAGATCCTCCCCATCAACAAATCGGCAGATGTCCTACACATTGCCAACTTATCAGGAGTGCTGGCATGTTTAATGAGACACGTCAGATCATCTCCTGCTTCTCTGCCCCTGTTAGCACAGCCCCTGGGAGCGCTACCACTAGGTACATGGACCTCTAGCTCACCCATTACTACTGCTACTTCTGGTACACAAGGAGATGAAGGTAGTAATAGTAGAAGGGTAGGAGCATTGCATGTGGTAAGGCAAGCAACTCCATTGACAGATGCAATGAACATGTTGTTAGAAACAGGGGTGTCATGTCTGCCAGTAGTAGATGAACATGGCATTCCTTTAGATGTTTGGTCTAGAGCTGATGTCACCTTGTTAGCTCGTAGTAGTGCTTATAATAGATTACAATTTGAAGATGTGACTGTAGGCCAAGCTCTCTCCCTCGCCTCTCTCCCCTTGCCTCCGCCTCAATTGGGAGCTGGTGGAGGTGGAATTGGCGGTGGACTTGGCGGCCATCTCCATCATCATCATCATCTTGATGGTCATGGTAGTGGGCAATGGGGAAGGGGCAATACACCAGGAGCTAGCAGCAGTGCAAGTAGTGTGCATGATATTGCCCACATGGCCACTGCCCCTAAACAGAGGTTGTACTTGGCCACTAATAGAGATACGTTGAGGACGGCCCTAGAGAGGTTGAGTGTGCAGGGAGTGAGGAGATTGTTGGTGGTGGATCCTGATAGTAGGGTGCTGGAGGGAATTGTGAGTCTGAGTGATGTAGCTACGTATTTGTTCAAAACAAAGTAAGGAAGGAGAAGAAGAAGAGAGGGGGGGAGGGAAAAGGGAGGTCCTTGGTGTTTTCTCGGTACAGTCTAGGATTTGGGTTGATATGAAAATCTAGAAGCAAAATCTATACGTTCAGGTGTATAGAGAGTAAACCCAGCATAAATTTGAAATATTTCTGATATATTTTGGATTCTTAAAACTTTCTATCAAAAGCTATATTACGGTTACGACACCAAATGAAGTTTGTGGGTTTCTTCCTCTTCTTGCTTGCTTGCTTCCTGGTGAGCAATGCATCTGCTCAAGCATGGCGTGGTGTAAGTATATTGTGTGGTATTTAACAGCTTAGTACACGAAGCATACGTATGCTGAGGATTGTGAGAAATAGGAATATACGTACATGTATGGGGTTTTTTCCTCATCCACACAGCCAGTACGAGAATATATCCGATAGCTGAGCTGGACCAGTGGAGACCTTGCTCTCTCACTGAAAGAAAGAAAACATATCTCTTTCTCTCATTATCATTCTCACCCTACCTACTTACTCTAACCTTCACAATCCACATTCCATCCATCCTTCCTTTCATCCTTCTTTCCCTCAACTCACAGGCCCTCCCAGGCGGCTGTGCCATCATTGGCGACGAGAATGTCGACTGCAATGTCTCCTGCTCTGACGGTTCATCCTATGAAATCTTCTGCAATTTGGATGATGCTGGTGATTTTGATGACTTTGGTGATGATGAAGGCTACTGCCGTTTTGGTGGAGATGCCAAGTCTTGTGTGTTTGCTGGTTCTATCCTTGATTGCCCAGGGTGGAGAGATGTGGTGCCAGGTCCGTGCCAGAGCTCTGTAGGTGCTTTGCTCAATGCCTTCCAGTTTACTGGTGGCTATGACAATGACTGGGATGATGATGATGATGACGACGATTGGGATGATGATAAATAAAATGTGTAGGAGCGTGTCTACACGTTTTTCATTGGTGGATTGGATCGGCCCCAGAGTTGTCTCTCTGTCGGCCAGAAATTATGTCTTTTTTGCATTATCCCGTTTCTAAAGAGTTGTTTGCATACATGTAAAATTTCATTGTTTTCACTGACTATTACTAGTATACATAGGTAAATTCAGTCCCCTCAGGTTATGAGGTGTGTACCCAAGGGGTGCTGTTTCCCCGTCCCTAGGGCCTCTCAAAAAAGAAAGAAAGAAATTCCCATCTCACCATAACTCCCTTTTTTCGGGTAATAACAACAGGAAATAATATAATTCAACTAGTTAAATGCCAACAAAACTAAAGCAAAGGTGCTTATATATACTGAGCTCCAATAACAATTTCTAGAATTATCAGAACTCCCATCTAAAGCTGCACCTTGTTCTTTGCAGTTGCTGGCGCTCTCGTCCTTGCTCTTCTCAGTAATGGTCAGGCTCAAGTAGGGAGATGCACGATGTTCTGTGGCTAATCGATCGAAACATGTGAAGTCACTTGTGCTGATGGGACATCGGTATGATGTTACTGGAAAGTTTAAGTTTTGCTTCTACTCGCATTGTTAGCTTTTAGAGAGAGGGAAAGAGGAGGAAGGCTCCCTCTCCCCCCATTCTCTCTCTTTTTCTCTTCCTCCTCTCCATTATATTATCACTGATAATTATTATATCCCCTACACCTCTTCATTCCTTTCTTTCAGTGTCGACAAACTACTTGAAGGCCTCCTATCGCAACACAGGAAGAAGATACTGGGCCAGGTGGACCAGTTGTCACTCCAACCATGGCTAAACAGGCTGTTTGTGCTTGTGAAGAGAACTCGGCAGTGAGCACAGTGAACTGCTGCAGTCTTGGATTGAGACTGGGATGATCTTGGTCTTCCAGAAGATTGTAGTGGGGAGATGGTTTTGCTAGTAGTGGTGGAGGCGGATGGGAGTGGAAGATGAGGAAGTGTGAGAGAAGTGGTCGGAGCAGCGGGGGAGGGTCGGAGGGGGGGCTTCATTCATTCATATTACTTCATTTTGATGCTTTGGTGCCATTTATCTGTTATTAAGTTTTGATGATTGTACATGTAGGTTGTTACAATGATAAAGGAACTATTACCTCACTAGATCACTTCCAAAAAAATGAGCAAATTCGAGAATTTCAAGAGTATCGCCAAAGAAATTGGCGGAAAGATAGCAACAGAGGTCGCAACAAGCCTAGTGGGTGCCAAAAGCCTGCTCGAATATGACGTTTTTCCCACACCCTTTGCCACCGTCGGCGGTGGTCTTTTCTCCATTCACTCCGCCACTAAATCCCGCTCTTCTTCACACCTCCACCACCCCGACTCCAAAGTCTCAGTCTGGATCCTAGACAAGAAGGCCATCCTTGCTCAAGATACAACCACCTCAGCATGTGACTTCCAACAACAATCAAATTCCTTCTCGTCCTCATCCAAGGCAGCAGCCCGCTCTTCCTCCCGTCGTCTAGACCAACTCATTCTAATGATCAAATACGACCTCCACACTCTATCAAGATTGAAACACCCAGGCATTCTAAGACTCATTTCTCCTCTAGAAGAAACCAGGAACCAATTAGTATTCATTACTGAAGCAATAGAGTGTCCTCTATCCTCTATTCTAAATCTCGAACACCACACTACTACCATCACCACCAACAACGGCAGCAGCAACCCTCATCAACCTCCATTCCTTACCAATCTAGAGAAGAAGTGCGGTCTCTCAGAATTACTTTCAACATTACAATTCGTTCATAGTAATGGCCAATTAGTTCATAGATCAATATCGCCAGATACCATCTTCATTGCCAGAGACGGGCATTGGAAAGTCGCTGCATTCAGATTCTCTCGCTCATTATTATTGACTGGCAATACCAACAAGTCAGGACCTCCATCTCCGGATATATTTGACTATGACTTCACACCGGGATCGCTATTACAAGCTGCATTAAGACCATCTTTGGGATACACCGCTCCTGAACTCGTTGATAGAAATAGAAGAGGTTGTCGTGGTGGTGATGGTGGTGGTGGTAGTGGTAGTCAACATCATCATCGTGATCAGTCGTGTGATATCTTCTCATTCGCACTGCTAGCATATCATGTAACTACAGGTCATCAGTTGATCTCATTATCAAGTGAATATTCATCTGTTGATGAATATGGGCAGTGTATTGAAACTATTGGAAAAATGAAGCAATTAGATCTGACTAATAGTGGTGGAGGAGGAGGAAGGAGAGGGGTTGCTCAGCCGCTGGTAGAACTACTAACAGAATCGACTACATACAGTAATGATGATGATAATAATAACAACAACATTGGTGAGATGTCGCAGTTGTTGAAAGCAGCACTATCACCATCTCCTGCCAACAGGCCTAGATTTGCTCAAGTCGCTGATTGCTCCTGGTTTACCGATGATGATCAATTGAATGCATTAAAATTCCTGCAAGATATGTTGCAGCATGATAATGGTAGTAAATTGAGCTATTTTAAAGCTACTCTTCCTAGATATAGTCCTCAATGGAGTGATAGAATATTGCTGTTACTGGTTTTGCCTCCTGTATTGTTGGAACTCAAAACTACCATTGTACCAAGCTCCTCCTCTTCTACTAATAAACAAAAAAATACAAGCAAAAGCTCAGGTCGTAGTTATGCTGAAGATCAACAACATAGAGAAATCCAGTCGGCTATTCTTCCTATTATTCTCAACATATCCCAGAAACAATCAAATGAGGAATTTGAGGAGCACATGCTTCCTTGCTTAAAACCGCTGATAGAGACTGCACAAGGAGAAAGCATGCTGGTTTTGCTGAGGAATGCACCTCTGTTGGCTAGAGTTGTCCTTGGCAATAATTCTGATAGTGGAAGTAATAGGAGTGGAGCGGTGCCTCTTCTCTCGATGTTGCTGAAGAAGTCGTTACAAGCTGAAGCTGGAGTTGATTGTCATACTGAAGGCTTGAAACAAATATTGACCTTGCTGTCATCTATATCAGCAACAAGTAATAGTAGTAGTAGTAGTAATAGTAGTGGTTTGTTGCTGAAAGAATTGAAAAAGACAGTCTTACCTGCTGTGCACGCTTTGACTCTCGCTACCACCACGAGCTCCGTCAGAGTAACTTGTTTCCAAGCCCTGGCCACCATGGCAACTACTACTATAGACAGTCCTCTAATAAAAGAAGAAAGTGAAGCAGTACTAGCTACGGCTGTACAAGTAACATCAATAGATAAATCTTCAGCTACCGTGTCTTCTGTGTTTAAGACTGGGCAGGCCTTGGTGGCAGCAGCTACAAGAGGAACCTCTCCTCACCACCACCACCAACAACAACAACAGCAGCAGCAGCAGCAGCTTTCTTCTTCTTCTTCTTGGGGTCTATTATTTGCAGCTGAGAAGGTGCTACCAGCATTATGCCCCTTATTAGCATCTCCATCCCTTAATGCCGCCCAAGTTGGTAAAGGATGTGATATGATTAGAGGAATACTGGGTCTAATTGAAAAGGAGAGGAAGGATGGTCAACTACAAAGAGGAGGAGGCGGAGGAGGGAGGGAACAGATACTGCAGAAACAAGCACCAGCATCACCACAACAACAACCCCCCGCTGCTCCTCCTCCTAGTCGAAGGTTCAATAACAGCGACACTACAGTAGCTCGCCCTCCACGAGGCAACCACAATAATAATGTTATAAAACCAGTTAATGGCGGTACCAACAATAGTGGTGCCCATACAGCAGGAACACGTCCAACTCCACTGGTACAACGACAGCAACAAAACCCTGTATCTGTATCATTGCCAGGTCCTTCACCAGTAGTACCACCACCTCCACAGCAAAGTAATGGGGGTATATTGTCATTAGATATGATGAGAAGCAGTCCTTGTATGAGCAGTACTAGCGGTACTGGCGGTACTATGAAGAACAACAATAAACCCAAAGCGTCATCAAGTGGAGGAGGAGGAATGATGCAAGTAAGAAGCAATGCTGCTGCTGCTGCTGCTGCTGCTGCTGCTGCTGCTGCTGCTGCTGCTAGTAGTAATGGTGACCCTTTCCAAGAACTGATGATGATGGGTGGCAGTGCTTGCGATACAAAGAAGGAAAAAGAGGGCGATGGATTTGATTCATTGATCTGAGTGTAGTAGGTAGCATATTGTTGCTTACAACACATTGTGTAAATCATTTTCCACTTTAAGTATATATCTATATCTGAGGTTACCTAGGTAGGGGTCCATCTACAAAAGCCCAATCAACAGCTAATTGTCGTGTGAGCAGCTCCTGTCCGTTCATATTTTTAATTGCCTCTTCCGCCTCTGATTTGTCAGCATATTGTATTAGAGCATAGCCTTTGATGTACCCTGTTCTTCTATCCTGGTTTAAATGGAGGGCTAGGATGTCACCATAGTCAGCGAATGCGTCGGAGATGTCTTCTTCTGTGGCTTCTTCGTGAATGTTGGTGACTATGATGACATAGCTGGCGTTGACAGACGGGGCCGGATTGGGAGCTAACGTTGTGGGTGTGTGAGAAGGGACAGCAGGTTGGTCCACATCCATTGTGGGGAAATGTATTAGAATATTATATATCAAGAAGCGCCTGAAAGACGGTGCCAATTGTAATTTGTGGGCCAACGATTGTTCGATCAGATGCAGAAAGTTGTTTAAAGTTGGATAGTAAGAGGCACGTTGAGCAGTAGATCTTCAATCCTAGTATGGTATAGTTGGGAACGGGGATGTTGAAGAAAGGTATGGAGGCAAATTTTTCACTCAGATCTCTGCTCTCTTCGTTCCTCTTGGAAATCTAGATCTAATATATTTTTCAAAAGTGGAAGGCTTGCTTTCCTTGCTTATTTACCGTTTTTAAACCCTATGCGTCAGAATACCAATTCTTAATTCTATTGAAACGTATCCACACTAGCAAGAACATTTCACTCTCCCAAGCTAGTCGAATAATCTCCAATAACTGTAATCTCAAAAGGAACAGCAGAGTGATGAACAAAGCAACTGCAGCATAGAAATTATCACCAACCAAAACAATGAATCCCTCCCCCGCATCACCAGGTGGCTCGGACAACTGGACTTGCGACGAAATGACTTGCTGGGTGCTTCCTCTCTTACAACCTCTTCAGTGCAACGTCCGAATCGAGCCCAAGCTCGCCGTTGGACCAGGTGTAACGGACGACGACCAAGGCAACAACAAGAAGAAGATAACTGGCACCTTCTTAGGTGGCCATCTTAGCACTGAAGTCTTCATCTTATGCCACTGTGAAGAATGCTCTCAACTACCCGGCTATAAATGGATAGAGTCACTACCAACCCTCCAGGATATCAATGACAATGACAATGACAATCCCTCCTCCCCATCCACTCCAACTCCAACTTCCTCCTCCTCCTTCTTCATGCCACCAATCGGCATTCCCCTCGTAGCCAACGGTATCAGAAAAGAAGGCCACCCCTTTAAAATCAGCAACGCCGGAGGAGGCCCAATCTGGACTGCCTCTCAATGGGAAAAACACAGCGGCAGAGGCAGATCCAAGAAATGGAAGGAGTCCACAAGAGTCGCCGACGGCACAGACAGGACTACCCTAGGCTGGATCATTGACCAAAGCCGTGCACTGGAAATGGATCATCACGGCACACTGGTAGGGAAACGAGTAGCTGTCTATTTCGTCAGAGAACTGGCCTTTTATACAGGGAAAGTGGTGGCTTTCCGTAAAGATGCTGCTCAGCACTGGATCAAGTATGATGATGGAGATAATGAATGGTTAGATTTAGGGATGGAGCATTTCTTTATATTAGATACTAGAGATAATGATGATAATGTAGCTAGTGGTGGTAGCAAGAAGAAGAAGGACAATGACAAGGAGCAAAAGAAAGAAGGAGATTATAAGGGTGTTGGAGGGACAACAGCTGCAAAACAGGGAAGAGAGAAGATCAGGATCAAGCCTAACCCTGGAAATAGCATTCAGAAGAACAAGAAGAACAAGAACAAAATCGTGCCAGCGAAGAAGAAGAAGGCTATTGTTACTCCTAGTAACCATAGAAAGGATAAAGAGCCAGCATCAAAGGAGCCTCATGTGGTATCAATCTATGATAAGACCTCCCCGGGTAGACACAATACTCTTTCCTCTTCCGACTTGGAAAATGGTAATGATTATGAGAATGAGAATGAGAAGAAGGGAGGTGATGGTGGTTTTATTACTAACCCAAGCATTGGTAATGGAGGAAAAGGTATTACATCAAAACGGAAAAGACAAAATGATATCGATGATAACAGAGAAGAAGAAGGAGGAGGAGGAGAGGATGGCCATTTACTACAAAGAGATGAAGATGAAGATGAAGATGGGGATAGGGATGAAGAGCAATCTTCATCTGAATCTAGTGTAGTGATAGAAATATCTTCTGAAGAAAGTGACGACGATGAGGGAGATGATGGAGGTGGGGCGCCCAGATTTAGGCCGATACCACTGATCAATAGTGATGATGAGAAGAAAAAGAATGGCGGAAACAGTCACAAGAGAGAGATGGATCCAGAGCTGCTGGCTGAGCTGGAAGAGTTTTTGAATTTCAAAAAGGTGTCCCCGCCTTTACCAATGAAGGCTGCTGATAACGCTGCTGGTGGTACTGATGGTACTACTAGTGCTGTGGTTGCGCTTCCTACTACCAATAACAATGAAGAGAAGGAGGAGCTAGTAAGAGCAAGAATAAGAGAAGAAGTGAAGGAAGAATACGCCCTCGCAGCTGCAGTCTTTGACGAAAACCAAGCCAAATCCCTCCAGCGAATCCTCAATCTCGAACAAGAGCTCGCCAGAATCAAGGACCAAAAAAAAGACAGCGACAAACAAAAACGAGACGTCCAGAAGGAGGCTGCCTTCCTTAGGAGGGAGAATGATCGGTTGAAGAGGGAGGTGGCCAAGGAGAATGAGCGGCTGAAAAAGGCACTGACCAAGAGTGAGGATCAGGTGAAGATCCTGAAGAAAGAGTTGATTGAGTTGGGGAATGATCACAAGGGGCTGATTAAGGGGATGAATGATTTAATAAAGAAACATGATACATAATAATAGGAGGTGTAAGGAGTAGGAGTACATTGATGTCAGACTACTGAGTTACATATACGCCTCCTCTTTCCTTTCTTTCTTTCTTTCTTTCTTTATGTTCAGGTAAGACAATAGTTCTAAATGTCAAGCTAATCCTGGGTCCAATACACTGCTTCCTTTTGGGAACACAATGCTGCCAATGCTGCTGTACAGCTCCCTTCATAACCAGGACATCCCCATGGCCTAGTGAATAGGTGATTTTATTAGTTTTATTAGCGTTTTCTCTAAAGATAAAGTCTCTTTTACAACCTAGTGATATGGAGGCTATTGTAGGGGTGGGGCCGTATAAGGGCTCGTTGTCAGAGTGCCAAGAGAGGTGGTCTTGGCCTGATCTGTAGTAGTTGATGAGGCAAGAGTTGAAGGAGATGTTGGTGGGGGGAAGGGGGAGGATTGATTCAAGGAGGGACTTGAGGTGTGAGACGGAAGGAGACTCCTCCCAGCTTCTTGGATGCATAGTGGTGCCAGAGTAGGTGTATTGAAGAGTGGGAGAATCTGCAAAGTAGGCTGTGAGGCGGGGCTGGGTGACTGAGTGGCCCATGATCTGGAGCTGTCGGCTCTCCCAGAAAGTAGAGGCAGTTAGATTGGTAAATAGTTCGTCAGCTTGTTGCTCAGATAAGAGATGAGGGTAGAACTCTACTATAGATCCTGAGCCTAAATCCTGGGATGTCACGAGCTTAGCTGCCATTCCAGCAGTCGTCTTCTTGTTTTTCAACAACAATCTACTGATCGACATTGGGTCGGAGCCTCATAGCCAAACATGTCAATTCACGGCTTTCTTATGATTTATTGTGTCCATATGGATGTACTTAGGTAGGGTTAAGGTGTAGAGAGATGAGTAAATAAGCCTCAGAGTGGACTGACAGCTGTCCGACTGAACGTCCACGCCCATCATAAACCGAGCTTGAAAAACTGCTCTACTGTCACCAATTCACATTTACTTTTCACAATTCAAAATGATGATTGTATCCAGGTTGAAGGTACAACCTTGCTGTCAGTTGAGAGTTTCCACAACCACAAGTTTCAGTCAAAGCCTACGAATCAAATTTTCCAGAGCAACCCTACACACATCCATTCTCGCTCATAATAATCCCAACAGCTTACGAGACACTCTGCCAGAAGGTCCCAGATGTATTCTTCTCATCGCTTTCAATCACTCACATGCTCAGACCATCTACAGCTCCTTCTCTCAAATGGACCCTGGCAACCTACAAGTGGCAATCTGCCCACCTTCAATATCAGATAACACCTCCATCACCTTATCACAAGCCATAGATACTCTCCTTTCCTCTCCTCCAACTTCCACACCACCACCACCACTATCCTCATCATCTACCACCAGCTGTCCTGTCGTCTTCTTCAGTGGTATGTCTGGCCAAGAAATAACAGCTATAGTAGAAAACTGGAGTATATTAACCAATGGAGCAGTAGTGCCAACGCTTGCATTTGCAGCTTATACTTCTAAAATTGCAGATAAGCCTCTACATCAACTTATAACATCAGTCGTTCATGAAACACTGGGCAACCAACGGAAACAACAGGACGATAATGATAACGATAACGATGACAGTTCATCATTATCAGTGGTCAAGGATAAGGGAGATGTCCAAGATTTTTACCTTGTAGATAAATCAGGCAAGCAACTCACATCATCAATGGGCCTAGGTAGTTTAAAAGAGCAATTACAAGAAAAGGTAGCCCAGAGAAAGGCTGCCAAAGCAGTGGAGGAGGGTAAGATGAAGGAGAAGAAGAGGAGAGAGGCGGAGGATGAGATGGATGTGTTGAGGAGTAGTTTGAGCAAGGTGAAAAAGAAGGGTGAGAAGAAGAAAGGATTTTCTTAGTGGATTGGGGGGGGGGGGGGGGG
>Ga0114919_10001907_pt1 | contig 16795 bp, 9 predicted proteins | sample BlataG_FD_88682 | JGI IMG/M metagenome (GOLD analysis project Ga0114919, IMG submission 88682) | Deep subsurface microbial communities from Black Sea to uncover new lineages of life (NeLLi) - Black_00105 metaG | ecosystem: Environmental > Aquatic > Marine > Oceanic > Sediment | place: Atlantic... | reverse complement strand
GATTTGGGTTACGGCGACCTGTCGAGCTACGGGGCGGTGGATTTGAAGACGGCGAACATCGATAAGCTCATCGCGGCGGGTATGCGGTTTGACAACTTCTACGCCAACTGCCCGGTCTGCTCGCCGACGCGCTCGTCGGTGCTGACCGGCAGATACCCGGACCTTGTCGGCGTGCCGGGGGTGATACGCACACACCTGACAAACAACTGGGGCTATCTAGCTCCGCAGGCGGTTCTGCTGCCGGCGCTGTTGAAGCGCATCGGTTATCACACGGCAATCGTCGGCAAATGGCACCTGGGCCTGGCCTCGCCGAACAGGCCGAATGAGCGGGGCTTCGACCACTTCCACGGCTTCCTCGGCGATATGATGGACGACTACTATACGCATCTACGGCACGGCTACAACTATATGCGGCTCAACACCGAGCAAATCAACCCGAAGGGCCACGCCACGGACCTGTTTACTCAGTGGTCTATCGATTACATCCGGGAGCGTGCTAAAGGTAAGCAGCCGTTCTTTCTGTATCTTGCCTACAACGCCCCGCACACGCCAATCCAGCCGCCTACAGACTGGTTTGAGCGGGTCAAAAGGCGCGAGAAGGGTATCAGCGAGGAACGTGCGAAACTTGTGGCGCTAATCGAACACCTTGACGACGGCATCGGCAAAGTGCTCGCGGCACTAAAGGAGTCCGGTGTCAGCGACAACACGCTGGTCATTTTCACCAGCGACAACGGCGGGCAGCTCAGGGTCGGGGCAAACAACGCCGCGCTGCGAGGCGGCAAACAGGAGATGTACGAGGGCGGTATTCGCGTGCCGATGTGCGCGGTCTGGCCTGGCAGGATAAAGCCCGGCTCACGCAGCGACTGCATCGCGCTGACGATGGACCTGTTCCCGACTATTTGCCAAGCAGCCGACGCGGGTTTTACTCACAAGATTGACGGCCGGAGCATCCTGCCGACGCTGCTGGGCAAATATCAGTCCGCCGAAGAGCGTTTTCTATTCTGGGTGCGCCGCGAAGGCGGCAATTACGGCGGGCGGGACTATTACGCCGTGCGCTACGGCGATTGGAAACTGGTGCAGAACAGCCCATTCGAGCCAATGCAGCTTTACAACCTCGCTGATGACCCGGCCGAGCAGCGTCCCCTCGGCGAAAAGCACAAGATGTACCAAGAACTCTTCGCCGCCCTGCGGAACCACATTATCGAAGCCAGCGCCGTGCCCTGGCAGAAATACCCCGTCAAACTGGAACCGACAGAAAGCAGGCCAACGTAGCGTAATATGATAGAAAGCCACTGCGAGAAAATGATGAGAGAATTCAGGAGCCAACGGTAAAAATGAAAAATAAAATGCAGATATTGAGCATTGTGTTATTTGCGAACTTGCTGCTGTTAGCTGTTTCGGCGACTGGAGAGAAAACGCAGTCGCTGGTCCTTTTCGATTTTGAAAAGGGCTTCGATGTCAGCACGGTTCAAGCCAGCGACGCGAAGGTTGCCGTGTCGGCAAGCAATACGCTGCGAATTGAGACCGGTACCAACAAGAACTGGCCCGGCATTACCCTGCAAGCTGCGAACGGCAGGTGGGACCTCTCGGAATACGAGTATGTATGCATCGATGTGAAGAACATCGGCACCGAAGCGGTTACCGTCTCCTGCCGGGTGGACAACCCCGGCGCGGACGGCAGCAAGAACTGCGTAACTGACAACGTTACCCTCAGCCCGAAAGCGGCAGGGACACTCACGGTGCGCCTGTACCCGACGGCATTACGGTTTTCTCAACCGGTGGAGCTGATAGGCATGCGTGGGGTGCCGGTTGGCTCCGGCAAGATTGACCCTTCCAATGTTACTCAGTTAATAGTTTTCGTTCCCAGGCCCGGCGTCGAGCACGAGTTCGAGATTGACAACATCCGTGCCGGCGGTCGTGTCAGGACGCTGGAGACCAGGGTCTTTTTCCCCTTCATTGACGAATTCGGCCAGTATATTCACAAGGACTGGCCCGGCAAGACGCACACGATAAAGGAACTGATTGCCCACGGTAAGGCCGAGATGAAAGACTTAGCTGCCAATCCCGGCCCGGACGACCGCGACCGGTACGGCGGCTGGAGCGCCGGGCCCAAGCTCAAAGCCACCGGCTTTTTCCGCACCGAGAAGTACCGGGGCAAGTGGTGGCTGGTGGACCCGGATGGTCGGCTGTTCTGGTCGCACGGCATTGACTGCGTCCGCAGCCAGAACGCCACGCCAATCACCGACCGCGAAAACTATTACCGCAATCTGCCCAAGGGCGACTCGCCGTCTGCAAAGTTCTACGGCACGGGAACCTGGGCGCCTCGCGGCTACTATAACGAACAAGGCCCTTACAAAACCTATGATTTCACCCAGGCCAACCTGCTGCGTAAATACGGCCAAAATTGGGAACAGCCCTTCGCTGAAGTCACTCATCGCCGGCTGAAAAGCTGGGGCATAAACACCATCGGCAACTGGTCGCAGGACAGCATCTACCTGATGTGCAAGATGCCGTATGTGGCTACAATCCACTATGGTGCCAGGAGACTGGAGGGCTCGAAGGGCCTTTGGGTCAAGTTCCCCGATGTGTTTGACCCGAGCTTTCGCCAGTCGCTGCGCGAGCGACTTGCAAAGGAAAAGGGCGCCTCGGTCGGTGACCCGTGGTGCGTTGGCTTTTTTGTCGATAATGAGTTGGGCTGGGGCGACGAGGTTTCTCTGTCGCTGGCGACGCTAATCTCCGGTCCCGAGCAGCCGGCCAAGAAGGTCTTTGTTGAGGACCTCAAGGCCAAATACAGCACGATAGATAAGCTCAACGCCGCCTGGGCAACCGGCCACGCTTCGTGGAATGCACTGCTGGCCAGCCGCAAACCGCCCGACAGGAACAAGGCCTGGGCCGAGTTGACGGTGTTCTATACGAAGCTGGCTGAGACCTACTTCCGCATCTGTCGCGAGGAGGTCAAACGGATCGCTCCGGACAACCTTTACCTCGGCTGCCGGTTTGCCTGGCGCAACGAACGCGCTGTGCGGACAGCGGCGAGGTACTGTGACGTCATCAGTTTCAACCTGTACAGGGGTGATGTGGAGGATTTCGGCCTGCCGGAAGGCATCGACAAGCCGGTTGTCATCGGCGAGTTCCACTTCGGGGCGCTGGACCGCGGGATGTTCCATACGGGCCTGCAGAAGACCGCCAGCCAGCAGGAACGTGCCGTGATGTACGGAAGCTATGTGCAGGGGGCGCTGCGCAACCCGCTGATTGTCGGGACGCACTGGTTTCAGTACAAGGACCAGCCCACGACCGGCCGGGGCGACGGCGAGAACTACCAGATCGGCTTCGTGGACATCTGCGACAGGCCTTACCCGGAGACAATCCAGGCCTGCCGAGAGGTGGGCTATAATCTGTATGAATATCGGCTCAAGAACGAGGGAGGGGGCTAATACGCACGCAAACTCCATTAACCGTCGACTCTTTTAATTATATATCAAAAAATGGTTGAACAAAACAGCCAGATAACTATAATATAGGGAGCGAAAGCAGGTGGTGATGCTATGAAACGCATGTCTATATTCTCACTGTTAGTTGCGGCAGCTTTTTTGCCCAGCTGGGCTTTTGCTGGGCTGCTCAATCAATCTGATGCACAAGAGGCCGAATCAGAAAGCATCGACGGCAAAGATGTGGTTGTTCGGGTGTATCAGAATTGTCGGCAAGCCCCAGAGGAATTTGAAAAAGTCACCATTAAAATAAAGGGCCAGTTAATTAACTTTGACTTTACTGATATTGACGAATCTGCGGTTGTTATGGTGGTCGGTGAAGACCAGACAGATGCAGCGGTGGGTAAGGCCCTGGGCGATTATATTTATGCCAATTCGTATAAGAAAGGGCTACATTTTTCTCTTCCCAGTAGTATTTCTACCGGTGGGTATTTGTTAACGTTCACTGATGCCCTCGGCAACCCCATCTCCGGTGCGACAGTGGAAATATGGGTGGAGCCGACCGGTGGCGTACGGATTTTTGTCGGGTACAGACTGCTCGATGAACAGGGGACACTTCAAATACACAGCAATATATCCAATGTGCATCAGTTTCACTTTATCGTTGGGCACCCCGACTACGGCATCGCCAAAGTGAACTACATCTACTTCACAGGTAAGCAGCAGATAACCGTTTTCCTCCCTCTTGTTCGTACAGGGACAATAGCCGACGAGCGTTCTATCCGTGGAGTAGTGGTGGATAGTGAGAACAATCCTATAAGCGGGGCACTTGTTTCCTCTTCGGCAGTGCGTACGCGTGCAGGTATCTGGGCCTATTCGGTTCATGGCTGGGAATACACTGTTATCACCGATGAGCAGGGCAGATTCTGGATGTATCTGCCTATCGGTAAGGATAAGGAAATAATAGGAGAACTGATTCCTCCGAGGACGAAATACAAAATACGTGTGGAAGCACCGAAAGAGCTTGGTCTGCAGCCGTACGTTGCATACGTACCAAATGATCGTGAAGTTACGATTGGTATGCAGAGCGAAGGTTACTTTCACACCTTTGTATTTGAGGACGGAAACAGCCCAATTACCGACCCGAACACGTTAAAAAGAATCAGAATCAGTATCAGTGAGAGCTGGGAAAAACCCCAAATTCATTTAGGATTTGACGAGTGGAAAACTGGCGGCATGTTTCCGCCGGGAATATATCTTGCACGAGTGTCTGGAGTAAATGGATACCCGTTTGAGCGGTTGCGAGTGACAGCAGACAGCCCCGAGCAGTTGGTTTTCGAAAGACCAGAAGGTGTTCCATATTATGGCCAGGTGGTCAACGAAATTACGGGTGAGCCGATGCAGGGGGTGTTTGTAATCGCCAAAACTAGCCACTATTCGCAAAGAAATTTATGTCTAATTACACCAGAGCAATGGGATGCTATGCGCGCATTGCCACTTAACCCATCAGCCGATGACCCGGCCCTTGTGCCATTGCAAGCAATATATACATTCAGAGAAGTTGCCCGGACCGACCAAGATGGATGGTTCTATATGGCTGCTAAACCGTTTCATTTGATTATTGCTTTTGCGGAAGATTACCTCGGCATAGCGTATCGCATATCATTGCTAAGACCTAATGAGAACGGTATAGTTGAGGTGCCGGTTATAAAATTGTTTCCGGCGGCGAGGGTTAAGATTGAGCCGCTTGTCAACGCCAATATCGCTGCCATCAAGCCTCAATGGCTAATTGACAAAGACAATAATCCGGCCTGGGTATCAGAACTTCTGGCCATCAACGATGCAGAAGCGACCTCCTTTACCTATGGAGAATGCATCAGTAAGAATAAGTATGGGACCTTTTGTGTGCCTGCCGGACTAAATCTGCGTGTGCAACTACGGAACGTCTCTGATACTCAATGGCACCCCATTATCATTGACCAGACCATCAACCTCCAGCGTGGTGAGGTGCTCGACCTGGGCTCTTATACATTTCAGCCCGCTCTTAAGGTTTTCGTACGGGTGGTCGATTCAGCGGGTGAGCCGATTGAAGCTGTGCCCATCAGAAAAAAGGTTGGCGAAAAATACCAGTATCCTACTCGTAGTACCGACCTAAACGGTATGGCCCAATTTTATGTGCTGACCTATTCGAGTGGTGAATTTGTCGTTGAGTATTATCAGGATAAAAATAATCTGGACGCATTGCACCTGCGTGAAGCTATAGCTTACGAAATAGCAGGGCCAGAAGACGCAGGTCGTGAATTCACGCTGCAGCTCTCAGACGCCATGCTTTACCATCTCTTTAAGTAGGTCATGAATGACGGTTGGTGATTTGTGCAACTGGCGCAGGTGACAACCCGTAACACACATTTACATAACATTCAAATCAGGGGGTAATAGCTATGGCAAAAGCAATTATGGATTCCTGCCTCCGCAGGAATGACAGAATGAATAAGACAGCAAGTGACATCGAAAAGGCGACTTCGATTTACTCGGCGCTTCAACAGACCCGGCCGAGACAGAAGCAGGATTTAAGAAACTACGTCAAGGTCTTTTTAGGTATCGATATTCCCGACAAGAGAATCTGCGCCGAACACAACAGCCCGATGGACTATCTGTGGCGCAGTTTCTCGGCGGACTTTACTGCCGAGAGGGCTGCGAATGCCGATGCAATAATCTGGGCGAACCGTGCCGGCGGCAAGACGGAGCTCGCTGCGGTGGCAACGCTTTTGGACTGTGTCTTTAAGCCGAACTGCCAGGTGCGAATCCTCGGCGGCTCAGGCGAACAGTCCGGCAGGATGTACGAATACCTGACCGGCTTTTTGCGCAACGGCTTCGAGAAGTTTCTGCTCGGCCCGGTTCGCAAGAGCAAATGCAGCTTCGTCAACGGCTCAGCGGTCGAGGTACTGACGCAATCGCCGATGAGCGTTCGCGGCCAGCACATCCAGAAACTGCGCTGCGATGAGGTCGAACTTTTCGACGAAGATGTTTTTGCAGCGGCGAAGTTCACCACCCACAGCACATCAGGTATCGTGGCGGCGATGGAGATGATAAGCACAATGCACCGGCCTTACGGGCTGATGCAAAGAATAGTTTCATCTGCGGACCGGTTCGGCACGCCGGTCTTTAAGTGGTGTATGTGGGAAGTGATTGAAAAATGCACCGATAGGAGCTGCTCGCAGTGTCCCTTGTGGAGTGACTGCGAGGGTAAGGCCAGGCGGGCGGACGGGTACTTGAAGATTGACGACTGTATAACACAGATGCGGCGGTCAAGCAGGGCCAGCTTCGAGGCCGAGATGCTCTGCAAAAGGCCCTCGCTGGAGAACGTGGTCTTTGATGAGTTCGACCCGGCCAGGCACGTTCGGCCAGTCGATTATGACCCGAATCTGCCGCTGTACAGAACGCTTGATTTTGGTTTTGTCAATCCGTTTGTATGCCTGTGGATTCAGGTTGATGATACCGGAGTTGTTCGGGTGATAGATGAGTATGTTCGCAGCAGGGCGACTATTGACGTGCACGCTGAGCAGATAAAGAGTCGAACGCCGGGCGGTGAGGAACGGGTAGCGGCCACCTTTTGCGACCCGGCCGGCGCCGGCGTAAATGATGTTACCGGCACGAGTGTCGTTCGGGAACTGCGGACATTGGGGATAGTTGCACGATACAGCCGCAGCGGGATTTTAGAGGGTATTGAGCTTATCCGCAGGGCGATTCGCTCCGGCGACGGCAAGAGTCGGCTTGTAATCTCACCGAGGTGCCAGCGGCTGATTGAGGCGATGCGGTGTTATCATTATCCGGAGTCCGGCAGTGCAGCAACCGGCGAACTGCCGCTCAAAGACGGCTTATACGACCACCCGATAGACGCGCTGCGATACTTCTTCGTCAACTACAAACGCAGCAGAAAGGCCAGCACTCGGCGGTATTAACAAAAACGAACAATAATTCGAGGAGGTTCGTATAAATACTTAATGAGTAAATTTTTTTTAATAAAAGCAAGAATTTTGTTGAAATCCATTTAGGATATTGTATAATTTGGTCGATGCTCCTTAGTGGAGCAGTTTGATCCTAGCCTAATGGCTTAGGATTTGGCCTCTGATCCCGTGAGCCGACTAATCACGGGATATTTTTCTGCGCCCATGTTAGCGTGCCCATGTTGCAGTATCTCCTTATATCTCCCCGACCAGCAACATATGCTGAAGAAAACCACCATTTATTGGCGATTCCCGGCTCTATCCAAACTACAAAAGATTCCTCCCGCAAAAGATATAAACGATTGAATCGTCTCATCTGGCCCCGTCTGGAATTGTCCTTGGGAGGAACGAGCCAACACTCAGTTTTTTTGAGATTGCCAGCTATAAGTGGGTCGATCCAAGCAACTCGAGCACCACGTAATCTGCTGAATTTGTCCTTTGTATACCATTCTTTGCAGAAAAAGGCATGATAAAATCTTGATTCAGTAAACATGCAATCAGAACCATCATGGGTTTTCCTAATTCCTGTCCTACGAGGGGCAATACCGCGGTTCAAGTATAAGTCAACATATTTATCAAAGACCAATTGCTCAGCTTCTGCGTCGGAAAGATCACTCAAATCCAGTAATAGCGAAGCAAGGATAGGATTCACTTATTACCTCAAATCCATCTTGAATATATTGAACTTTTCGGCGGTTAATGGGGTTGATGTGCGTAAAGTGGGAAGACTAGCATGGGAAGCAATATAATTGACCAGAACCTCCTTGGGGCTATTGGGTCTAATCCCATTGCATGCTGCTGCTATAGCACCGGTTAATACATCACACAGTTGGGCTAAGGGAGTTTCCTTTGAAGAGATTGTTGTAAGGTCACGAATCCAGGCTTTTCCTCTAAGATAACGTTCCAGGTAAGTTTTGAGCGTTGTATATCTGTCTGCTCCTCGGTTACTTTTGTAGTCCAGCAGTATCAAATATTCATTGCCCGGCAGAAGCCATTTTTCAAGCATCTCATAATAGAATTTATAAAATGCTAATTCGAGATCTTTACCATGATATTTTTCAAGCTGGACCCTCGCTTGTTCAACCACGATAGCTCTAAAATGCAGCTCCGTATGATTAAAGAAAAATTCAACTATTTTCTTATAGTCTTGAAGTCTCTTATCGCTTACTTTGCTCCACTTACACTCAGAATGTAACTTACAGAACCGCATCAGCGCTCTCAACTCGCGCGACAATCTGGTTTTCTCAGGACGAGGGACTTTTAAGCCCCCTATCGTCATAAAGGCATGATGGGCCGTTAGGTCATGGCAGCTCTCATCACAGTAAATAACGTAACACGGCACGCTCGATGTTGTATCTGGGTTTGGCATGAGATTTTCCTCAAACAATTCAAGCAACAAACCACGCTGTTCAGAATTCTATTAAACAAGTTCTCTTGTGTCAATATGTGCGAGTGAATCGAGGCGCAGCAAGCTCATCAATCATAAACACAGCAGCAAAACCACAACCAGGCGGTATTAAGGGCGAAATCCTGCACAGGAAATACCAAATAAATCCTATCCTGAACTGCGGACTTTGGGGAATTGCTGACTTTTGCGTATAAAAAGAACAGGGCCAGGAGATGCGGAGGGAGAGGAGAAAGAAGATACTCCCAGCCCTGTTTACGTTCCAATAATACGGTAAAAGGGTGTATAAATCTATACCGTTCCTGCCAAAAAATGTTCGTATTCCGGCAGAAATAATCTCTGCCGTTAAAAATACCCCACCAAACACGTTACCAATAAGTGTGGTTACTGAAACACCGGTAACCTCTGGCTTGTATTTCGACAATAATTTTACTACAATATTTACACAAGGGCAAGTAAAATCCGGCGATAATATCGTACTTGTGTAAAAAAAGTTCATCAGAAAAGAAAAGCAGAAGGAAGCTTATGACTTATGCGCTTGTAATTGCTTATAATATAAGGGGTTACTATGCTAACAGATAACATTCTTGAACTCATCGGCAATACGCCACTGCTGCAGCTAAAAGGCGAAAGGATTTTCGCCAAGGCCGAATTCTTAAATCCGGGCGGCAGTATAAAGGACCGTGTGGCTCTGGCGATGCTGGAGGCGGCCCAGCGGGACGGCAAGCTCAAGGACGATTCGGTCATTGTCGAGCCGAGCAGCGGCAATACCGGCATCGGCCTGGCTCTGGTCGGGCGATTGATGGGATATCGCGTCCGAATCGTAATGCCGGAAGGTATGAGTGAGGAGCGAAAGAAGCTAATCAAGGCCCTTGGGGCCGAACTCGTCCTTATCCCCGACGAAGAGGGTCTGGCGGGCGCAGTTCGGCGGGTTGAGCAAATGGCGGCTGAGGATGAGCGGATTTACGTGCCGCAGCAGTTCGAGAACCCTGAAAACCCCCGCTGCCATTATGAGCAGACTGCCCGCGAGCTGTGGCACCAGATGAGCGGCGATATTGCCTGCTTTGTGGCCGGGGTCGGCAGTGGTGGAACCCTTCAGGGGGTAGGCAAATTCCTCAAAGAGCACAAGGCCGATGTAAAAATCGTAGCAGTCGAGCCTGAAGGCAAATCAGCTATCTTAGGCCATGAGCCCGGCCTGCACCAGATTCAGGGCATTGGCGACGGCTTTGTCCCCGATGTGCTCGATGTCTCGATGGTCGATGATGTGGTAGAGGTAAGCGACGCCGATGCGATAGAGACCACCCGGCAGTTAGGCACAGATTTCGGGCTGCTGGTCGGTATCAGCTCCGGCGCAAATGTCTGGGCGGCACGAGAGCTAACAAAAACCATCAATGGCAATATCACAACGGTGCTGCCGGACCGGGCAGAGCGGTACTTCAGCACAGCCCTGCTGTAAAGACTCGCGGCTCGATACTGGATGCTCGCAATTGACCGGGCGCATTGATGAACAATCAAGAAACAATGGCAGAGCAGTACGAAAATGAAAAGAAATAAAATTCGGATATTATTTCTTTTGAGCCAAGTTTGCTTTGTTGTGATTGCGCAGTGTGGCAGTTGGTTCGCCAAGGCAGTTGGTTTTGCTGAAAATGGCGGCTTGAAGATGTTGTATGATAGCCGGATGCACCCCCAGGCAGTGGAATATGACGGGAGCGTCTATATCGTGTACAGAGGGGAGAAAGGCCTTCCTTACATAATATCCTATGGTCTGGAAAGTCGCAGGTTCTCGAAACCTTTTATGCTGCTGACGGGCATGGAAGATAAGGTAGATGCCAACAGATACGCAAGAGACCATCATTTTTCACCGGTGATATGGATTGACGGCAAAGGATATTTTCACGTCCTGTCCGGCTGCCACGGAAACACCCCTGAAAGGTATAGAAGTGGAAACCAGGTAATCTCCACCAAACCGGGAGATATAACTCAATGGGAGATGATAACTACTCCTATTAACGTCTCCGTGAATTACCCCAAGGCTTATCCGATTTATGATAATAAAACTCTCGTGTACTTTCGCGATGGCGGTCATCTTGGTGCATGGACATACCGCATCTCTTCCGATGGCGGCAAGACGTGGGTTAGTCCTGCCAATCCCCCGGTTGACCTCGATGCGAAGCCGCAAGATGGATTGATTGCCGATCATGCCGGCTCATATCATACCGCACGTGTGAGCAAAGACGGCAGGACACTGCACGTCGCCTTTGTTTTTAGCCAGACCGACTATAGCAAGGACGAGCCCTCGCCGGTGAATTCCAGATATAACATGAAGTTAGGCCGGGAAAGCCGGTATAACCTCTACTATATCAAGGTGGACCTTCCGTCAGGGAAGGTCTTTAATTACAACGGTAAGGAACTGGCGACCCCTGTGCGTAAGATGCTCGCCGACCGGGATTGCCTGATCTGGGATACCCAGGAGCGGGTTGTGGCTATCGGTGCTTCTATATACCTCGATGAGGATGATAGGCCTTATTTCCTGCTTCCTGTATCAGAAGAAACCCCGTATAAGTGCCGGTTTTATTTCGTTAGGTATCAGAATGACCAATGGGTGAAGACCGCAATCGCCCGTACACCGCACCCATTCAACGCCTGCCATCTGGATAGAAGTGAAGATGGGTTATTTAAGGCTTACCTGGTAACCGGTGAGGGTGAAAACATTTCGGCCGAGGAAATGGACCGTTACGGATGGGGGGACAGAATAGAGGAGTGGATTTCAGATGATAACGGCGAGAACTGGAAACTGAGTAAAGACCTCACCCCGACAAAAGGATATAAATATCAGAATATCAAATTCGTATCACGGAATGTTGGGGGAATTACCGGGGATATAATCCTGTTTTACGGATGGCAGGACACTGACCGATATGGAACCGCATTTCTTTTGGATAACAGGAAATAGGCGTTTCATTATCTTTGACTGGTGATTCAGTAAAGTTGTACTGTTTGTCGTCGGCAGGATTCTGCGAAATATCCCTGGGCTTTCTGCGGCGTTTAGGTTTGTCATCCTTTTGGGAATTTTCTTCTTCACGCTGCCATCGCCTTGCGCCGAGAAGCATTGGCCTTGACCTTTGTGCTATCCAAAGCAATATGTCCCAGCTTCACAAGACCGGCCTTCTGACTTTGCCATTTCTTGCAGGCATCGGGCAAAAAAATGGGCTGAGGTCAGGAGGAATGGTGAAAAAAACCTCAGCCCGTAATCTTATGTAAGATATATTACGCTTCGAACTGATAAAGGTTCGGCCTGGATTTCAGAAATATTGATTTTTCTCAGCACATTCGGCCCTATAGCGGCCATCATCGCTGTTTTCAGTACTGAAAACGGCGATTGAGTGCTTCGGTCGGTTTCTCGTCGCAGATTAGCTCAAAGCCCGGCCTATGCATCGTCCGTCCCTTTTTGTTTAGAGCCTATCCGAATAACTATTTGCAATCATTTGTCATTCTGAGCGCAACAAAGTGCAGCGAAGAATCTGGCCTCCAAAGATTAGCAAAATCGTTTGCGATACCTTATTCTCTGCTAAGCCCAGATGCTTCGCTTCGTTTCACATCGCTCAGCATGACAACAAAAAACGGTCAGTTTGAGTAATTTAAAATTAATTTGGGGAAATAAGGACAAAAAACATATTTCATGAGAAAGCCAGGTGATATAACATTAGAAAATTCGACAGAACTCCACGGTAGCATGGACAAAGAAAATGAAAACTAATAACAACTCAATCCAGCGGACCTGTATCGCGGCTTTAACGCTACCAGGCCGCTGATTTCGAATGTTAGCCGCCCCAACGAGGTTGAGAAAGGAGATAGGAATGAATCGTCGAGATTTTTCTAAACACATTCTAATGCTTGGAATTGGCGTTAATGCCGGCAGCGCCAAAGGCAGTAAGGGAAGGACCAAGAATCAACTTAGGAATTATTACGAGGAACCAGCGAAAAAATTGCCTGTAAGAGAATTCGATGTAGCAATAGCGGGCGCCGGCACGGCAGGCGTTGTAGCAGCTCTGGCCGCAGCGCGTCGGGGCGCGAAGACGGCATTGATAGAGGCAAAGGGTTATCCAGGCGGAACAGTCGTAGAAGGCGGCACTGCTCTTCATAGCTTCTACAACCTGTGGAAGGCCTTCCCCGGAGTAAAAAAGCGTCAGGTTGTGCGAGGGATTCCTCAGGAGATTATCGGTCGCCTTGCAAGAGCCGGCGGCACGACGGGACACGCCGAGATGTCCAAAGGGTACGATTTCGATTCAGTATGCACCGCTATTGACACGGAACTGTATAAACTCGTTACTTTCGAGATGCTCGATGAAGCGGGCGTTTTTATCTGTGTCAATACCCTTTTAACAGGAGCGATTAAAGAGGGTTCCCGGATTAAGGGCGTGATAACAGAAAGCCGCTCCGGCAGGGAGGCAATTTATGCAAAATCATTCGTGGACTGCACCGCCTATGGCGACCTGTCCGCTTTCGCCGGCGCGAAATACACCGAGCCAAACGATTACGCCGTGTGCAATAGTATCGGAGTCGCCAATGTCAGCATGGACAAATACTACGAATTTCTCAAATCACACGACGCCATTTATCAACAGGCCGAAGGCCGCCGCAGCGGAAAAGATGGCCAAATCGTGCGATTGCAAGGCAGGACCGTCAACCTCCCCGCCGGATTCAGAGACCAGTCGCGCAAGATCGGCATGTCAACGGTCACGACCACGGTTCACGACAACTATTTTATGTTCATAAAGCTGAATCTCAGAATGCCCGTCAGCCCCACAAACAGAGATGAAGTGGCGAAAGCAGAATTGGAGCTAAGAAGGCGTCAGGCAAAAGCGATAGAACTGTTCAGAGAATATGTCCCCGGTTGTGAAAAGGCATTCATCGCCAGAACGAGCCCGCGACTTAACATCAGGCGCGGCAGACTAATTACCTGTGATTACGACATCAAACTTTCAGACGTGCTTGAAGGCAGACATTTTGATGATGACGTAATGGCTTATGGTTTTCACGACTCCGCTCCGCGTTTGCAGATAAAAAATGGTGGCACATACGGAATCCCGTACCGTGCGTTGCGTGTAGCGGGAATAGGTAACCTGTTAGTTGCCGGTATGATGATAACTTCGGACCATGACGCCCATATGTCCACCAGAAACACGGTAAGCTGTATGGGACAAGGGCAGGCAGCAGGCACGGCGGCGGCTCTCTGCGCCGACAAAAACTGTGGAACACGCGAGCTTTCATACACCCATTTAAGAAAGACTCTCGAAAAAGACAACGTATATTTCGAAAGTTAAAATGTAAACGCGCAGAATCGTCGCCGGCCCTCCCAGAGCCGGTCCTTGAGCGAAGCGAATGGACGTCAGCGAAAAACAGTCGGTTAGGGTTATTTGAGGTTTTTTGAGACCCAGTCGAATACCTTCCGTTTTATCTTATCGGAAAACCTGTTGTAATCTTCCGGTGCGTAGAGTTGGAGCTTTTCACCGGCGCCGAAGAGCTGATAAACCTTGTCCACCTGGCCGGCGCAGTATTTGACATCATCAAAAGCTGCATAACGGTCCCAGGTTGGTGCAACAACCAGAACAGGTCTTGGTGCGATGCAGGCAAGAATTTCGTGGTAGTCTATCAGAATCCGGTTCTCGTTGCCTACGAAGAATCCCAGCCGGGGCAATAAACCGTGAAGATGCGAGTAAGCACGGATGCCCTCGGTGTCTTTTTCCGCCGTGTCAAGACGCATAGGAGTAAAGCCGCAAACCGATACTACGCCTGCAATACGCTCGTCCAGAGCGGCGCTATAAAGCCCGACCGTTGCACCTAATGAATAACCGGCTACATATATTCGCTTCTCATCAATGATTTCCAGATTTGCCAGCGTCTCAACAGCAGAGCTGGTATCCGCAACCATCCGTCCCATTTTCGACCAATGGGGATAACGCTGATAGAAGTTAGTGCCTTCTTCTATCCGGCTGCCAAAGCCGATCTGGTCGAACATAAACACCGCAAAGCCGCGCTGCACAAAGCCATCTATTATGTCAGCGCATCGGCGTGCAAAACCTGTAGCATAAGCGTATTCGTGAAGATAGATAACGACAGGCAAATCACTGTCAACCGGTTTGCCCTGGTCGTCTGTCGGATAATAAAGATTTCCATAGAGGTAGTCGCCGAAGCCATTGTAGCCGCCGATAACCATTCGGCCTCTGCCTTTGGCCGCTTCGGGTCGGCGTATGATGTTGCCCAGATAGTCGTCTCCTCTCCGGGGGGTAATTGCAATCAATTTTGGACCCGGATTGGTAGCGCCCGCCGGTTCGTCTCCGAGGACCCAGCGAATACGCTCTTTTATGTCCTGCTTTTTTTTCTCCCAATCGGCGACGGTTTTGACTTTTCCGCCTTTTGTTTTTATTAGAAGGTCATCCAGAGCTTTTGACTTGTAAGCCAGAGGATTAACCTGTTCGGCGCTTGTTCCCAGCCATTTGCTGAAGGTATAGTCGTAATAAAGCCGTCGGGGCGGCTGGATATTTCCTCGGCCAAAGACGTAATCGAAAAAGTCTATGTAGGCCTCGATGTCGCGTGCCGAGGTGCCGTGCTCGCCGTGCCGGAAGCGAATTGCAAGTTTGTCTTCGGCGCCTAAAAACTTATAAAGCCGCTGCACCGAGCGGTAGCACTGCTCGATGCCCCAGGGATTGCCGTGATGCTCGGTTATGGCAGAACTTAGCATAAGGGCCCGCGGCGCAACTAAAGCCATCATAAGATTCTGGTCAACCGGCAGCTTATGCTCGGCGCCGATGAAGAAGCGCAACCTCGGGTGCAGCCAGTGGGGGAAGTTAGTTGTTATCTCCACAATTGCTTCGTTGTCGAATTTTTCGCTGGTATAACGGAACGGATTTTCCGAGCCGGTGCCGCCGCTGGAGGGAATAACCGCTTTGATTCTTTCATCGAAAGCGGCGGCCATAAGCGATTGTTTGCCGTTGCGCGAATGACCGGTCAAGGCGATTCTGTCGGTATCGACTATTGGCAGTGTATATAGGTAATCCACAACCCGATGTGCCCCCCAGGCCCGACGCATCAGCCGGGTAAAATCATACTGCGGATACCAGATGTCAGCGTATGCCTCGGTATCGTCCGTCGAATCGGCGCCGGCGTAAACACAGCCGATATAGCCCCGTCTTACCGCAATCAGGGCCCAGTTCCTGTGGTACCACTGCGTCATAAAGACCGGCAAAGGTCCCTCGCCGGGCGGGATAATCAATTCGACCGTCATCTTAGCCTTATGCTCAGGCCCAAACCGCAACTCAACCGTACGCAGGGTGACTTCACCATCTGTTTTCTCGCTGAGAATTTTGACCTGCATATTTTTTGGCGCCGGCGGGAATGTGCCGGTAATCCAGCGCTGAATTTCGCTTTTCATCCATTGGCGTTTTTCGTCCCATTGTGCGAAAGTTTGAATCGGAATGTTCTTTCGTCCTTCGTCGAGAACCAAAGGGTCCGGCAGGAATGGTAAAGAAGGCAGAGAATCGAAAGCTGGCGGCAGTTCGCCGGTTCGGTTGAGCCAGTCCTGCCAGGTCGCATCAAGTGGCGAAACCCGCCCTCGCTCAGGTCTTTCCGGCGGCAATACCGAAAGAAGTCGCTTTAGATACATCTGCCGGGCGGGTAAATCACCCTGAGCCGCATCTGACATAGGGGCGCAAATAAACTGAAGCAATAACACCGCTATCCAAATTGTTCTCCCACACATTACGAGCTCCTTAAAATGGAAAAATTAACGTTAATCTTGCAAAGAGGCCCTTCGAGCAAACAAAAATGTACGAACAAAGCTTGAGCGACACAAGCGAAAAAACGCCAGCCGACGGTATTGAATAAAGAAAAATGGGCTGAGCGGGAGGAATTTCTGGGCAGCGTTTAGGAACTCATAAATCGCCAGGCACATTATC
>Ga0114919_10001904_pt1 | contig 16823 bp, 12 predicted proteins | sample BlataG_FD_88682 | JGI IMG/M metagenome (GOLD analysis project Ga0114919, IMG submission 88682) | Deep subsurface microbial communities from Black Sea to uncover new lineages of life (NeLLi) - Black_00105 metaG | ecosystem: Environmental > Aquatic > Marine > Oceanic > Sediment | place: Atlantic... | reverse complement strand
TGTTCAAGACCTATGTCTCCAATGACGACGGGGCCAACTGGGTGCTGGCCGAGACGATCGGTCCGCAGACGCCGGGCGGCGGTTGGAACGAGCACTCGTTCCGGGTCGCGGACTTTGTCACGCCAACCAGTCAGGTGAAGGTACGCTTCGAGGCCTCGGACCTGGGCAGTGGCTCGGTGGTTGAGGCCGGCATTGATGCCTTCGCGGTGAGCGTCTTCGAGTGCGAGGATATGTGCGTCGGCGACCTCGACGGCGACGGGGATACCGACCAGGCCGACCTGGGAATCCTGCTGGCCGACTGGGGTTGCACCGGCGGCGATTGCCCCGGCGACTGCGACGGTGACGGGAATACCGATCAGGCCGACCTGGGAATCCTGCTGGCCGACTGGGGCTGCGGGACGTAGTCGGGTTCGGGGTTCAGGTGCGACCGGCGAGACGGCGGCCGCTACAGTTGACCGGTTGGAAACCGGTCCCACATGGGACGGCCGGGACGGGGCCCCGCCGCTACATCGCGGGCGAGACGCCCACACTACCCACTACATCGCGGGCGAGACGCCCGCACTACCCACTGCGTCCTCGGCCCCTTGGTCCCTCGGCCCCTCGCGCTGGTGGGCAAGCCACCAGCGGCATCGGGCGGTTTGAATTCACCCCCCTGTACAGGCCGTTTCCGCTTGAGTCGGGCGGCCTGGCCTGATAAGATGATTATTAGGCGTCCGGCAAAGAGGAGATGCCGGTTTCTCATTACAGGCCCTCTTGAGAGGAGGATTCAACCGTGACAAGGCACATTGGACTGTGTGGTATCCTGGTGGTCGCATTGGTGATCGGGCTGGGTGCCCCAACCGACGCCGTCGCTCAGGCCACAAGCGTTCCCCCAACAGGGGCGCAGTTGACCGTGGACTACTCGTTCGATCGTCCGCAGGTATCGAAGGTCACGATCGGCGGGGTCGAGTACGATCGGATCACAATGCCCGGCTGCGCGAGTGGCGGAAACGCTGGCGAACCGGCGCTGCCCGCCTGCGGAGCACGCATCCTGCTCCCCGCGGGCACGACGGTCGCGAGCATCGAGATTGCCGGCGAGCTGGTCTCGCTCGGCGACGGCTATCTTGTCGAGCCCTTGTCGCAGCCGGTGAGGTTGTCGGGCGGGGCAGACGAGATCGTTCCGCCAACGCCCGATCCCAGCATCTACGAAGCTGACGCGCTCTTCCCGGCGAGCGCCTTTGAACAGATCGGCACGCACGGTTTCCGCGGCTATCAGATCCTGACGTTGAAGCTCCACCCGGTCGTGTACCGGCCGACGACCGGTGAGCTTTCCTACTATTCGCACCTCGCCGTCACCGTTAATACGGTAAAGACTGGTCGGCTCTCACCGCTGTTCCGCGGATTAGCACAGGATGAGCAAGAAGTGCTCACCAAGGTGGACAACCCGGCCCAGACGGCGAGCTACCCCGCGGGCGGCGGCCGCGACGGCCGGGGCTACGACTTGCTGATCATCACAACCAGCAGCCTGGCCGGAACGTTTCAGGCGCTCAAGGACTACCACGATGCCGACGGCATCGCGACCGAGATTCGCACGACAGCCGAGATCGGCGGTAGCGATCCCGAGACGATTCGCGCCTACATCACCGACCGGTACAACAATGACGGCATCAGCTATGTCATCATCGGGGCCGACGACGACGTGATTCCGGCCAAGGACCTCTACGTCGAGTCTTGGGCGGGTGGCAATGTGGTAACCGACATGCCGGGCGACATCTACTTTGCCTGCCTGGATGGAACGTGGAACTACGACGGCGATTCACGCTGGGGCGAGCCGAACGACGGGCCCGGCGGCGGTGACGTCGATCTGGTGGCCGAGGTGTACGTCGGCCGGGCTTCCGGCGGCAACACGACCGAGACCACGCGTTTCGTCAACAAGACCGTCTGGTACCTCAGCGGCGCACACGCGCAGACCGAGAAGGTCCTGCTGGTCGGCGAGTACCTTGGGTTCGGTGGAGAATCAGAGTATGCCGCGGCGATGATGGAACAGCTCATCGACGGGAGCAGCGCCGACGGCTACACCACGGTCGGCATTCCCTCTGACATATATGTTATCGACGAGCTGTTCGAGCGTGATATGTCTTGGGGCCAGGCGGATATCATGAACCGCATCAACGCCGGCGTGCACATCCTCAACCACCTCGGGCACGGCAGTCCCGACTACGCCATGAAGCTCTACAGCAGCGACCTCTACGACCTGGTCAACACCGATCTGTGCTTCGTGTACTCGCAGACCTGCCTGGCCGGCCATTTTGACGGGACTGACTGCTGGGCCGAAACGATGAACATCAAGATGGACGAAGGTGGCTACGCCGTGATCATGAATGCTCGCTACGGCTGGGGTATGAGCAATAGCACTGACGGGCCCAGCCAGCGGTTCAATCGCGAGTTTTGGGACGCCGTCTTCGGCGAAGGCAAAATGGAGGTAGGCCGCGCCAACCACGACTCCAAGGAGGACAATCTCTACCGCATCAACGACTCGTGCATGCGCTGGTGCTATTATGAGCTCAACCTCTTCGGCGACCCGACGGTTGAATTCCGGGGCGTCGCCGGCCTGCGCTTTGAATACCCCGGGGGCATTCCTGAGACCGTGGCACCCGGAGAACCGACGGTCATCGAGGTCGTGGTAAGCGGCGTCGGCGACGGTGTCCCGGTCCCCGGCACCGGACAGTTGCACTATTCGATCGATGCTGGCGCGTACGTGACGGTTGATATGGACGAGACGCCGCCGAACCACTACGAGGCAACCTTGCCGGCACTGAGCTGTGGCTCGATCATCAACTTCTATTTCACCGCCGAGGAAGCCGTCAACGGTATCTTCAGCGATCCGCGGGGTGCCCCGGACGAGACGTACAGCGCGTTTCCGGCGAGCGGAGTCGATGTGGTGTTCGAGGACGACTTCGAGACCGACCAGGGTTGGACGGTCGAGAACTCCGGCGGGCTGACCACCGGCGCGTGGGTGCGGGTGGTTCCGTCGCAAGGCGGTGGGCCGCGTGGTCAGCCGGAGGAAGACTACGACGGCTCCGGCCAGTGTTTCGTCACGGGCAATGGTTACCAGGAAGACATCGATGACGGCACCACCTGGTTGATTTCGCTGACGCTCGATCTCAGCGGCGGCGACGCCGACGTGCACTACGCCCTGTGGTATACCAATAACTACGGAAACGACCCCAACAACGACCTGTTCAAAACCTACGTCTCGAACAACGACGGGGCGGATTGGACGCTGGCTGAGACCATCGGACCGGCCACGAGTTCCGGCTGGGTGGAGCACGTCTTCACCGTCGGTGACTTCGTCACACCGACCAGTCAGGTCAGGGTCCGCTTCGAGGCCTCGGACCTCAACGCCGGTTCCGTCGTCGAGGCGGGCATCGATGACTTTAGTGTGATTAGCTATAGCTGCGAGGACCCGAGCCCATGCGTGGGTGACCTGGACGGCGATGGCAAAACCGATCAGGTCGATCTGGGGATCCTGCTGGCGGACTGGGGCTGCGACGATCCCGTAAACGGTTGTGCCGGCGATCTCAACGGGGACGACAAGACCGACCAGGCCGACCTGGGAATCCTGCTGGCCGACTGGGGTTGCGGAACCTAGCCCAGCCGGCGGAAGCAGACGCTTAGCGGCCAACACAGCGCAGGTCCACCCGCAGCACTGCGGCGGGTGGGCCTGTTGCATTGCGGGCAGCCCGGCGCTTGGCAAGGTGCGCGCCAGCGCGCTTTGTCAAGCGAAATCTGCTTTTTTGCGGCCTCTGCGTGATTTTCGTGAAACCGGCAAAGTTTTCAGTTCCGCGCTGAAACCCCGCCGATGAGAAGCTATACTGAAAGCAGAGAGGATTTGGATCAGCCCCTGCGTTGCACGACAAGGGAGAACCCGTTTGCATGAACCGGTAAGCTGAACCCTGGGAGGCCGAGCGATTCTTCACCCCGGCGGAGGCGCCCCTGAGCGTTGGGTCGGGGCAGACGGCGGCCACCCCCCTGCCGAAATGGGTTCTAGCAAACTTCTCTCACCGGCAAAGGCGGAGGTTGTTCCAATCCAAAGCGACGGGCGTCCCGGCAGGCTGATGCCGCGGGCGCCCGTTAGCTTTTCCGCCGGGCGTATGGCGCCACAACTCCGCTAAGCAAAAGCCCCGGTCACGGTGCACTCGGCTCGCCAGCCGGCTGACTCCTGTCTGCACGCTCAAGCCGGCCGGGTGGTACCATCGACTTGCTTTTTCAAGGCGGTTCGCCCAAAAGAAGCGGCGGAACGGATGCCGATCGACAGCCGTGCGTAAGCGCTGGTGGCCATGACCGAAGACCGCACATCGTCGTCACAGCCGCCCACTTGGGACCGGAAGGCGCTCCGCGCTCCGCATGCCCGTGTGGACAAGGCGGTCCGAGTCGAGGCCATGTTTGACGCGATCGCCCCCACGTACGAACGAGTCAACACCGTCGCCAGTCTCGGTCGCGACGCCGTCTGGCGACGAAGAGCCGTCGCTGCGGCTGAGGTGGGGCCGGCCGAGGTGGTGCTCGACGTGTGTTGCGGGACGGGCGACATGCTGCGCGCCTTTGCCGCCGCCAACCCACGCCCCAGGCTGATCGTCGGCGTGGACTTTGCCGCCAAGATGCTGGCGCGCGGCGTCTATGATGATCTGGGGGCCGAAATACGGCTGGTTCGAGGCGACGCCCTGCGGCTGCCGCTGGCCGACGAATCGGTGAACGTGATCAGTTGTGCGTTCGGCGTTCGCAACTTTCAGGATCTGCAGGCGGGACTGTGTGAGATGTACCGCGTGGCACGGCCCGGGGGTCGCGTGGTGATCCTGGAGTTCGCGCTGCCGGAAAACCGGCTCCTGCGCTGGGGCTACCGTTTCTACTGCGAGCGTGTGCTGCCGCGTTTGGCAATGCTGATCAGCGGCGACCGGAGCGGGGCCTACCGTTACTTGCCCAAGTCGATCCAGACGTTCGAAGCGCGCGGCGTGCTCGCCCACCGGCTGAAGCAGGCCGGGTTCGGCAACGTCAGGGTAGAAGGCATGAACTTGGGCGGCGTGGTCCTGTACCGTGGCGAGAAGCCGGAGCCGGCGCCCTCGTAAGCCGCGCCGGTTGTGGCCGAACGCCGCCGTACACGCCGCTAGGCGCCGGCGATCCACCGCTCGAGCAGCTCGCGGGCCTGGGAATCGCGGAACTGCGTCGGGGGATGCTTCATCGTGACGGCGGATACCTTTTCAAGGGGGCCGCCGATGCCCCGGTCCAGGGCCAGCTTGGCGCAGCGAATCGCGTCGATGGCCATCCCCGCGCTGTTGGGCGAGTCCTCAACGCTGAGCCGCAGCTCCAGGTTCATGGGTACGTCCGCGAAGCCGCGCCACTCCATCCGCAGGAAGCAGACCTTGTTGTCCTTCTGCCAAGAAATGTAGTCGGACGGCCCGATGTGGATGTTCTCCTGCTCCAGGGGGACGTCCAACTGCGACTGCACGGACTCCGTTTTGGAGATCCGCTTCAACCGCAGCCGTGATCGTTCGAGCATGTTGAGGAAGTCCGTGTTTCCGCCCGTGTTGAGCTGGTAGGTCCGCTCGAGGCGTACGCCGCGGTCGCCCATCAGCCGTGCGAGCATGCGGTGCACGATCGTCGCGCCCAACTGGCTCTTGATGTCGTCGCCCACCACGGGCAGGTTCTTCTTGCGGAACTGCTGGCTCCATTCGGGATGGGAGGCGATGAAGACCGGCACGCAGTTCACCAGCCCCACGCCGACGTCCAGGCAGGCCTGCGCGTAATGGCGGACCGCATCTTCCGAGCCCACCGGCAGATAGCAGACCAGCAGCTCGGCCCGTGAGTCGCGCAGCACCTGGGCCACGTCGCAGGGTGTCTCATCGGCCACCCGCAGGGCCTGGCCCTCGGGATAGTCATGCATGTGCGCAGCCACGCCGTCCAGCACGGGGCCCATCCGGACCGTCACGCCGGAGGCGGGCAGCTCGCGCTGGAACACGCGGGTGCAGTTCGGCGGGGCGAACACGGCCTGCTCCAAGGGCTGGCCGATTTTGCGCCGATCGATGTCGAAGGCTGCCACCGCCTGGATGTCCCCGATGCGGTACCCGCCGATTTCCGGATGCAGCAGCCCCGCCGTACCAGCGGAAGCGGAAGTCTGGTAGTACTGGATTCCCTGTAGCAGCGAGCTGGCACAGTTGCCCACGCCCGCAATCGCAAGCTTGATCTTGCCCATACCATCCTTCTCCTTCGGAAAGCCTGACCGGCTCAGCTTGTGGCACCGGTTTCCAACCCGGTGAAGCAGCCTTTCAGCCGACCGAAGCCGCGCCTCTACCGGCAACCTCATCTGCCGAGAAGGGCAGTACGTCTGGAGGAGAGTCTAGTGCGGCGGGCCGCTTGGGGGAAGGGGCCGCGGAAACTTCGGGCCGCGTCCCGGCCAATTACCACGGCTGCTCCGAAATCTCCACCCGGCAGGGCGGCAGGCTGTCGAGGAAGCGCCGGCCATAGGGTTTGCGGACCACGCGCGGGTCGAGCACCACGACGATGCCGCAATCCGTCTTGCTGCGGATCAGCCGGCCGAAACCCTGGCGGAATCTGAGGACGGCCTCGGGAAGCTGGTAGTCGTTGAACGGGTTGCCGCCCCGCTGGCGAATCAGGTCAATCCGCGCTTCGACCGTCGGCCGATCGGGGACGGCGAAGGGCAGCTTCACGATCGTCACGTTCGACAACGCCTCGCCCACCACGTCAACCCCCTGCCAGAAGCTGTCGGTGCCGAAGATCGCGGCCGGGCCGACACTGGAGTCGGTGCCCAAGGCCCTGAACTTGGCCAACATCCGCGACCGCGGCAGGCCCTCTCCCTGCGCCAGGATGGTGTAGCCGTCCGCGGACAGCTCTTCGCGGGCCGTCTCCGCCACCTGCCGGAGCATCTCGTAGCTGGTGAACAGCACGAACGCGCGCCCCGCGCTCTTGCGCAAGTAGTGAACCACGGCACGTGCGGCAGCCTCTATGAAGCGGCCGCCTGTGGACGGGTCGGGCATGCCCGCCTCGACGTGCAGGGTCACCTGCCGCTCGAAATCGAACGGTGAGCCGAGCCGTACGCTATCAACCCGTTGCGGACCGCTGCCACCGGAGTCGCCGCCAGAGAGCCCCAGCCGGTCGAGCAAATACGCAAACTCGCCGCAGCCGGACACACTCGGCAGGTCCTCGCCCCGAGGCTGGGACGGGAGGCTCCGGGCGGCCGTGGCCAGTGTCGCGCCGGTGAGCACCGCGCTCCGGACGCGGTCGAAGAGCAGTTCGCGCAGTGCCGGGCCGACGACCAACGGCGCCGCGCACAGCGAAACCTGCCCGGAGCGTGCCGAACGGGTCCGCCGACGCCGGCTTTCCTCGATATCGATCCAGTAAACGTGCTCGTCATATTCCTGCGCGAGCAATTGTCGCAGGCTGGCGGCGATCACACCCGCCCGGTCCAGCGACGCACCCAGCTCGTACTGGTCTTCCTCGCGCGGCAGCGACTTCTTCAGCGGCGCGAGCCGGCCGGCGAGAGCGGTCAGCGCCGGCGAAAGCGGGTTCTCGACCGGGTTTTGCACGACCACGCGGCCGTTGCTCCGCCCGCGCTCCCGCTGCCAGTTGTGCAGCGCGTTGAAGAATTCGGTTGCCGCGGACTGGGCGCGGATGACGGCCTGCCGGTGTTCGTCGCCGCCGACCGGCGCCAGGAACCCCCTGCCCGTCCGCTCGTTGAACAGACCGGCGAGCAAATAACGCACCTGACTGTTGGAGACCATGCTGCCGAAGTGATCGACGGCGACCTGCTCGAGCGTGTGGGCCTCGTCGATGACGGCCAGGTCGTAATCGGGCAACACGCTGGCGTGCTCCCGCCGCAACGCCAGGTCGGAAACCAGCAGCGCATGGTTGACAACGAGGATGTCGGCCGCCTCGGCTCGGCGCCGGGCGCGTTGGTAGAAGCACGGCCCGTACATCGGGCAGCGGCGAGCGAGGCAGTTGCCGTGCTCGCAGCGGACCTTTTCCCATACCTCGTGGGTGCGAGAAGGGATTCTCGCACCAGCGGGCAGGTCGCTCAGCGAGCCGTCCTGCGTCTGGTAAGCCCAGTCCTCGATCGCGTGCAGGACCCGCAGGAGCGGTTTGTTCGGGAAAAGCGTGTTCTGGCGTTCGCTGGCCTGCTTCAGCCGCCGAAGACAGACGTAGTTGTTCCGCCCCTTGACGAGTTCGGCGTTAAATGACTCGTCGAGGGCCGACTGCAAGAATGGAATGTCCTTGTCAATCAGTTGCTCTTGCAGCGCGATGGTGCGGGTGCTGACGACGACCCGCGGGGCGGATGCCCGCGCCGCCTCGTCGCGGTGGAGCACCTGCTCGATCGCCGGCAAGAGGTAGGCGAAGGTTTTTCCGACGCCGGTGCCGGCCTCGACCGCCAGGTGCCGCCCCTGCTCGAAGGCCGCGGCGACGGCCTCGGACATGGCCTGCTGCTGCGGGCGGACCTCGAAGGCGGGGAGTCGCCGGGCCAGCGGGCCATCGGGGGTGAACCAATCGGCGACGATCACTCGGGGAATCCTATGACAAACCGCTCGCTCCCGGTCGCGGCGCTGATCACGGTCGCGGGTCTGATTACGGTCACGGCTGCGGCCCGCCGCCGAGCTGGGCGACAAAATCCCATGCAAACAAAGTCACCGTGAACACGGTCACCAGGACGACGATTGTGCCGAGGGCGGTAACGAACGTCCGGCCGCCGACGAACCCGTCACGCATGGTGGCGATAATGTGCGGGCGGGCCAGCACGAGCATGCTGATGATCATGGCGGCGGACGTGACCGGCACCGAAATGGAATGCAGATAGCTGTAGACCCACCAGCTCGCACTGACCTCGCGTTCTCTGCCGGCCAGGGTGCGCAGAAAATGACCCCGCACGTAGTAGACGGCGCGCGTGCTGCCGTCCGCCTGCTGCACCACCTCGCGGTGCCCGTTGCGCGCGTCGCCGCCCAGACCCGCGTACACCAGTGTGTACAGCAGGAAGTTCGCCGCCCCGAGTGCCATGATGGCGATGCAAATCTGGTTGCGGCGCCGCCGCGGCATGCGATCCACCGGGCACCACGGCGCCGATACACCCTCCTGTGCGTCTTGCTCGCTTACCGGGAGCACCTTGTCAGCGGAAGACGAATCCATTGTCTGCTCAACGAGCGCCCGTCGGCGCGATCACACCTTCCATCGGCGACGAGGCCGTCGCGTACAGCTTGCGCGGGATGCGCCCCGAGCGATAGACCAGATCCCCGGCTTCGACCGCGTGGCGCATCGCGCGGGCCATTTGCACCGGGCTCTTCGCCCCGGCGATGCCGGTGTTGAGCAGCACGCCGTCGGCCCCCAGTTCCATCGCGATGGTGACGCCCGAGCCGGTGCCCACGCCGGCAAGCATCCTGGATTCACCATTGACGACAATTTGCATATCCGCTCTCCGCAAAGGAATTATACGCCATCAGCCGGGGATACGGAACGAGAGCGAATTGCAGGCCGGGGCTTGCGGCGGGAGGGCGAGGCTCCCGTCGGGAGGGCGAAGCTCCTGCCGAGCCGGAGGCGATGATTCGGCGGGAGCCTCGCCCTCCCCAACAGAACTTACCAGATCAGCTTCACGAACATGAGCACGCCCAGCGCGCAGGTAGCAATGCCGATCGCGCGACGGGCGACGCTTTCCGGGATCCTGCGGACCGTCAGCGTCGCCATCGGTACGGACAGCAGCGCGCCCACCGTCAGCGGCACCACCAGCGTCCAGTCGATCGCGCTGCGCATGGCGAAGTAAACCGCCAAGCCAACAGCACAGGTAAGTCCTTCGGCCAGGGATGTGACCGCCACCGCCTGCTTGGCCGACATTCCTGAGACGACCTGCCCGCCGGTCACCAACGGGCCGTATCCACCGCCGCTCAACGCCTTGTTGAACGCGGCAATTGCTCCCAGCCCGATGAGATGTCCCGGCCGAAACCGAAGCTGCCGCCGCACCGTCGCCAGAATCACGAAACCGACCGAGAGGATGATGATCGCGATGATGGCGGTCAGCCAGAACTTCGAGATGTGCAGCGCCAGCATCACCGCCGCCACCGCGCCGGCGACGCTTAACGCGGACAGCAGGATGATCGTGCGGCGTACCTGCCGATCCCGCAACAGATCAACATTCCCGTCGTGGTGATGCATCAGCCCCGCCGTGATCCCCGTGCAGAATTCGCTGAAGAGCACCGCCGGTACAACTTGCAGCGGCTCGAAGCCAAGCAGCAGCAGCAACGGCGTCAGCGTGGTCCCGTAGCCCATCCCGAGGCTGGAATCGATGAACTCGCAGAACAACGCCGCCAGCAAGATGGCCAAAATCAACCCGTCGTCCAGGCTGCCGGCGAAGCGCGGCAAAAAACGCCATTCCGGCATCGCCGCCTGCAACGCGAGCGTGAGCACCAACGCAAGTACCGCCAGCGCCCAGATGCGGATTCGGCGTGCAATCATTCAATGTACCCTAGCGCCCGCAGCCGCTGCCGGATGGCTTCGGTTTCAGCCTCGCTCAGCCCCGGCGGTTTATCGGACAGCTTTCCGCCCGCCGCGACATCCCGCAGAACATACACGGCGAACTCGGTGACGCTGCTAAACCCAGTGCCTTCAATGAGTTGCTTGAGATTGTCGTAGAGCTCGGCCGGGATCTTCAACGTAACCCGTTGACGCCGACTGCCCTTTTCCCGCGCCATCACAGCCTCCCGTACACTCTAATTGGAGTATAACAGCACTCCAATCAGAGTGCAAGCCCGCGAACACAGTTTTTTTCGAATGCCCCGCCCGATTCTCCCCCCGGCCCGACCACACCTATGGTTGGCTGCCCAGGCCGCTATTTCCCCGCCGGCGGCCAGAAAACGCGGTCGCCGTCTTTGCCCCACGGCTTGCCATCGGGCGATGATAGACCACCATCGTCCATGCCATTCAGTCCGACCGAGTAAATGAGCGGCTTGCCGTCTTTGACCCGATACACCAGGTCCCGGTCGGAAAAGGGATCTTTGCGGATGCTGGACGGCGCGCCGGTTTCCTTCAAATCCTTCGGCCAGCGGCCGTGCTTGGCCTGGAAGGCGTGCGTGCGCAGGATGATGCGGGCCGCGCTGCGGTCGGCGAGGAGTTGCTTATGTAATTGAATTACGCGCCAGTAGTTGGGCATAAAGACACCAACCGGCGTCCGCTTGCGGGCTGCCAACTCCTCAGCCAACCCTTCCTGCAACCGCTGGGCGGTGACGTACTCGCTCCGCATAACCTTCTGCCAGCGCTTAAGGAACCCGTCATACTCATCGATGAGGAATTCGATCGTGCGACCTGTTCCGAGCTCAATGGGCGGCATCCCTTCAACATCACGTACCTGATCGAGCCGACCGTCGCCGTCCTCGTCTTTGAAGTACCGCTGCAGCACGTCCAGGAATATCGTTCTCTCCCCCTGAAGCTGCTTGTCCGGCGGGCGGGGCGTGCGATCCGCGCGCCGCAACGACTTCAACACCGCTTCGTAATCCACGGAGTCCGCTGCGATTTCCGGCAAGTGAATCACCAGGTCACAGGCCAAGTCTTGGACGGCCACACCGACGAGGTACTCGATCAGTGAGGGTTGCGACTGCATGTGGCGGGCGGCGCGCAGGAGCGTGCCAACGTCTGTGACCGCCGCATCTGTCTCGCCGGCGGCCAGGCGCAGGCGCGCCCTGCCGGCCAGCATCTTGGCCGTGCCGCGAAACGGCTTTGGGCTAGGCATGAGCACTTCAATGACCGATCCTGAGGCCGATTCGCGCTCGAAGTAGCAGCGTGGCATATTGGCCGCGGCGGCAAAACGCGACAAGCACTGCTCGTTCCTGTCGAGGCAACGTTGGAGCTTGCCCCGTTCGTAGTCTCTCCAAGGCTTATCCATCCGGGAGGCGATCTCAAGCGCACGTTCGTCCTCGACGAACGCGTCGAGCGCCTCGCGATACACGTCCGCCGCGTTTTCCTTGATGCCTTTGGAGTATTGCGCGTTGATCCACGCCACGTAGTCCACCGGCTTCTCGGGGTTGGGCAGCGGCGGGTCCTCGGCCAAAACAAGACACGGACAGAGGCTTAGAGCTGAAGCGAGCAACCGAAGCATGGCTGATCTCCCTTACCCGCGCATCGTAACCGGTGACACGCATGGCGACGCTTACAAACCGAGCGGGTTTTTGGAACACCGCGCAAACGCGTGTGGTCCGCACGGCGGACCCTACCAGCTCGCCGATTGCGGGCGGGACGCCCGCACTCCCCACTCGCGGGCGGGACGCCCGCGCTCCCCATTCGCTATTCTTAATTCGCAATCACTTGTGCAGCAGCGCCAGCGCCTCGGCCCGCGTGCCTTGGTTCGTGTGCATGATGCCGCGCAAGGCGGACGTGACCATCACGCTGCCGGACTTCTTGACGCCCCGGCACGTGGTGCACGTGTGTACCGCCTCGATCACCACCGCGCAGCCGCGGACGTGTAAGCGCTTGGCCAACAGGTCGGCGATTTGCGACGTCAGCCGTTCCTGCAACTGTGGCCGCCGAGAGAATGCGTCCACAATCCGCGCCAGCTTCGACAGCCCCAGGACCTTGCCGCCGGGGATGTAGGCGATGTGGGCCTTGCCCTCGAAGGGCATCAGGTGGTGCTCGCACATGCTGTTGAAGGGGATGTCGCGCAGGGCGACCATCTCGTGGTGCTTCTCGTCGAAGGCGGTCGCCAGGTAGCGCTCGGGGTCGTCGCGCAGGCCGGCAAACAGCTCGGCGTACATGTGGGCCACGCGGCGCGGCGTCTCACGCAGCCCGTCGCGCTCCGGGTCCTCGCCGATCGCGATCAGAATCTCGCGAACCGCCCGCTCGATCCGCGGCAGGTCAACTTGACTTTGTTGTGCGTCCTCGTCAGCCATCGACTTCTGCGTCCGCTCCAGATACGAGCCGGCCCGGTGCTCTCCGCAGCCGGCCGCGCATTCACCCGTCCAATGTAGCGGCCGACCCCCGTGTCGGCCGTAGGCGTCTCCCGCCTGTCGAGAGGCAGGCCGCCCGTCACAGCACGTCCAACAGCCTAGAACAGCGCGCCGGCTGCCGCAACTGCTTGACCGTCGGCACGGGGCTGCCTACGGTTTTGCCGGGGATAGCGCGACAGGCATTTTGGCTGCCGAGTCGGCCGGCGCCGGCGGGAGTCGGGTCTGTGGACACGCTCGTCTGGGTCTTGTTCGAATCGACCATCACGTTGAGCGTGCTCCTCGCGCTGGCGAACTTCTTCCTGCTGGTGTATTGGCGACGAAGCGGCCGGCCACGCCCACTGCTGATCGGGCTGGCGGTATCAGTCGTGCTCCTGGTGCTGCAAGCGCTGGTCGTTACCAAACGCGAGCACGCCGCGGCCATCCTCCAGCGGATCGAGACCGACCTGCTGGCATCGCGTGTCGAAGCGCTGGATCGCGCACTCGCCACGGACTTCCAGGCCGGGTCGATGAACCACGAGAGGTTTGTGGATTTCGCACGCCGGCAGCTCGAGGTTGTCGAAATCCACTGGCTACGGCGAACCGGGCCCCGCGTCGAACAGTCGCAGAAAGACAGGTTCACCATCTCCGTGGGCTACACAGCCGACGTGACGGCTCACGGCTTTGTCGGGCCAGTCGGCTCGCGCTGGAGGATCACGTTCGTCCGCGAAGCCGGCCAATGGCGGATCGGCAGCATCGATCCGCCCATGATTAATCGCCACCAGTTCGACGACTGGCACGACTTCCGCCGTTGAGAAGTGGAATCGGTTGGAGTGTTGCGCGGATGTGTGGGCCTCGGTACGAGTCTCGGCATGAACAAAAGCGGGGAGTGTCTATGCACCTGTGGAGGAATGTGTGTGCTAGTGTGGGTGCGAGAAAGGATTCTCGCACCAGCCGGGAGGATTCTCGCCCCGGCCGCCGGCTGCGAGAAGCCATTCTGGCGCCAGCAGCGCACGAGCGCCCCGATCACGCGGGAAACCCACCACGAAATGCGTTATCGTTAGGGTTTACCGGGTGCGTTCCGAGAGTGACCTGACCGGAGACGACTATGGGCTGGCGTGACCGCCCCTACGCTCGCCAGGAACACGACGCTCACGGTACGCGCCGCTCGAGGTACCATGGCGCTGGTTTATCGAGGCTGAGCGTCGCCACGACGCTGCTTGTCCTCAACGTCGTCGTCCACTTCCTGGTCTTCTACACCAATCCGCGCATCGGCGGAGCGATCTTGGAGTTCGGCGTGATGCAGGCCAACGCGGTGTTGCACGGCGAGGTCTGGCGCCTGCTCACCGCGACTTACCTGCACAGTGGATCCCACCACATTCTCTTCAACATGCTCGGCCTCTATTTCTTCGGGCCGGCGCTGGAGCGGGCGTGGGGACCGCGGCAGTTCCTGCTGGCCTATACGGCGGGCGGTATCGCGGGCAATGTCTTGCTCACGCTGGCCGGCTTGGTCGGTTTCATCAGCCCGGAGGTGCCCGCGCTGGGCGCGTCGGGCAGTGTGCTGGCCCTGCTCGGGGCCTGCGCGGTGCTGTTTCCCAACGCGCAGGTCTACGTGTATTTCCTTTTCCCGATCCGGATTCGAACATTCGTGGCGATCTACGGGATCTGGTTCCTGTACAACGTCTGGCAGAAAGGCGCCAACTACGGCGGGGACCTGTGTCACCTCGGCGGGCTGGCCGTCGGGCTGTGGTGGGCGTACTCCGGCGGCATATCGCTCTCGGGCCGACACCGCACCGCCGTCGATCGATCGTCACTCCTGGGCAAGCTGACGTCGCGCTCTAAGCACACCCCGTCCGGACGGGGTCCTGATGCCCGGCCCCCACGGGACGGCACCAGGCCGCCGGCGGTCGATGAGGAAGAAGTTAATCGCATCTTGAAGAAGCTTCATGAACAGGGTCTGGAGAGCCTCACCGCCGGAGAAAAAGAGACCCTCAGCGAGGCCAGCCGACGCCGGCCATGAACTCGCTTCCCTCCGCGTCGCCTAACCCCCTGCGACTTTGATGACGATCAGCGTGATGTCGTCCTCCTGCGGGGATTCCTGGCGGAATGTGCTCAATGCCGCCGTGATCGCGTCGCTGATGTCTTGGGCGGGACGGTCGGCGTTTTGGTGAATGATCTCGCGCAGGGCGTCCTTGCCGAAGAACTTCCGCTGCACGTTGCGGGCCTCCCAAATGCCGTCGGTGCCGATGACGATGATCTGCCCCTGCTCGAGCGTGAGCGGCCCGGATTCGGTGTAGCGCCAGGACGGCTCAATGCCCAGCGGGATGCCTCCGCCGGCCAACTCGCTGAACGAATCGGTGCGGGGGTCGTAGAGGATCGCCGGGTCGTGGCCGGCGCTGGCCCAGCGGGCCTGTCGCATGCGCGTGTCGATCATCATGTAGCAGAGCGTCATGAAACGCCCGCCGGCCATGTCCGGTGCCAGGCACTTGTTGATCCCGTTCATCAACTCGGCCAGGCTGGCCGGCTGCGTCGCCCGGCTGCGCAGCACCGCCCGGGCCGTGGCCATCAGCATGGCGGCGGCAACCCCGTGACCGGTCACGTCGCCGACGGCAATCCCCAGCAGATGCGGGCCCAATTCGGACAGGTCCACGAAGTCGTAGTAATCGCCGCCGGTTTCGTCGCAATAGACGCTCGTGCCGGCCACGTCTAGGCCTTTGACCCGCGGGGGCTCGGCGGGCAGCAGGTTTTGCTGCACCTCCATGGCCAACGCCAGCGAGTGCTTGAGCTTCAGACGGTCCTGTAGTTTCGGGACCATGGCGTTGAAGTGGCCGGCCAACTGTCCGAGCTCGTCGCGGGTGGTAATGCGGGCCCGGGCGTCGAACTCACCGTGGGCGATGCGGTCGGCAGTCGCGGCCAGCTCGCGCACCGGCCGGGTGACCGAGCGCGAGCCAACCAGGGCGGCCAACAACACCACCAGGATCACCAGGGCGGCCACGAAGCCGGCGCCGCGCAGTTGGGTCCAGGTTCGCCGCAGGATGTCCTGCTCGGCGGCCACGGCCTGTTCGACCACCTCCTCATAGGGGATGATGAGGACAAGGTAGGTGCCGCGATTGTCCACGGCCCCGTAAACCCACAGAGACGCACGCCCCAGGTAGGGCATCTCGCAAGTGCCCGAACGACCTGAGCTCAGGTCGGCGATCAAACACCCCATCTGCTCGCGGTCACTGGAGTCCAGATACTCGGCGTCGAAGCGGGCGTTCCAGCGTTCGCCCTTGCGGTGATACCCCGGCCGGGCAACGACCTCGAGCACGGGTTGCTCGTCCCGATCCCGCAGCGACACGAGCATAGAGCGCGCGTCGTCGGACCAGATGGGCGGGGGCTTCATGCGCTCGACCACATCCGCGACGGTCACGTCCAGCCCGGTCACGCCGGCGAACGAGCCGTCCGGCCAACGTACCGGCATGCTGATCGTCAGGATCAACTGCTCCGAGGAGGCGTCGAAATACGGGCCGATCCAACTGAGACGACCGTGCTGCCGGGCGGACGTGTACCAGTCACGCTGGCGCGGATCGTACTCGCTGGGATAGCCGCCGTGCCCCGGATAGGACGTATGCACACCGCCCTCCAGACTGGTGAACTGCCAGTAGATCAGCTCGGGGTGGGCTTCGTACAGGAAGCGGTACTCGGCCGCCATGCCCGCCAGGCAGGCCAGTTCGGCGGCGACGGCCTCACGCGAGACCCCGGGGGCCAGCACGATCACTTGCTCGTCGTAAGTTACCGGAATCGGCACGCCGCGGCCGCCTTCCACAAACCGGTAATGCTTGTCCGAAGGCGTCAGTCCCGAGGGCGGATCGGTGCCGCGGTCGTAGTCCTCGGCCCAGAAGA
>Ga0114919_10001903_pt1 | contig 16826 bp, 15 predicted proteins | sample BlataG_FD_88682 | JGI IMG/M metagenome (GOLD analysis project Ga0114919, IMG submission 88682) | Deep subsurface microbial communities from Black Sea to uncover new lineages of life (NeLLi) - Black_00105 metaG | ecosystem: Environmental > Aquatic > Marine > Oceanic > Sediment | place: Atlantic... | reverse complement strand
ATGTAAGTATTTTATTCTGGAAAGATAATCTCTATTTATTTGCTCTAAGCTAATTTGTCCAGAGGCGGCCTGGGGCAGATGAAAGATAAATTTACGGGTTCCATCACTAAAATAAGTAACAAAAGCTACTCCTGTAGTGTAATTTTTTAGAATACGCACATATCGGGTATCTACACCATCTTCTTTCAATCTATTGAGGATTAATTTTCCAAAGTCATCCTCTCCCACGGTACCGATAAAACCACTCTTTACTCCTAACCGAGATGCGGTATCGATGAAGATAGCCGGAGCTCCGCTGGGAAAGGGGCCCATAAAGGTTCCCTGTACGCCTAAAGGCTCATTTACTTTTTCTCTCATTATTTCTACTAATAGTTCGCCAATAGAAACTACTTCAATACTCATCTTCCCTCCTTATAATCAATACGCAACCTAATAGGCGGGGGACGAGCCCCCGCGCTACAGATAACCTCGTAGCGTCGAGGTTTATCCTCGACAAAGTACTGGAGTTTATCCCCAACAAAATCGCAACCTAAAGGTTGCGCCTACCACCTTCCCCTTTATTTGATTCTTAGGAATTTACAACCCTAACTCTTTGCCGAAAGGCATTTCTTTAAAGCTTTTGAATTTTCAATGTCCTCAGTGGTTAATCTTTCTCGTTAATATCTCAATAAGATTATAAATACAGATAGCTAAAAAACCAATCCCTTGAGGTCTTATATCTTCTGTTTTCTTAAGATGAATAAAACTTTGTATAGCTTTTAAGTGGTCCTTAATCAGTAAAATATCTGGGGAAGTAAGGATATTATTTAGTATGTCCCATTTAATTAAAGAAGATAATTGGCTAATATTATTTAAGAACTCCTCATATTCTTCCTCTCGAAAAGAAGTTTGTATTTTTTTAAGCATAGACAAAATTTGTTGTTTAAATTCCTGGGAAAATTCAGATTTTCCAGATATCTTTTTTTGAGTCTCTTTAAACATTTTATTAATTTGCTGAACCTGTTCTAATTCATCTCCCATAACCAGTTTATAAAACTTATTTTTAGCTCCCAGTACCCTACATACAGAGTTAAGAATTTGCAGTCTTATAACTGGAGAAATATAGTGCTCTAAACCTGATATTGCTATAGGTATAATTCTGCGCTCTCCTAATTTGCTTAATGCTTCGGCAAGAGTAGGAAAAGTAAAACGGTTAAAATCAGAAGAAAATTTTTCAAAAAGCCAATTTTTTACTTCCTCATCTTTAATTTCTGAGAGAGCCAAAGCCGCACTATTTCTTACTCTAATATCAGGATCATCCAACGCTTTTAATAACGATTTAATTCCTTCTTTACTCTTGATTTCTCCCAAAGCTTTAGCTATTTCCGGACGGATGTCAGACTCCTTATCGTTGAATTTCGCCAGGAGATGAGGAATGGCTTCTGTTCGTTTCGTTTTACCAAGGGCTTTAGCCGCCTCACTTCTTACCTGTGGGCTAAGATCATCAAGAGCTTTAGCTAATAAACCTATGGCCATAGGACTTTTTGATTTGCCGAGAGCAGAAATAGTCCGCGCTCTTTTCTTTTCCTCCTTTCTTATAGAAAAGAGGAAAGAATTATAAGCAAAAGCAAAGGGATTACCTTGACGGATTTGTCCTAAAAGATACCAGGGAGTAAATGTTTTTTCCTCTCTCACAAATTTCAAAAGAAATACGGGTATGATTAAAAAAACCGCACTAATCAGAAAAACTATTTGCAGGTTACCTACCGGAAAAGTCATTGTATTAAAATGTATAGGTTTAAAATAATTAACCAGACACCCACCGATAAGTGGTGCTATAAAGCTGATAAGACTAATGGATGCAGCCCAACAGGCGAAAAATCCTATCTTTTCTTCACCTTTGGGCATTATACCAAAGAGAAAATTATTAATAGCTACTGTAAGTCCGGAGAAAACGAGCCCACTTAAAACCATAACTGCAGGCAGTATAGTAAAATTTTCTTTACAATTAAATATCCACATAATGGGGATAAGAACCCGGGGCACCATTAATATCTGTAAAATTGGTTTATTTCCACAGTGGTCAATAATTTTACCCCAGAAACGTAAACCCAGGACAAATGAAATCATCTGAATAATATTAAAGATAGCAATAGTAGAGTAACTAAGTTCTAATCTTTTGAGCATAAATACTGTATAAAACGGTTGAGCTATACCGACAGCGAGAATCCAGGAAGCATAAAAGAGCAAAAGCCTTTTGAAGTCTTTGTTTTGAAAAGGAGTAAACAAGGTTTGAAGAAATTCTGAAGGAATAGCTCTTTCCCTCCTGGGAAAGGGTGCTTTGAGGAGAGCAATATAACCAGCGAGTCCCGCAAATATTCCCAGAGAAAAAACCCAGACAAATCCTTTGTATCCACTTACCGCATCTAAAAAGCGACCAACTGAATAAATTGTTACCGCGGCCGTTAGATATACAACTATCATTCGTTTGCTGATGTATCTTGCTCGGATATTCTCAGGGATTGTAGTAGCGAGCCAACTATTAAAGAGGGGAGCCACAAGGTTTCCCATAACTGTCCCTGTAGTTACCAGAATTACCAAAGAAGTAAGCCAAACTCCTTTAGGTAAGATAAGAGGAATAAAAATAACTGAAAGAGTAATAATGATTTCAGCAAATCCAACCCGAATAATAAATAATGATTTCTTCTCTATATTTTTAGTAAGAAAAAGAGAAAGTATTTGAGCTAACCCCGCTAGAGCCACAAAAGAAGCAATGATACCTATCTGGGATTCTTTTACTCCTAAGAAGAGAGCAAATCCAGTGAAAACAGGTGTCATTACAGCGGCTATTTGGCTATAAATAGCCCAGAAGAAACCTGTATATAAAAATATCCGAAGAGTATCCATGGTTTCTACTTTGGAAAGTAAAGTTTTTACTTTGTTGCTCATTTTTTTTCTTTGTGTTCATCCCTGCAAATTCGTGGCTAAATAATTACGCCTATATATTAACAAAGTTAGATAAATTGACAAGAGGAAATAGTGGAAGGCAAAATCTTGTCGGGCAGAGGACAAGCCCCTGCACTACGAATAACATTGTAGCGTTGGAGTTTATCTCCAACAAAGAGATAAATGTTTTGCGCTAGCCTTTAGGTTGCGGCTACCCCGATATAATTAAGGTAGAGTTACCTTAACTTTTTTAATATGTCTTTCATCCGCTTCGATGGTACTTATTTTTAAACCCTGATAGTTAACTATCTCTCCTCTTTGAGGGATTCTTCCTAAAAAATGGATGATAAATCCTCCCATGGATTCAAAAGCTTCTGTCTTTTCGGGAAAATGGGTACCTATTTTCTCATTCACTTCGTCAACATCTGTATCTGCATCTATTAAGAAACTTTTATTTTTAAGAGAAATTATCTTTTCCTTTCTTAAATCATACTCGTCTTCAATTTCTCCTACAATTTCTTCCAAAAGATCCTCTATGGTAACCATTCCAGCTACTCCTCCATACTCATCTACAATAATAGCTAAGTGTGTTTTTTCTTTCTGAAGTTTGCGAAAAAGCTCACTTAAATGAGTGGTATAGGGAACAAAAATCGGAGGACGCATTATTTGTTTAACTTTTATACTCTTATCTATTTTGGGGAATAGGCTCAATAGGTCTTTAGCATAGGCTATTCCCACTATGTTATCTATATTTTTCCGATAAACAGGTATTCTTGAATATCCAACTTTTTTTATTAACTCTAATAATGTCCATAAATCTTCTTCTTCTTCAATATAAACCATCTTTGTTCGAGGAATCATTACCTCTTTAGCCTGGGTTTCATCAAATTCAAGAGCGCTATGAACCATTTCCTCTTCTCTTTTCTCTAAAACTCCCTCTTCTTTTCCGATATCTATAAGGGTATGGATTTCTCTTTCTGTGAGTGAGTAATCTTTCTTTACCTCCTTTGAACCAGCGATTTTTAATATTCCCCGAGTGAGAAAAGTTAAAACTTTAACTATGGGGCTAAAAAAGACAGAGAGAAAAAATATGGGTTTTGCTACTCTTAAAGAAATAGAAGCAGCATGCTCCTGGCAATACCTTTTAGGAACGATTTCACCAAAAACAAGGATGACAAAAGTCATTATCCCGGTAACTATTCCCACTATTTTACCGGGAGTACCTCCTACTATTTTTATAGCAAAAAGGGTAGCTAAACTGGTGGCGGCAACATTGACTAAATTATTCCCAATAAGGATAGTAATTAACCAGGAGGAAGGTTTTAAAAGTAAAGATTCAAGATATTTTCCTCTCTTTTTATCTTTTTTAATTAATTTTTTTAAAGTAATCTTATCCAGGGAAGAGAAAGCAATTTCTGCCCCTGAAAAGAAAGCCGAGAGAATTATACAAATTACTAAAAATATTAATATAAGCGACGATTCGTCCAAATGGACTTACCTCCTCTGGAAATATTTTTCTTCTATCTTGCGAATTTTTTCTAAGCGTCGCTGGTGTCTTCCATCTTTAAATTTTGTTTTTAACCATTCTTTGACTATCATTCTCGCTAATTGGACGCTGATTATTCGCGATCCCAGAACTAATATATTAGAATCATTATGTTCACGAGAAAGACGGGCAGTAGTTAAACTATAACAAGGAGTAGCTCTTATTCCTGGTACTTTATTAGCTACCAGGCACATTCCTATTCCTGTTCCACAAATAAGAATCCCCCTGGTGTATTTGCCTTGAGCTACTGCTTCTGCTACCTTCATTCCCCAATCAGGATAGTCATCAGCACGATTTGCATTATAAGTACCAAAGTCCTGACAATTTATTCCTTCTTTTGCCAGGAATAATTTTATTTTCTCTTTTAATTTATATCCAGCATGGTCTGCGCCAATAGCTATTCTCATCTATCTACCTACTATTTTTTAATCTTACAAGAAATTAGGACATATAATCTACTAATCTTCCTGGTATTTACTTAATTTCCCCGCTAAAGAAGCATTAACTCTTGCTTCAAGAATAACCTTATTTTCTAAATATTTCTCACTTATTACTTCTCCTTCTCCATGAACAAGAGAGATTAACTTACTATCTTGATAAGGAAAAATAAATCTGGTATTAATTCTTTTTCTTTCCAGAATTTCAGTTATTTTATAGATGAGGTCGTCTATATTCTTCTTATATAAAGCGGAAATAGCTATAGTGGAATCAAAGTTTCTTTGAAGACGAGCTAAACGATGTCCATTTTTAACCATATCCACTTTATTCAAAACATTAATTATGGGTTTATTTTCTACTCCCAACTCTCTTAATACCGAGTAGGTAGCTCTGTTCTCTTCTTCTACTTTTGGGTGAGAAGCATCTAAGACATTAATAAGGAGATCTGCCTCTTCTATTTCTTTTAAAGTAGCGTGAAAAGCAGCGACTAAGTGATGAGGGAGTTTGTTAATAAAACCTACAGTATCGTTTAAGAGTAGAGTTTCGTGATTTGGTAAGATAACTCTCCGGGTAAGGGGATCAAGAGTAGAGAAAAGTTTGTTATCTACTTTTGTTCCTGCATTAGTTAATGTATTGAGGAGAGTAGATTTCCCTGTATTAGTATAGCCTACCATGGTAGCTACATAACACGAGCTTCTCTTTCTATTCTTTTTTAAAACTTCTCTTTGGCATTTAATTCCTTCTATTTTCTCTTTTAATTTATTAATTCTTTTTTTAATCTGTCGTCGATCAACCTCTAACTTTGTTTCCCCCGGTCCTCTTGTTCCTATTCCTCCTCCCAGTCGAGAGAGAATAATCCCTTTTCCCGTAAGCCTGGGAAGAAGATAACTTAACTGCGCTAATTCTACCTGGATTTTACCCGCAGAAGAACGAGCTCTTTGAGCAAAAATATCCAGGATAAGCTGTGTGCGATCAATAACTTTAATCTTTAATTTATCTTCGAGATTACGTCGTTGAATAGGAGTAAGATCGTCGTCAAAAATTACTATATTAGCCTCTTTCTCTGCTAATAGTCTTTTTAATTCTTCAACTTTCCCTTTTCCTATGTAAAAAGCTTTATCTGGTGAAGAACGATTTTGAATCACCTTAAGTAGCACTCTGGCTCCGGCTGTTTCAGCAAGACGGACTAATTCTTCTAATGAGTCTTCTACTGTCCATCTTGAAGAAAATTTAGATGTTTGTAGCCTTACCCCTATCAAAATTGCTCTTTCTTCTAACTCTTTTTTAATTTCTTTCAGTTTTTTGACTCCTGAAATTTCTCCTTTTTGCTCAATTATAATCTTATTTTGTTTTTTGTCAACCAACTTTAGCTTTTTTCACTTCTTCTAAAAATTTTATCGCTCGATTAGTTAATTCTTTAAAATTTCCCTCAGCTACTGCCTTCTTATCAACCAGAGCGCTACCCACGGATATAATAGAAGCTCCGGCTTTAATAAATTCACCGGCATTATTTAAATTTACCCCTCCCGTGGGGTTAAGTAATATATGAGGTAAGGGAGCCTTTATTGCTTTGATATAGGAAGGACCCCCTATTTGGCCTACAGGGAAAACTTTTACAATATCCGCTCCCATTTCCCAGGCGTGCAATATTTCAGTAGGTGTCATTGCTCCGGGGATAACTATTTTACTATACCTTTTGCACATTTTAATTAATTCTATATTGAAGCAGGGTCCAACAATGAATTGAGCACCGGCGAGAATAGTTGCCCTGGCTGTCTCTGCATCCAGAACTGTTCCCGCTCCTACCAATACATCATTAGAAAATTTTTCAGCTACTTTCTTTAAAACCTCAAGAGCATCGGGCACAGTCATAGTTATTTCCAGTACTTTTATTCCGCCCTCCTTAATAGCCTCAGCTATCTTTATAGCTTCTTTAGCTGATTTAGCCCTAATTACAGGCACTATTCCTGCTTTGAGCAGAAATTTCATTATATCAACCTTATTCTCCATAAGTTTTCCTCCCCCCTAATATTTATAGAACTTTTTTACAAGTTTTCCTGCTATTAAAAGTTTTTCTATAACCAATATTTAAAGCTAATAAAGCCCATAAGTATTTCCATCTTCCTCCGGAAAATGAGCCGCTTAGCCTTTTAAGTGTAGAAGGGATACTATATATTCTTTTATAAGCCCACGCTAATCCCTGTTTTAATTCTTCAGGAGTCATTAGTTTAGGTTTAAAGACTGCATGAGTAAAATCATAATTTGACCAGTCTTTATCAATAATCCTTTTTTCTTTTTCTAATTTTTCATATAATCTTGTTCCCGGAAGTGGAGTAAGGGCAGTAAATTGTGCCACATCCAATTTTACTTTCTCTATAAACTCAACTGTTTTTTTAAAGATACTCTTATCATCATGGTCAAATCCAAAGATAAAAGCTCCCTCAATAGAAATTCCAAATTTATGAATTTTTTCCACTGCTTTTTTATAAAAGCTTACCTTATTTTGACGCTTATGAGCTTCTTTAAGGGAGTTCTCAGAAACAGACTCAAAACCAATAAATAACCCTTTACACCCACTTTGCGCGGCTAAAGATAAAAGCTCTTCATCATGGGCAACATTAATTGAAGATTGTCCTGCCCAAAGTAACTTATAAGGGATTAAGGCCTTGAATAATTTTTTAGCATAAGCAACATTTCCTACAATATTATCATCCAGAAATCCTATAAAGCGATCCTTCAAAGATTTACCTATTATTGTGTTAATCTCTTCTGCTACTTTTTCTACAGGACGGAAACGATACTTTTTACCAAAAAATCTGCTCACTGAACAAAAAGCACAATCAAAAGGACAACCTCGACTTATTTGAATAAAACGAAAAAGATATCCTTTTTTCTCAAGAAGATCTCTTCGGGGAAGAGGGATAGTTGAAGGATCAGGCAATGTAGGATTTTGGTAAAATTGAGATAATGCTTTTTTGCCTCCTTTTTTAAAGTCCTCAAGTAGTTTCTGCCAACATCCTTCTGCTTCTCCTATTACTACCGCATCTGCATGCTGAATTGCTTCTTGAGGCAAAGCTGTAACATGAATTCCTCCCATTACTACCGGGATTCCTTTCTTTCTAAAAATGTCTGCTATTTCATAAGCCCTGGGAGCAGAGGCAGTCATCGTAGTTATCCCCACCAAATCAGCTTGTTTATTAAAATCTATCTCCTCCATATTTTCATCAATCAATTCAATTTTTATATCACTGGGAGTTAAAGCCGCTACAATAATGAGACCGTGGGGAGGAAATTTAAAAATTTTATCCCGAATTAGTCTCTTGTTTTCTATATTTTTCTTCCATGTAGGTGAAATTAACAATATTTTCATTTCTTACTCCTTTATTTTCAGTTATTTTGTCAAAAATATTTTTCTTTTCCTCCAATTGGCAGTCGCAGGCTTTAGCCTGCGTTCCTGCGCAACTTAAAAGTTGCGGCTACCAAGTTATGATTGTCTAAATTTCTTTAGCTTTCATTAAGGCAAATTTAGTGCAAAAAGGACCAATAATTTCATAAATTATCGTAGTAGCTATAATAGTAGTAAAGATTATTCCCCCAACTTCAGGGAATTCAATCTTGGCAATTAAAGCTACTCCCAGGGCGACTCCAGCCTGGGGAATTAATCCCAATCCCAAAGCAAAAGCGTCCCCAATTTCCAAAATACTATGGGAAATGGGATTTAATAGGGATATTCCTCTAATTCCTGGTTTTACCAAACCTTTAGCTATAGCTAAAGAAATACAAAAGATGATTAAGCACCAGGCGTCATCAATAGCCACTACTCCTAAAAGAGTATTGGTTAAAACTCCTTTGGCTCTATATTCTCTGATAATCATAACTGTGGCCATAGGAGCGGTAGCCGAGGATATACCCCCAAAAATTAAAGAAATATGAGGTTCCTCCTCTTTAAGAAACTCCCGCTTCTTTTGCCTTAAAAATAGCATATTTTGTCAGTGGGGGAGCAATCAACTCATTTATAATAACTGAAGCTAATATGGCGCTTACCATTACTGTTCCCAGAGTAGAAAAGAGAGGATGCTGTTTAGCTAATATAGCCAGTCCTACAGTAACTCCAGCCTTTGGCAATAAAGCAAAACCTAAATATTTTTTAACTACTGAGGGGGCATGGGAAATAGAAGCTCCTATTCTCGCTCCTACAAGTTTACCAGTACATCTTCCTATAACAATTAATAAAGCCAATATTCCCGCTGTTTTCATAACTCCCAGATCAAAATGTGCTCCTGATAAGGTAAAAAACATAGCGAAGATTACATCTTCAATATTATCAATTACACTAAACATATTTTCATTATTTCTCATTTTATTTACTATAATGAAACCAATAACCATATTGGCTAAAAGACCGGAAATACCTGAAGTTTTAGCTAAACCGGTGCAGAGTAAAATAGTCCCAAAAACTATGACTAACAATGCATTCCTTGTTTTAGCGAAACGGGACATATAAATCAATCCAAATCCTAAAACTATACCTAAAAGTATAGAGCTACAAATATTAATCACCGGAGTTATGAGCATTTGATATAAAGAAACATTTTTGAGACTAACGATTAGTGCTTCTGCAATACTTATGGCAATAGCATAAGCGATAATGGCTACAGCATCATCCAGGGCAACTACTCCTAATAAGGTAGTAGTTAAAGGGCCTTTTGCCTTATATTCATGGATTATAGCTATGGTGGCTGCGGGAGCGGTGGCACAGGATATAGCACCAATAACTATAGCCATAGGTAAATGAGTTTGATGAAAATCAGGATTAGAAAGATTAAAACCTACAGCAACAAAACCGACAATCCCTATTAGTAAAGTGACGAAAATCCATGCTCCCAATGCTTCAAAAGGAGTAATGGAAATAATATTTTTCCCCAATTTTTTTAAACTTTTAAGGTTAAGACTCCCACCAACCATATAAGCAATGGTTCCCAGAGCAATATCAGTAATTACATTTAATCTTCCTGTAACTAATTCCTCGGGGATGATATTTAAAAGACTTAGTAACATCCCTATGACGATATAACCACTAATAGTGGGAAACTTAATCTTCCGGGCAATGATACCACCAAAAAATCCAACTATTACTAATATCCCTATCGCTAATATTAAATTCATTTCGGGTTCAGAGAATCCCTTTTTCTCTAAATATAGCCAATATTATATCAAATAAGCTAATGATACCTCTAAGGTGTTTTTCTTCATCTACAACAGGTATTCTTCTTAATCTATTTAATTTTATTAAGGAACAAACCTCTGTAATTGTTGCCTCTTCTGTAGTAGTAATTACATTAGTATTCATCAGGTCTTTGGCCACGCAAAGCACTCCTATTTCTGGAGGAATATCTGTTTCTAAAAAGTCTTTTATTTCATATTCTTCCCAGAGAGGAGTCCTTCTTAACAAAACCATAATATAAGAGGGATGAGGCTCAAAGACTTTTAAGATATCTTCAAAGGCAACTATTCCCACTACTTTATTTTCTTTGTTTATCACCGGTAGAGTATGAAAAGTAAATTTATCAAAAATTTCTATGAGTTCCTTTAAAGTAGTAGATTCCTTTATAGTGATTACTTTTCTTTTCATTATTTCTTTAACTTGCATCTTTTCAACTTCCAAGGCTTATCACCCCCTTTTCCCCATTAATTATATAGGAATTTCCTTTGTTAATCCTCTCTTGCTTAACCTCCCAACTTAAGTAACAGAAGGGGGGAGCAGCTTTAACGTTGAGGGGGGATATTTCCCCCCTCAAATAATTTAATCGCCTTTTCTATGTTATCTTTTTCTTCTCTACTCCAGAATCGAGAAACAGTAGTATAAATCCCTCCCCTGTTATTAAGTTTTGCCTCTATATAAATCCAGCAGGGCTCTACTGCCTTAATAATATCTTCCATAATTCTATTGGTAAAGTTTTCATGGAAAAAACCAATATTTCTAAAAGCTACAAAATATAATTTAAGTGATTTTAGCTCTATTATTTTCTTATCAGGCTCATATAATATTCTTATGCTGCCGAAGTCAGGAAGATGTGTTTTGGGACAGATAGTGGTAAATTCGGGGAAAATACATTCTACAAGATATTTTTTATCGGAATATTCATTTTTTATAGTTCCTATTTCCGGTAGTTTTATTGTTCTTACATATTCTTGTTTTCTCTCATAAGAACTAATTTTTTTCATTTCTTCTCCCATTTAAGAAGCTCTGTAACCGAGGAAAGAGTTCCTCCTTCTTTGATTTCTTCACGAATGCGGTTTTCTCTTTCCAGGACATCCATTGCTCTGTTGGCAATTTCTACTGCTTTATTTTGAGGAATTGCTATTATTCCATCTCCATCGCCCACTATCCAATCGCCAGAAAGGACGGTTATTCCTCCTATGTGCACCGGAATCCCAATTTCTCCATACCCTCGAGGCTCACCGGCAGTAGGTGTAATTATTTTTGCATAAGCAGGAAATTTTAATTTTATAATTTCAGGAACATCACGAATAGCTCCATCTATTATTACCCCGGCTAATTTTTTCTTAAGAGCACTATGGGTGGCTAATTCTCCCCAGACAGCAGGTTCTACTCCTCCAGCATCAATAACTATTACTTCTCCCTCTTTAGCTCTATCTATAGCTTCCACGGGCTTTGCCCAGTCCCCAGGATAAGTTCTGACAGTAAGAGCTTTGCCTATTAGTTTTATTTTGGGGGTAATCTTTAAAAGATTTTTAATTTCTCCTTTTCGGTGCATGGCGTCAGAAATATTGGGAGTAGAAACTTTCTGAAAAATTTTTATTATTTCTTCTTCCCTTTGCGCTCTTTTAAAGAACAGAGTTTCAATAACTTTTTTATTCCTTATACTTTCTTTAATTATCCTGGTAGCTTTCTCGGGATCCCTGGCTTTAATTATAGCTCCCCCTACAATGACAATACTTGCTCCTGCTTCTATAGCTTTGAGGGCTGTTTCTGAATTAATTCCTCCAGCGATAGCTAAAGGAACACTTACTTTTGAGGAGATATCTCTTAAATTCTGAAAAGGATCCTCTCCTCTCATCTGTTCATCAATAGAAGTATGTAGTGCTAAATAATCTACTCCCATTTTTTCTAGTTCCTCGGCTCTTTTCTCCGGGGATTTTACACTTATAAGGTCTACCGCTACTTTTCCTCCATAATTTTTAGCCGCTTCTATACATTCCATAATGGTGGAATCATCCGCTACTCCCAGAACACAGACAATATTTGCTCCGGCTTTAAAAGCTGATTCTGCTTCAATTCTACCTGTATCCATAATTTTCATATCAGCTACTATAGTAAACTCTGGATATTTTTTCCTTAATTCTCTAATGCTATTGAGTCCTTCACTTTTTATTAAAGGAGTTCCTGCTTCTATCCAATCTACTCCTCCCTCAACCGCTGCTTCAGCTACTTTTAATGCTCTTTTTAAGTTCACAAAATCTAAAGCTACCTGAATTATAGGTTGCATATTTATTTCTCCTCTGAGTAACTTACCCAGGTTTTATCACTCTCTCCTACTTTTATTTCACTTAATTTTACTCCTTCTGAATTTAACTTTTTTTCAAGTTCTTTAAATAGATATTTAGCTATATTTTCTGTAGTAGGCTCAATATTTTTTAAAATTTCATTTAAGTATTGATGATCAAGTTTACTTATTGATTTTTTAACTATTTTCTTAACTTCCCTGAAGTCTATAAGCATTCCTCTCTCATCCAATTTTTCTCCCTGGAGAGTTACCTGAATTTTCCAAGTATGTCCATGGAGTCTCTCGCACTTTCCTCTGGCTTCTTTTATACGATGAGCAGCGGCAAATTCTGTCTCTATTGTTAGATTATACATCTTTTCTCCCATACCCATTGATTAATTTCAGGTAGATTTCTTCCAACTTTAGTATACTCACTTTCATATTATGTTTTTGAACCATTTTAAGGGATTCTTCTTGCATCTCTTTTTTTAATTTTTTATCATAGAAAATTTTCAGAATTTTTTCCGCAGCATCTTCAGGATTTTTGAGACTGAAGGTATAACCATTAATTTCCTCTTTGACCAGTTCCTGGCCAGCATTTTCCTTAGATTTTGCGACCATAATAACATTTTTCATAGCCATAGCTTCCAGTGTAGATATACTCTGAAGTTCCGCAAGAGAAGGCAAGATAAAGGTATCAGCACAAGCATAGGCACAAAGTAAATCATTTTCTTTCAGGTATCCCGTGAAGATAATTTCTCTCTCCATCCCCAGTTTTTTTCTTTTTTTCTTCAATTCATTTTCCAAAAATCCCCTGCCTACAACCACTAATTTTATCCCGAAAGATTTTTCCTCCTTTTCTTTTAAACTTTTCATTATTTTAAAAAGATAAGGAATATTTTTCTCGTAATCTAAACGACCCACATAAAGTATAATAAATTTTGAGTCTTCAAGAGAATATTTTTCTTTAAATTTTTCTTCTTTCTTTTGATTTATTTTCTGATGATTAAATTTCTCTAAATTTACTCCATTACTTATCACCTTGAAAGAATTGTGAGAATTATGAGTATATCTTTGAAGAATTTGAGCAGCAAAATAAGAAGGAGTAATTACTAAATTACCTTTTTGGTAAAAATAAGAGAACCAACCTTCAGTAATTTTTCTGGGAACATAAAAAATAAGTAAAGAAAAATGAGGGGGAATGACATTCTCTATTTGAGTATGAAATCCCAAAACCACGGGAATCCCTAATTTCTTTGCCCCTCTTAATGTTTGCCATCCTAAATAAGTAGATGTATTGATTTGAATAATTTCTATTTTTTCCTTCTTTAAAATAAAAAGAATTTCTTTTAGTGAAGGGAATCCAAAATATCCTTTATTCCTACCCCCAGGAATAGGAATACTGAAGAATCTATAAATTTTTATCTCCTTTACCACAGGAGGATTTTTTGGCCTGGAAGTAAGCACAATTACTTTATGTCCTCTTTTTCTTAAGGCCAGAGAGAAATTCTCAGTAGAAATTCCTTCTCCTCCCATAGAAGGGAAACTCTGATCAGAGACAAAGCAAGCTCTCATTTTTCTTTTTTTCTCCAGATTTTTTTAGCTCCAAGGTGAAAAAGAAAAGAAGAAGCTATTCCTATTTGAGAGAAATCCATGGCTCTCACCGTTAGAGTATAGGCAAGGGATTGATGTGCTCCTATTCCGATAAGTTTATAAATTCCCACTTCTCCTACTTCAAATATTCCTAGAGACCCAGGAGTAAATTGAAAGGCAAAAAGAAGTTGAGTGAGAGCAAAAACTAAAGCCAGTTGAGGTAATTTAAGAATAACTTTAAGGAAACAAAAGAAAATAGCAGGTTTAAGAAAAGCAAGAAAGCCAGATAAAAGATTTAATTCAAAAGCAAAGAGTGTATTTTTTCGGTGTTCTTTAAAAGCCCGAAAGACATCATCCTCCATTTCCGAAATTTGAGGAGCAATTTTATCTAACGGTTTGGAGAGAAACTTCACCCGTTGAATAAGCCTAATTAAGGGAGTAAAGAATTTTTTTTGACAAAGAAAACTAACAAAAACTATTCCAATACCTATTCCAAAAGTAATATTAGCTACGAGCACCGCTATGAAAACTTCTCGGGGAAGTTTATATTCTATAAGGGTCCAGATGCTTCCTAAGTAAATGAAGAATAGAGCCGCTCCCAGTTCTAAAAATTTATTAACGATTACCGTTGCCCCCACCCGGGTGATAGAAAGAGAATTTTTTTTAGCAATCATATAAGTTCTTAGAGGTTCTCCTCCTATATACATAGAGGGTGTAAAATAATTAATAGTAAACCCTACTAGTTTCGCGGAGAATATATCTTTAAGAGGGGGAGAATATCCATAAGATTTAAGAATTATTTTCCAGGAAAGGCTATCGAGCAAAAAGATTAAGAAAATATTTAATGCAAAAGCTCCTATTCCCGCCGGTCCTACTTCTCCAATTTGAGAAAATATCTGTTTGAAATCTACGAAAAAAAATAAAAGAATTACCAGAATAACTCCGCCTACCACTGAACCTAATAGGAAGATTTTTTTACTCATTTCCCAAATACTATCTTCATAAACTTTTCTACTGCATTTTCTTTATTGTTGTGATTTAACCCTGGATATCTTCTCGCTTCTTCTACATCTCTGGGAAGATCTAATTTATTTTGATTTACACTATAAAAATTTCCTTTTTCTCTATGATATTTTGCCAGATAAATCTGTTCAGTCTGACCGGGGGTAGGGATGAGTAAAGCTTTCTTCCCCAGGATTACTAATTCCATCAAGGTAGTATAACCGGCCCTCGTAACGACTAATCGAGACCTATTCATTATTTCTTCCTGTTTTTTTCGATTAAGAAAGGTAAAAATATGTAGATTCTCTCTCTTTTCCTCTTTGTCCGTTTCTGGTTTTCCCAGAGCAATAACCACTTTTCCTTTTAATTGAGAAGCTTGTTTTAGAATTTTTTTCTCCAGCAGTGTCCTCTGGGGCTCGGGTCCGGATAAAGAAATAAAATAATCAATGTCTTCCTCTACTTTTCTTTTTTTGAGGTCAGAAAGAGGACCTAAATATTCAATTTTATCTTTTTTAAAATATTTTAAATTATGAGAAAGATCACCGCTCAGCGAGTTTTCCGCATAATCAGGGATCAGAAATTTATGGAATTTTTTTTTAAAAAAATAGTTGAACCTTTCCGTTCCCCTTTCCAGAGGTTTTATCCTTCCGGGGACAATAAATCTTAATTGATGAGAAAGAAAATAAGAAGGAATATCTTTATAATAGATACCAAAGCGATTATCAGAGATGATGCGGTCGTATTTTTCTTTTTTTATTATTTTTTTAATCCGGGTATGCTCTTTAGTAATTTCATTTACATAGATAGGAGAATAGGCGATAAACTTAGTTATAAAAAGGTCTCTTTTTGAATAAGGAGAAGAATAATCAGGAATATCTAAATACAAACAACTTTCCTCTAATTCTTTTTTTAAGAAGATTAAAGATCTTCCTCTTCCTATAATGGTAAGTTCGTAGCCCCTGTTTATCATTTCCTGGATAAAAGGAAGATCTCTGGTAGCGTGTCCTAATCCCCAGGAGCATACAGCGAATAATACTTTCATTATTTTCCTTCTACAAGATAGTCTGTTCTAATTGAATAAAGAGTTTCATCTATCGAAATAAACAAAAGGAGGACGAGCCTCCGCACTACAAATAACATGCCTGCGTTAGGGCTTACGCCCAACAAAAAGAGAATAGTACAATAACACATGTAGTAGCCGCAACCTTCAGGTTGCGCTGTTTTGCACAGGCTCTGAGTCTCGCGGTTACCGCAAGAAAATGTATTTCTAATATTTCAAGATACCATAAAAAGGAGCAAAGTCAAATTTCTTTAATTATTTCTTCACTCTTCATAATTTGCTATGCACTTTTTACTGTTTTATCCAATTCCCCTTTTATCATCTTAAGATCACTCAATAAAGACTTCCGCCATCCCTGGCGATAAATACAAGCGGCAGGATGAAAGGTAGGGATAAGGAGAACCCCTTCTTTAAATTTTAGTAATTTTCCTCTGAGTCTGGTGATTCCCTCTTCTGTATTAAGAAGAACTTGTGTGGCAAATTTACCGAGGGTGCAAATAATTTTGGGAGAGATGATCTGGATCTGTGCTCTTAAAATGGCGATACAAGTATCAATCTCTTCAGGAAGAGGGTCTCTATTTCGTGGAGGGCGACACTTAAGAATATTAGTAATATAAATTTCTTCTCTTTTTATTCCTGCGTCATTCAAAAGAGTAGTTAAAAGTTTTCCTGCTGCTCCCACAAAAGGTTCTCCCCGAAAATCTTCTTCTCTACCTGGTGCCTCTCCTATTAACATTAATTTTGTTTCGGAGTT
>Ga0114919_10001901_pt1 | contig 16829 bp, 28 predicted proteins | sample BlataG_FD_88682 | JGI IMG/M metagenome (GOLD analysis project Ga0114919, IMG submission 88682) | Deep subsurface microbial communities from Black Sea to uncover new lineages of life (NeLLi) - Black_00105 metaG | ecosystem: Environmental > Aquatic > Marine > Oceanic > Sediment | place: Atlantic... | reverse complement strand
TGAGCGGGGTGGATCCGACAGTTGCCGTAACCAGTTCTTCGTCGTCGAGTAAATCATCATCGTCAAGTAATTCATCCAGCTCTCATAGTTCAAGCAGTCACTCAAGTTCGTCAAGTTCGGTATCGTCGAGCCACAGTTCCGTCTCATCGAGCCACAGCTCAAGTTCTCATTCGAGTTCTTCTCAGTCCAGCTCGCATTCAAGTTCGTCCAGTTCCGTCTCGTCGAGCCATAGTTCGAGCAGCCACAGTTCCGTCTCATCGAGCCACAGCTCCAGCAGCCACAGCTCGGTATCGAGCAGTCATAGCTCATCGAGTCACAGTTCAGTTTCGTCGAGCCATAGTTCAAGTTCGTCGAGCCACAGTTCCAGCTCTCATAGTTCAAGCTCGCAATCGAGTAGTCACTCAAGCTCGTCAAGTTCAGTATCAAGCTCACATTCAAGCAGCAGCCATAGTTCCAGTAGTAGTTCGGATTAAGGAGATAAATATATGCTTTGGACAAATAGAGGTATGTTTCTGATGTTCGACTGGGTATTCCACCGCCAGGCGATGCCGACCAATTTTTACGTAGCGCTGGTAACCGAAGCCGTGGTGCCTACGGTCGATATTAATACGCTCGGCGAGCTGACTGAGATTACCGCCGGCAACGGGTACACCACGGGCGGTTATCAATTGACGCCGGACGCTACGGATTTCGATGTGATGACCGAAGATGACACAGGCGATAAGTCGACCGTCCAGATTAAGGACCTCAAATGGACGGCTGGCGGCGGGCCGATACCCAGTGCGGGCGATGGTGCAAGGTACGCCATATTAACCGACGACAACGGCGTGGTGGGCAGCAGGCAGGTGATAGCCGCGTGGGACCTTGTGACGGACAGGTCGTGTACGGATACGCATTCGATTACACTTGAGGACTGTGAATTACGGGCGATAAAGCCGGAATAGATAAAACAGGATACAGGAGACATGAGACAGAATGAAAACGGAATACAAGAACATCATAGCAAAGGGAAACGGCACTGTCTGGAAGTGGATCGCCGGTGCGATGTTTACGCTGCTATTGGCGTCGGCGGTCTGGATATGGAACGCGGCGGGCGAGGCGGCGGGCGTCGTACTGGCCGTCCAGGCTAATAAAGAATCGATAGCCGAGAACAAGAGCGATATCCGGGAGGATGTCCGGCCGGTATTGTCCGCCAATAAGGAAGCGGTAATCGGTATTAAAAAGGACATCGAGCGACTGGATGAGAAGGTCGGCCGGCTGGATACCGCACAGCGGGAGATGATAACCGAACAGAGGGCGGCGTTCAAGGAGGTAATGGACCGACTACCGGAATAAAACCGGAATTCAAATAGTCAATAGTCAATAGAAAATAGTCAATGTAAACACTCCTTTCGTAAAGGCGGTCGGTGTCCCGGCATCAGCCGCTTTTTTCATTTATTATTTATTATTTACTATTGATTCTTTTTTTACAATTTTCTCTTGACAAAACATCGCACTAACGGTAGATATACGAAAACGAAAGGAAAGAAATGTCAATAATCACGGATATGATACTATCTGTTTCAATCAGTGAAGATGGCAGGGACGATCACGTCACAGAAAAAAAAGCAATGCAGGCATGTATATATGGGGGAGCCAACAATCATTTTGATTTAGATGATTTTATTGTATGCCTTGAAAGCCAGGACTGGCAGGATCCGGACAATTTACAGTTGTTTATAAAAAAAGAGGAAGATGAGAGATTTTCTGTTTATATGTTTGATAGGGATGGCAAGATCAAGAAGTTCCGGGACGGCTACGATATTATGCAGGGACTGGTCCCGCCCGCTTTATAAAAGGTTGACATGATAAAGATAAAGCGAAGAGAGGTCAGCAGGCTTTATGATGAGCGATTTGATAAGGCATGGAAAGAATTCAAATCAGCCATAGCGGAACCGATTATGCCATATCTTGAGAAATTGTGCAGTTGTTTAGATAAATTGCTGAAAAAACTATGGAAACGGCAGAAGAAACAAAGGCGGCATTCGACCACATCCACGAACAGGAAGCCGCCGCAGCAACTGAGCGGGACAATAATCAATCGCAAATCGTAAATCGTAAATCGTTCACTCCCCCGCCACGGAATACCACGGATCGAAGCTATTCATTTGCACCTGCAGCCGCCCTGCTTTGACGGCCTTGGTAACATCGGTCATTGCATAGCCTCGTAATCTCATGCACTGGATCAGCATTTCTCCTTTGTTATCAATAGATTCCCTTTATTATCATTTAGTGACTAAGCCATCTAACAAGGCCAGACCGGCCGGAAGGAATAATATCCAACGCATTTCACCTCTCCTTTCGTAATTTCACTTTAGGATCAACGCCAGGATAAACAAAATGGCAGGGATGATAAGTCCTAAGCCACCGGCAAACATGATCGCCGGGATCACAGACATGACGGCCATTACCATCAAAATGACTCGAGCCGCCGAACTCGACGCTGCAGCGCTCTTGGCATTGAGTGTCGGTGCTCCGCAATGTGGGCATGACTCAGCGTTACTGCTGATTTCCTTGCCGCACTCTGGGCATTTTTCCAAAGCCATTTAACTATCCTTAATTTTTTTCGTTACACATCAGCCTCCAAAAGGCACTTATACACGAGCGAACATTTATACTGAGAGTCAGTGATGAAAAGCGAAGATGATCGTATTATCGACTTTCAAAAAGAGCGAGAAATTCAGCAGATTAGCCAGATCCTGAGGATTTACGCGCCCTTCCACTATACCCAGGCTCTGCGAGAATCTGTGCAGCAGCGCTTTCATCATTGTAAGCAATCTCGATTTCTTTTGACCTGTATTCCTTCAACATAGCCTTTTTTTCTTTTATCTTTTGTATGCTGAAATTGTGAATAGCGGCCGCTGCCACAACACCAGGTCCATCATACTTATCACCTTCAAAATCGAGGACCTCTATTATCCAAGGTGGCAAATATAGAGTTTTATTAGATTTTTTTCTCATGTATATCTTTTTTAACTCAAAGACTTTATAGAAAAAACAAATAATAATTATTATAATTTTCAATAATAATCATTGACAAATCCTCCATGAGTGCCGACAATAAGTATGTACATATTACAGGAGCAATTGGCATGGATAACGAAATGACCAAAACTCAATCAAAAACAAAACAACCTATGATCGAAGCATCCGTGGAATTGTGGGCAAGGTTTGAGGAATGGATGAGGGTCCAAAGCTGTCAAACTTTGCCCGAGGGCCTCCGTGCGGCTATGCGCCAAGTTACCAACTTTAACAGCCGAAGTCAATAATAATCTGCCTATTTTACCAAATATTTTTTGGCAAGGGCAGCTAACAAAACGAAAGGATGTAATAATGTCGAACAAAGGCAGAAACGGGTTATTTGGGGAAGAACGATGAAAAGACCGCACCGCACTCCAAAAACGCGTATTATTAACTTTGTAAATGAGCATGATACCATCAAACTGCTCACCGATATCCGACTGACAGACTCAGATACCGCGCAGGCGGGCTGATTTTTTATTTGGAGGTCGAAATGTATACATTAGCATTCATATTATTTTGGGTGGTGTTCAACCTTGGAGTTCTCTCGGGAGTCGTTGTCTTTCGTAAATTCGGATATATAAAAATAGCAGGGAAGCAAAATGGCAATTGAAAAAGAAGGTAAACACAAAAGGCAAGTGGACGGGACAATAACAACGATTAGTTTCCGCAAGAGCAAAAACGGGGATGGCGAACTGATTGCCGAGGCCAACGTGTTTGTAAATCTACCCGAACACCGGGGGATCCGGGCGACATCATTGCTTCGCAACTTTTTCGTCCGGAAACTCAAAGAGGCAAACAACGCAGCACTCGAAAGGGATTCATAGATGATAGATGCGGACGAAAAGATGGAGTTCGACTATTCCGCCACACAGTCACAGCTTCTTATTATGTTATGTCGGATTGTGCAAACAATAGACATTGAAGAGTTCGTTAGCAGAATTGGGACATGCGAAGCAATAGCACCTATATTTAATCCTACGCTATATTTAAAAGGATGCGAAAAGCTTTCACACATAAAGACATTAGCAGCCGCAGCTCTGCGCTTTCAGGAAAAGATTAACGAAGTCAAAGAATTGATAAATAATAATTCGCAAATAGAAAATGTCGATGACATTCGCCACACGAATCGCGCGGGAGGTCCGGGCTGATGGATAATAGTCAATTGACAATCGACAATCGACAATCGAAAATGCCCCGTGGCACTCTGTTACAGCTTGAGAAGCATCAGATCTGCGGATTTATTCACGGCAGCATTTGCCCGATCTGCAAGAATCCGAACATTTTCTATCGTTCATGGCGGAAGGATTATCTCTGCGGCGAGTGTTTTAAGGTATATAAAATATTTAAAGGCAAGGTCCATCTTCTCGGCAATCAGGAGGATATGGATTGATGAAGATGTTGATTGCTAATACACTTCGTGACATAGCAGAAGAAAGTGCCTTAAATAATACCGAGAGGGTTTCTTTGAGAAGAATTGCTAAAGAGGTTGATGCTTTGGGGGATAAGGTAATTAAACTGATTGGAATAATTAATATGGCAATTCTCAAGTGCCCAAGCAAGGAAATTGAGACGATCAAAATTCTTAAGCAAGTCTTTTCTAAGAGTGACGCAGAACGAAACCGATCGGAGCCAGCACGCCAAGGCGTCGGCCCGGCGGATTCGGATAAAAGCGTAGTCGAGTGAACACGGGAGTCAGAAGTCAGGAAGCGTAAACGAAAGGAGTAGAACATGAAGTTAAATCAGGTTATTGCTCTTGTGCAGGGCAAGAAAGCCAGGGTAGCAAAGATATTGACTAATATACACCACGGCTGGCACAAAGACCGCATTACCGGTATCAGCCGGACGTATCAACCCATCGCCGATGATGGCGAGCAATTACCGGCCGAGAGCCGTATTGTCCAAGCAAAGGTCGGTACTGAAATTACGAAGCTGCGAGCGGAGCTGGCTGATCTATTCAACATCGTCGCGACCCAGGAATACGGCAACACAGAAGCCGTGGGGAATATTCATATCGAAGGCGGATTGATCTTGGACAGTAACCCGGTTACGGTACTGCTGTTTCTTGAAAAGCAGTTGACCGATCTGCGTACATTGGCACAGAATCTGCCTACGCTCCCGTCTGACAGGAGCTGGTCGTTCGATGAGGCGAGAAATTGCTGGGTCACGCAACCGGAGCAAACCGTCAAAACGCAAAAAGTTCAAGTGCCGATCGTCAAATACGATGCAACGCCGGAACATCCGGCCCAGACGGATTTGATAACCAGGGACCGGACGGTCGGGCACTGGTCGACAATACATCTGTCGGGCGCATTGCCCGAGATGGAGCGTGATGCTATTGTTAAGCGGATAGAGAGTTTGCAGGATGCCGTGAAGGTTGCACGGGAAGAGGCCAATAGCCAAGAAGTGACATACCAAGTAATCGGTCCGGCCATTCTTGACTACGTTTTCACAAGTAAATAATGAGCGCAGACTTAGGCTTAGAGTTAGTCTAAACAATGTTGCCTTGCAGGTTCAAGTCCTGCCCCTTCGATTTGATGACCGAAGGGTGGCGGAATGGCATACGCGTCGAGGTGAAATCTTCGATGGCGACATGAAATCAGCATAAGACTATCGCTCCAGCCTGAACCCAAGATGTTTGTCCGGTCGAAGGTTGCTGTTATTTTGCTGCGTGCGGGTTCGATTCCCGCCCCCCACTTTGCAGTACATATTTCTCCAGTGGGGGTAGCTCAATGGTAGAGTGGGCACTATGAGATTAAGCGGCAACTTAAACGGAGAAAACGGACAATGCGATTAGTTCCATCTTATAGCACTTGAAATGCGCTAAATAATAGCCCCTGTCGCTTGGATAGGTGGCAGGGGCACTTTTTTTGTTCTTTTACAAGTTCATAACGAGTCCAGAACATCGGTGGCATTAGCGAGATCGGTCGTGAGTATATGTGCGTAGGTCTGTTCGGTTGTACGAATTGAGGCATGGCCGAGCATTTTACTTACGAAAGCGATTTTGATACCTTTAAGCAGCAACTGAGTCGCGAACCAATGGCGCATCGAATGTGGGCCGAACTTCGGAATATTAACTTTCGCCGCAATACGATAACACATCAGCAGCAAGGCGTTCGGAGTAGCAGGCCGGATCCGCGGCAGGATTTCCCTGGCGGTATGATTTAGCGGCAGAGACCGGCGCTTGCGCCCTTTGCCGGTGATCGTCAAAGTAGTACCGTCGGCACTGATAGCTGTCGGGAGAAGCTCATAGAATTCGGTCGCCCGTAGCCCGGTATGTGCCAGGAATAGCAGCCGGTCCCGGGCAAGCGGCGAGGCGATGGCGATTATCGCCTTGAATTCATCGGGTGACAGAAAGCGGACATTGGCCGGATCCTCAGCCAGCATTTTGACCTCGGTGGCGGGATTGGCGATTTTGTACCGGCCGGCGTAGAACCGGCAGAACGATTTGATTACGGTCAGGTGTGCGTTCGCTGTGCGATTCTTCGAACCGGCATCGCGGAGCTGGTATAGATATTCATGGATGTGAGCGGAATCGATCTGCTGGATCCGCAGGACACTGCCCGGCAGGGATTCGAGAAACCGTGCCATGACCATCCGGTAATGTCCCTGAGTTCGAATCGTGTGCCGTTTGATATGACGGTAAAACTTCTCGGCGATGGTATCGACAGATTCGGAATGCGAGACATCGCCGGACCGGACCAGGCGTTCCTGGGCCTCGATCTCAGCAAAGAATGCGACGGCCTGGTATTTCTCCATGAATACGCGGGATCCGGTAAGGACATAATGCGTCTTTCGATTAGTAGCGCGCCATCGCACTCTCCATCTATGGCGATATTTTATATAGTCCAGAGAAGCCATTGTGTCACATTCTTGTCACAAATCTTGTCACTTTTTTGTCACGTTTCGAATCAGCATAGACACTTTGCGCCACATGGATGCCGTAAGTCTTTTATTATTCATCGCTTAAATCATAAGCGGGCGATGGGATTCGAACCCACGACATTCAGCTTGGGAAATATACTGTCCCTGCCAAAAACCTTATTTTTACTAACGCAATGCCGATTTTATAGACAGAAAACCACACAGTCAAGCCATTTCTTGACACTTTTTTGTCACGGCATATAAAAATGGCCGGGGCGTCAATACCCTCCTCCTGGCTGCCCCGGCCGGAATTTTATGCCATAGGTATATCAGCTTTTCATCACCCTCCTCCGAGGCCGGGGCCTTTCGGGGCCCTAGCTTTTATATAGTCCCCGGGATTTCCTGGCGGGTTCGAAAGGAAAATAGTTATTTCAAAAAGAGACGTCAAAATTATGTGGTCAAAAGATCAGAATGGATGGACAGGCTTAATTCTGCCTGTCTTCTCAATCTATAGATCAAAGAAAAAGTTATATTTGGATATTATGGAGCCTGACTGCAAGCCGGAATGCGCACATAGAAACATAGAAATAAAATCAGTACACCAAGGCAAATGTATAGCAAAGGCAATATTGAAAGCTCGTTTGACAAGTTAAGAACATCCGTGAAAGCGGTTCACGAAGACTGGCCCATAGGCCGTGGGTCCCGATTTGGTCGGATTGGCACTAAGGCATTAATCCTCCGCGAAGTTGGTGCACTGATTATCGTGGTTGAACCTTGTGCAATAATGGTCCGGGCCGGTAGAGAGACCGGCAACATTTTGAAAATAATAAACGATATCCAAATGTTTTATCTCCATTGTATGGCAACGGCAATATTGAAAGCTCGTTTGACAAGTTAAGAACATCGGCTTTATGTAAGGGCCAGCAGGGGACGGTAATAGGTACAAGGCCGTATACGTGCAACGAGAAATCTTCACATTCGGTGGGAAACGTCGCAGAAATCCGTTCCGACGCTGGCTCTTAAATAATCAATAATCAATAGTAAATAGTAAATAGTAAATGTCATCGCGGGGTAGAGCAGTTTGGCAGCTCACCAGGCCCATAACCTGGAGGTCGCGGGTTCAAATCCCGCCCCCGCTATTTGTGGGCTCGACAAAAGCAGTAAGAGTTCCGGTTAAGCCAAATGGATTTGGCCCGTACCGAGCTTTGTGCCGGCAAGGGGCAACACTGAAGCAGGGCGTGATTTTGGATTTACCCTCTGGATTATGTTTTGTCTAAGGTTGCCCCACGCAGGCACTAAATTGACAACTTGTGCCTTAGGTATCGTAAATCGTAAATCGTAAATCGTAAATCGGAAATAAGTTTTTGGGTTGGCGAGAATATTTGAGATTGTTTCAGAAGTATGAAGGCGATATCGGTCTGGCCACAGGGCAGGAGATCGAGCACGCCGGCCGGGGCATGGACCCGGCAACGGCCCGGCGGATCGCCGAGTCCGATTACAAACGAAGGGGAAGGATAAAAGAAAATGAGCAGAACAATAACAAAATTCCGGAAGCTGCTGTCGGCGATAGGCATTTCGCTGACAGCCTTTTTTGAGTTATGTCTCACCGGTCGGGCAGATCGTGCATGGCGGATGGCCCGGGCCGATAACCGGCTTAATAGTCTTTCAGTACTGATCGGGGGGATGGACACTCCAACAGAGCATCGACAACCCCTGCCGGGGCATTATTCAATCTTTATCGAAGGGGCGGGCATCACTCCTCATACGCCCGCCCCGCAATTATCGCGAAAGGTCAGTATCGGTATGCACCTTGCAAAGCTGATCTTCCTCGTTTTCTGTATTTCGACGATTGTTACATGCCCGGATGGGCGAACACACCTAAAGGAAGATAGAATCGAACGGACTGCAGTTCAACAAGCGGCATCAGGGACGGGCAAGGAGGCCCCATCTTCCTCACCGGACAGAACAATGACAGAATTAATAGTCCTCGGGTTTGTTGTATGTTCTTACACGGCTGTTTTTATCTATGTAGTGATGCGGCAGATAAAGCAGAAAACAGAACACAGGAGACAGTATACAGAATGAGTGAAAATTGCAAATGGAAGACGATCCGTTGCGGATTATATAGACTACAGAACTGTTTTAGCAGAGGATTATTTGTCTGAAGACTGCCCGAGGGCAAATCGATATGAAAACTAAAGAAGAAATCAAAAAGCCGATACAGCTATTAGGGGCGATATAGGCAGAAGATTAACATATAGAAAGGCAGGGATGTAAGATGTGGCCATTTGTTACGAAGATAGAAAGCGTTGATAAGTATAAGAGTGGATATTTTAATGCGACAAAAGAGGGATGGGCTGAATTAAATAAAGATAAGCTTATGTATGCAATAGAAGAAAGCCGATTGCTTTCGCAGACGCTATGGGATGCTCATGGACATCTAGTACACAAAATAGCTTTTCTGTTGGGTATAGTCGTTGCCCTGATAGGCTATATTTTCACTACGTTAATATTTCACACAAAGTTCATTGAAGGCCTATCATGGTACGAAGAGATTCTCGTACTAATATATATAGCGTTATTGATTTACACATTTTTCAATTTACTTAAATATCAATGTCCACTATGGAGCCTTCCTGTAGGGACACCGCCAAAGGATCTTCTCAAAGGCGATGTTATGGACTGCGAGTTGGACAAAATATTTGTAAAACAATTAGAGCGTTATCAAGACCGAATATGTTCTGCTTCTCGCCAAAACAATACAATGGCTGACGCTCTGGAAGTCAGTTATTGGATGCTTGTAATATATCCCATTGCCGTAATTATGATTTATTCTTTTTGCTCTCTTTGCTCTTCCCTTTTTAAGTAGATACCCCCTTTTATGTTATTTAGTTTACTGCTATTGGGAAAAACAAGATGAAATACCTCATCTCTGCGATGGCTACGAAATGAAGTATATATACGAAAATAATTGTGTCAGAAGATTGAATTATAACTGTTTTGATATTGAAATCATCCACGACAACGAGGAACAAATAGTCAATAGTCAATCGGAAATTGTAAATTGAAAATATATTAAAAGGAGTCATGTTATGGTCATGCCAAAGGGATCAGGTAAAAAGAAGCGGAAGCGAGTAACAGTACAGTTCTTAAAGCGTGAGCATGCCGGCAGGGTCACCGAACCTTACGAGATATTAGAAAGAATAATCAAGACCGGGCGGGCCGATTTAAAAGACGCCAATATCAAGATCGGCATTGCCTGGCGTTTGGGCTGGCGGCCGGACGCCGATGACGTTCTGACTTTGGGCCAGTGCAAGCAACGCGGCGACCTTGACCGCGAATTAGATGATTATGATTTCATCATTATGCTCAACAAGGATGCCTGGCCCACGCTCAAAGACGAGCATAAAGAGCGGTTAATATTCCACGAGTTAGAGCACGCCCAGTTATCGCTGGATTCCAACGGCGAGCCGAAGAAAAACGACCGCGGCCGGTTAGTCTGCAGGATTCGCAAGCACGATTTCGCCGAGTTTCGCAACGTAGTGGAAAAGTACGGCTTACAGGACGATCTGAGCAAGCTGGCACAGGAGGGCATCAACGATTCGAACCGGCCGCTGCTCGCTGAAATGACCAAAGAAAAAATCAAGCGGAAAAGCAAGAAAGCCAAAAAGGGTATGCAGCAAACCGTCGCTGAAACCGAAGCCGGGGAATAATTAACCACGAATGAACACGAATAAACACAGGATGAAAAAGGATCCGGAATGGATACAAGAACAGGCGAGATATTATCGTTAGTACAGGTTGCAAAACTTCGCAAAGAGCATGCTGGTGAACTCCCAGAACACGTCAAGATGATGAAAATACACCCTACGGTGAAACAATTAATACGCGGAAGAGTGGGTCGAAATGATCCATGTGGATGCGGCAGCGGTAAGAAGTTTAAGAAGTGTTGTTTGCAAAAATCCCCCGCGGCGAGCGGAGGTTAGTCAATAATAAATATCAAAGGAGTGATTCACAATGAAATTCACGGAGTTAATCAATTCGAATTTTTCACGCAAGGCCGAGATCGTTATAGTCACGATAGTGGCCCTTGTCTATATCGGGACATTCCAGTCTGACCAGGGCAAGGTCATCGATCACAAGATTATCGTTTATGCAATCTGTGGTGTGATATGGATTGGCACACTCGGGATAATCACCCAGGCGTTGATCGACTGGAAGAAATCCGGGCAGGAAATAAAGGGTGTTCTGCCGGAAATTCCCGACGAAGAGATACCAATAATGCCGCGACCGGAAGAAATGTCGGAAACCAAACCGGTGGCAAAGGAGTAATCATAGATGATTTGCATCGAATACAACTGCCGCATAAAGTCCAGGCCGGTAGCGGTCATAATATAAATAGGTTACGATCGGTCAAAACAAAAATCGAGCATAAAAAGCAACGTTTTGAAAGATTGTATTACGAATGGACACGAAGAAAGTAAAAATTAAAAGGCAAAAATAAAAATGGATTATGCCAAGAAAACCAATGTTTCAATAGATTCATCAAGGGCGGAGGTCGACCGGCTTTTGCGCCGGGCGGGGGCTCAAAAGTGTATGTCCGGCTGGAACGATGATAGTGTTTTTGTGGCGTTTGTTCTGGATAATATCCCTGTCAAACTTTCGATACAAATGCCGAAGAAAGAGAAGTTTACCGAGACCGAAACGGGCCGGCAGAGAAAACAAAGTGCAGCAAACCAGGTATGGGAGCAGGCCTGCCGGCAGCGGATGCGGGAGTTCTGTCTGCTGTTAAAGTCCAAGCTTGTAGCGGTATCGAACGGACTGCAGTCGATAGAGCATGAATTCTACGCCGATATCTGCCTGCCTTCGACGGGAAAGACTATATTCGAGACTCAGGGCAATTTTATAAACGAAGCGATAACAAGCGGCAAGTTGCAGCCATTATTACCGGGATTTTAGAACGATGAATAGATCACAAGCTTTAGCGGTGTTGGGATTAAAAGAGAATGCGACGCTCAGGGACATCAAGACTGCCATAACAATGGTGAAAACATGTATTTTAGCAGTCGACGTAAAACGTTAAGCGGAAATAGTCAATAATAAATCGTAAATTGGCAACCGAAAATCGGAAATGTATTAAGGAGAACCAAAATGGAAGGACGAACGAAATTCGAAGTTGGTGCGGGATTGATTCTTGTGTTTGTATTCGCGGCGATTCTTTTAGTGGCGATGAGTGCCGGCGGCTGCTCGCAGGTGACGATGTCGCCGGCGTACAGGCAGAACCTGGAAATGACTAATGTCGTAATCCAGTCGCTGAATGCCGACTGCCAAGCGGGCGATCCGAACGCCTGCAGTAAGGGCCTGGCGGAATCGGCGGAGATACTGCAACTGTTAGTCGATGCGGTCCACGGCGTCGATTCTACGAAAGGCGGGCTACAGTAATGACGAAAGACGAACTTATTTCAAAGATGCCGGGCGACTTGAAGCCTTGGGCCGAGTTATGGCTGCCGGTATTGCTGCGATGGAGCGAGGTGGAAATTACCGAGTTTCTTTTGAACGCATCCGGGATGCCGTGGATCGAGGCGTACCGACAAATGGTGATCATAATGACAGTCGATGAGAAGATTGCCGAATTGAAGATGCGCAAGGCGGAGATGCGGCGGATGAATCAGGACAACGCCGCCTTCGTTCAGGCCCAGCGGACGCTTTTCTTTTCGGTAATCGCGAAAGTGATAATGGGCCTGGGCTCATGATAAAGATTTGCGATTGTCGATTGTCGATTTGTAATTCAAGGAGCGAATTATGATTTACGTTCAAGATGAGGACCTGGGGCGTATAGATATTTGTGAACTGGAACAGATCGATGTGGATTATATCCGCCGGCTGTTGGAGAGCAAATCGGATGAAACAGACAATCCGGATATAAAAGCCCGGTCGTGCGGACTTGCTGCCGGGCTCGAACCGGAAACCGATTACGGGATGGTATGGGCCGATGTGTTTTTGATCAGTTCGCTGCTGCTGAATGAATCAATCGAAGCGAGCGCCCCGGCGATAAAATGGCAGGCGGACCGTCTTTTGGTTTGCTTCGAAGCGGCGGCCCAAAACATAATCGAATCGACCGGGCAAGGAAAATAACATGGCGGAAAAGAAGAAAACAGGGACGCGTGAATGGGCCGAGGACACGGTCAATAATCAATTAGGCTGCGAGCATGATTGCCTTTACTGCTATGCTCGGGAAACTGCTTTGCGGTACAAGCGGATCGCCTCGGCCGCCGACTGGTCGACGCCGGCGATCAATCAGAAGGCGGTCGATAAGAACTACGGCAAGTATCAGGGCGTCGTAATGTTCCCGTCGACTCACGATATCACACCGAACAATATCAGCGAATGCCTAATCGTGATATTGAAGCTGCTCGACGCCGGCAACCAGCTCCTGATCGTGAGCAAGCCGCATATAGACTGTATCGACGTGCTGTGCGAGCGTTTGGTCGATTACAAGCAGCAGATTCAGTTTCGATTTACGATCGGCTCGACTAGGGATGATGTCCTTGCGTTCTGGGAGCCGGGCGCACCGGGATTCGAGGAACGATTGAAATGCCTGAAATACGCTCATTTCAGAAACTACCGGACAAGCGTCTCGGCCGAGCCGTTTCTCGATGATAGTATCGAGCATTTATACACCACCTGCTTTCCATATATGACCGAGAGTTTCTGGATCGGGACATTGTGGGAATTTAAGAGGCGGGTCGATAAGACCTCTATCACGGTAGACCATGTGTACGCTTTCGTCGAGCCGTTATTAAAATGCCAGTCAAAAGCGGCCATCCGCCGGCTGTACGAAAAGCTGAACGGCCGGCCGCTCATCAAGTGGAAAGATTCGATCCGGGAGATCGTCGGGATTGACGATTGACTATTGACTATTGGAAAAGTGTAAATCGAAAGGATTAAACATGATCGAGAGAAAATACAAAATCGAGAACAATCGTCTTGTCAGACGTTCTGATGGAGTACCGGTTCCGGACGATGAGCCGTTGTTCATTTTGCGATCCCAGGACAGAAACGCATTGCCGGTACTCTTGGCTTATAACATGATTTGTCTGGATCTCGAACACAAAGCCGGCGTGGTTAAATCGATATCAGATTTTACCGAGTTTCGAAACAAAAACCCTGATCGAATGAAAGAACCGGATTCTTAAAATAGACAATAGACAATAGTAAATAGTCAATTGCAACACGAAGGGAGTCGTAATGATAAATGAAAAGGATTTGAAGCGCACGCAGTTTTTCACTACCAACGGCACGGATTTCTGGAGGAACGTTCAGGTTCGAACGGTTACACAAGTAATGCTCAAGAACATCGAGACTTCCGCTAAGTGTATTTGCACTGTCGGCGCCGATGAGCCGTGGGTCGCTGTGATAATGCCGGAAACCAAAGCGGCAAAGCCGGCCGCAAAGTCAGTTCGCGGGCCGTATAATAAACGGGCTGTAATCACTGCTCGTAAGCCATCGAAAAGCAACAACAAAAAAAAGACTTCCAATAGAAAGACATCGCAATACAAAGGTGTCGAACGTCTTAAGCCCAACAAAAGCGGCCAGGTAAAATACAAAACAAGCTATTGGGAGGGAAAAACCAAAAAGAACATCTATCTCGGAACATACGACAGCGAACTCGAGGCGGCGGCGGCTTGTCAGGACCATATCGGCGACAAAGACGAGGCCGCCAGGCTGCGCAGCCTGGCTAAGCAACAAAAGGCCGACATGACCGAGCAGGCTGATAACAATCCGGACAGGCCCGGGACGGGATTGAAAACCTGGAAATGCACGCACTGCAAACTTACTTTCCGCCATCCGACAAAGCCTATGAGCTGCATCAATTGTAAAGGGGCTACATTCACGCTTGATAAGTAATAACACCCGAGGAAATCATGGCAGAGAAGCAAAAAAGCAAATGGAATATCAGTCTGTCTCAAAGATGGAAGGAACCCGGCCACTATATCAACTTCTTTGCTGGGAAGGACCCGCCAATATGATGACATTTGTGAAGAATTAAATAGCGAGGATTTGATAAAGTGACCTTGCACCGAAGAATTCAGGAGAATGATATGAACATTGCAAATATATTGAGAGATATTTCAAAGGAAAGCGCACTGAATAAAGCTGAAAAGATATCACTAAGGCGTATTGCTAAAAAAATCGACAGTCTGACCGCCGACCTGGCTTATGCAAGCAGAGTAAGTTATAAGCAATTCAAGAATCTAACCGCCGAAATCGACACGCTGAAAGCCAAATCTCGTTGTTATGGCAGGTGTCCAAATGGGCACATTACAGTTTATGCTGTGGGTGAAAAACCTCATTGCTTGGTTGCGGATTGTGCCGGGCCTGTTTATGAAATTGTGATGGAAATCGAATACGCACAACTCCAATCCGAAATCGACCGCCTGACCGCCGAATTGACAAGCATCGCTGGATACCTGTAAGCGAGAGGTTGCCGGATGAAGATGGTATCTATATTACTAAATACAAAGGGGACGACAGGCAACAACTTAATGAAAAAATATGGATTAGGGCGCACCCTTTTGGTGGTATGTTCAAGGAGAATTGGATTTATACAAAACCAACTAAGTATAGCGTTACCCACTGGAAGCCAATAACTCTGCCAAAACAATCACTGAAAGGAGCTAAATAATGAAGTTCGAAGTTCCAGGCAACCCCTGGGGGTCAATAAAACAATAACGAAAGGAGAAACATGAAAATACTTATCGAGTTTACGGAGCCATTGCTCGGGACATTGGCCGGCAACAAAGAGATTGCCGAGGAGTTCATTATCTCAAAGCATCCGGATGGGATGTCGAAAGAGGAATCCGAGGCGGTTCCCGATATCGGGATAGATGTCGAAAAATCAAGCACCTTCTTTGCCCGTGACAAAGAGGGCAGGCATATACTCTGGGATTATCACATCAAAGGATTTTTCAAAGAGGCATGTCTGGCAATGATTCATACGGACACTATCAATAAGGAGGATCTCAAAAAAGTCAGACTTACAGAGTATATGTATAAAAGAACGATCGACAAACTGATATTCGCCGCGCCTCGGCAGATCATCCTGATTTTACCGAACAAAGAAGACCTTCCGTTCTGCCAGCGTCCGCTTCGAGGACAGACCATGAGGGGAGAGCGAATAAGCCTGGCGCGTTCGGAGATGGCCCCGGCCGGAACGAAAATCGGGATCGAGATAATAACAATGAACACAAAGCTGGAGCCGTTTATTCCAAGGTGGCTGGATTACGGGGCCTTAAGCGGCTTCGGCCAATGGCGAAACTCCGGGATGGGCCGGTTCAAGTGGCAAGAATTGAAAAGTTAATAATATGCTAAGGCGAGGTGTTGTTTCGCTTGGTTAAGCAAAGGCACATTGAAGTTGGGTACCGCGCCGTACCGCAAAGGCGGGGTCCTGTCAGGTAAAGTATTGCAAAGGCGAGGTAAAGTTCCGCGTAGTAACGCAAAGGCGATGTCGAGTTCCGTGGAGTAACGTCAAGCAAAGGCAAAGTACAGTGGTGTAGCGTAAAGCAAAGGCGAGGTGAAGTATGGCTTAGCTTGGCAAAGGCAAAGTGAAGTATAGTAAAGCAAAGGCAAAGTATAGTGAAGTAGTTTAATGCAAGGGCTATGTGGCGTAGGGTAGAGCCGGGCAAAGGCAAAGTGACGTTAAGTAAAGTGAAGCAAAGGCGATGTACAGTAAAGTAAAGTGAAGCAAAGGCAAAGTGACGTTAAGTAGCGTTAAGCAAAATCGAAAGGAGAAACATGAAAAAAGAAAAGAAAGACAATATTCTTAGGAAATCATTCAAATATCGCTGCTACCCGAACATCGGGACTAAAAAGCGTGCTTATCAAACTATGAGAGTCTTTGGAGA
>Ga0114919_10001900_pt1 | contig 16833 bp, 12 predicted proteins | sample BlataG_FD_88682 | JGI IMG/M metagenome (GOLD analysis project Ga0114919, IMG submission 88682) | Deep subsurface microbial communities from Black Sea to uncover new lineages of life (NeLLi) - Black_00105 metaG | ecosystem: Environmental > Aquatic > Marine > Oceanic > Sediment | place: Atlantic... | reverse complement strand
TTATATGAACGAAAATGTTGATATGAATTTTGGAACAGGAGTGGTTTATGTTTGTACTTACGGAGATGAAATGGACATTAAATGGAAATTAGAATATGACCTTAACGAAATTCAAATATTTACCGAAAATGGCCGTATGAACGAAAATTCTAAATACAAGGGACTTTCAATCATGGAAGCTCGAAAACAAATAGTAGAGGATCTTGAAGAGCTAGGATTAATAGAAAAAATCGATGACTATGAACACAGCATAATAATCCATTCAGAACGCTCGTCTTGTCGAACTCCAATAGAATACCTACCAGTTTATCAGTGGTTTATTAATGTTAAGGATTTTACTCAAGAAATTATAGAATCTGCTGAGTTAATGAACTGGTATCCTAAGAAACATAAACTAAGATTATTGGATTGGGCAAACGGTTTAGATTGGAATTGGGTAATTTCCCGGCAACGCGTCTTCGGAACACCGATTCCTTTTTGGTATTGTGGTGAATGCAACGAGATTTTTCCTCCAAAAAAAGAAGATTTACCAATAGATCCAATTAAAATTCCTCCACCATTTGAAAAATGCCCTAAATGTGGTAGCACTGATATCATTGGCGAAAAAGATGTCTGCGATTGCTGGATTGATTCTAGCATATCTCCCCTTGCCATGTCCAAATGGTTAGACGATGATGATTTCTTTAAAAAAGCATATTTAGAAGCTAAAGTTCATCGTCCTCAGGGTTACGAAATAATACGGACATGGTTGTTTTATACGCTATTTAGGTGCAAAATATTAACAGGAAAAGCCCCTTTTTACGAAGCAATGATTAATGGTATGGTTTCAGGTCCAGATGGAAGACATATGTCAAAAAGCCTTGGAAATTCTATTTCACCGGATGAAGTTATGCCCAAATTTGGAGCCGACGCGGTTAGACAATGGGCAGCAATGGGATCACTAGGAGACGATTATCCTTTTGAATTTACTTGGATAAACATTCATACAAAACAGCCAATTTCAAACGAAAACATCGAAAAAGAAAGAAAAAAACTCCCAGAAGACAAATTTAACAAAAAATATCGCAGAAATTTCGAGCAACTAATTGGAACATCGCGATTTATCACTAAGATGTGGAACGCATACAGATTTATATTCCTTAATTTAAGAAACATTGAGGTTCCAAATTTACAGATCAAAGATAGCGAATTATCTGAAATTGAAAGTTACTATTTTTTAGAATTTAATAAAGCTTTAAAAGAAGCTACAAAACATTTCGACGGATACAATTGGCACGAAGCTTTTATGGTATTACGAGTTTTTTTCTGGAACGAACTGTGCGATAATTACATAGAAGCAATAAAGCATAAATTCTATTCTGAAGATAAAAATATTGCACAAAACGCATTAAAAAATGCACTGAGTTTATTTTACAAAATTTTAACCACATTCGCCTTTACAATGCCATTTATTACAGAAGAAATTTACTCAATTCTCTATCAAAATTATAAAGAGTTGAAATCGATCCATTTAGAAGCATGGCCGCGGCCATATGATAATGTTTCTGAGGAGTTAGCAAATCGCGGAAAATTAGCAATTGAAATTATCAAAGTTCTTAGAAATTGCAAATCTAAGCTTAAAATACCGTTAAATCAAGAAGTAGAAAGAATTATTATTTTCACTAATAAAAATACGATAAACGAGATTGAAAATGTAAAAGCTGACATTATTAACACAATTAGAATAAAAAACTTTGAAATTATTGAAAGCAAAAAAGAAAATGACATTAAAGAAAGTCCTGAACTTAAAGAAGATTACGAGGATTTAAATTTATCCTTGTTCTTTTTTAAATAATTCTTTTACCTACAATCTTTTTTAAGATGACGATTAAAAATTTAATTATTTTCCTCCCCGCTTATAACGAAGAAAAAAGCATTTTTAATTTGATTAAGGAAATACCCTCGTTCCCAAACATTAACCAGAAAGTTATTGTTATTAACGATGGCAGTATAGATAACACTTCAGCTAACGCTAAAAAAGCAGGTGCAATAGTAATATCGAATAAAAAGAACTTAGGTTTGGGTTATTCCTTTAAAATAGGATTAATAGAAGCATTAAAAGAAGAAGCAGATATTGTAGTGGTGTTAGACGGCGACGGTCAATATAACCCTAAACACATAAATATGTTGATTTCTCCAATATTACTAGACGAAGCAGATTTAGTGCAAGGTAACCGATTTTTGAGTGGCGAGAAATACGAATCTTCGTCAATAAGGATATTAGGAAACAAGTTTATTTCGATCTTTTTGTCCAAGATATTATTAAGACTGGCAGAAGTTTACGACATACAATCCTCTTTTAGAGCGTTTAATGGATTGTTAGCTACTGCTCTTGTGAAAGATATTGTAGGGAATTACAATTACGCACAAGAAATGTTTATAATAGCGAGCCTACATGGGTACAAAATAAAACAAATTCCGGTCCAATGTTCGAAAAGAAGATATGGTCAATCAAGGTTAATCAGGAATCCTTTCATCCATTTAATTAAAATTCTCTGGGTTAGCTTTAGAACTTATTTGTTATTTAAAGTAAAAGGACATTAGTAATGTTAGGTTTATAAGTTTAATTCATATTTTCTCCAAGACCTAATTGCGATACCATCATTCTTTTCAGCTCTTCTTTACTTTTAGGCAAACCAAACATATCTGCATACTTATCTGTTGTAGCCAATTCAGCTGACCGTCCTTTTTTTACTGCCGATATTAGATCGTTTTCTAAAAGGTATTTGATATGCTCGTAAGCCCCACTTCCTCTTAATTTAATAACAGTTGATTTTAAAATTGGTTGTTTCAACGCTATGATCGTTAGTGTTCTTAAGTAACGTTCAGCAATAGCGCCTCCTTTGGCGAATTTAGATACAGTTTCGGTAAGTTCAGGTCTAAGCTGCATCTGGTATTTTTCTCCAATTTGAGCGATAATCAATGCGCCAGAGCGTTCTAAATAATCAAAAGCAACAACTCTTACTAATTCTTCAACTTCTTTTTTCGGAATTTCTAATTTAGTCGATAATTCTTCGACATCAAGTGGTCTACCTGCTGCGTAAAGGGCACCTTCTATTAGATTTCTCCGTAGTTCTTTTAATTGTATTTCTAAATCTTCTTTCGTGATTTCTTGGGGTATTTGGGGTTCTTCACCATCATTTCCTATAATTTCAGTTTCCAGTTCACTTAATCTTTCTTCTGAGGTTTCGGAACTTAATGTGTCTTCTTCAAATTCTCCTTTAGATTCTTTTGCAAGTTCTTCTTCGATATTCTCATCGGTATCAATAGTATCATCTAAGTCTTCCGGAATCTTTTCTACTTGAGAGATATCTTCTTCTATTTCATTTATATGTGTTTCTTCCTTCTCTTCTTCTATTTCAACTTCAATTTCAGGTTGTTTTTCTAGTTCTTTTTCGCTATTTTCGTTCATAATTTAACGCTAAAATTATTTTGTAAAAATTATTTTCTTAAGTTAATTGAAATATTTTTAAAATCTTGTTCTTGTGATAGTATTAGCTTATTGCCCGTGGACAGGAACATAAGCGCCAAAAACATTCTTATAAAAGCAAACTTTTTACCAAGGTCACTTTCTTCTTCAGTATTAATAATTTTTGCTATATCAAAAAAACTCGTTTCTTTACTATCAAGTTGTATTCTCGAATTAATGCGGTTAAACCAAGAATTGTGCAGTTCTTCTACCGTTTGTTCTCTTCCAGTAATATGCTTCAAAAGTTCTTTTGGTAATTGAGCTTTTGATTTCGTTTCAATTTTTTGATGTTTTATTTCGTCCCTCCGCATTCTCCGCCGTTTTAATTTTTCTTTCTTTTGCATAGTTTCGATTATGGCAGACCTCATCGCGTCAAATAATTCATCTTTAGTGGAAATCAGCATTTTTGGTTGAATGGGTTGCGGTAAGGCCTTTGGGATTGTTCGAGAATGTTTTTCCCGGAATTTCTCTAATTCTTCTTTTTTTTGAATTTGTTCTTCTTCTCTTATGATACTCGAAATTTTATAATGATGAAGTACTGCTGATGTTTTGAGAGCGATACCTGAAATCTTATAATTGATTAAATCTTCGTGTAGCATATTATCGAAAAATTTATCTACTAACGATGACAAATCATAGAACGCAACATTTGATTCTTTTGCGACTTCGCTATCTAATAATGAATTATAGGGGGGTTTTTGCCAAAATTTCAAATCAAATTTTTCTTTATAAATCAGTGCAGGATCATCTTCTTCGCCAGCAATTAATTCTTCTTCAATTTTTTCTTCCACATCTTCCTGTTCTTGAGTTCTATCGACAAATTCTGGATGAGAAGTTACCTCACCTAAAAATTTTATAATGTCGTTTTTTTTGGACTTAGAAGGGATATTAATCTTATTTTTGCTCGCAAATTCTCTTAATTGCTTAACACTCCATTCCGTGAAGGCGTACTTCTTTTTTGAGTCATTCTTTTCAGGAATAATATTACACCTAAAACTTTTAATTGTTAATTTTAATTTTCTTCTACATTTGTGGGCACATCTGGAAGTTCAAGTAGCCTCTTGGCTTCTTCTTCCAAATCTACGCTAAATATATCAGTTATTCCACTTTGTTGCATGGAAACGCCATAAATTCGATCAGCATTTACAATATTTTCCTCTCTATGACTGATTACCATAAATTGTGCTTGTATCGCAAATTCCTTTATAACTACACTGACTCTATGCACATTTGGACCGTCTAAAGCGGCGTCAATCTCATCCATGATGTAAAATGGAGCAGGATAAAATTCTTGAACAGCAAATATAAAAGATAACGCAACCAAAGTTTTTTCACCCCCACTAAGGATCTCCAAACTAGAGATACGTTTTCCACGAGGTCGAGCCTCAATACTAACCCCTCCCTCAAACGGTTTATCTGGGCGATCAAGAATCATTTTAGCCGATCCTCCTGGCGAAAGCTTCTGGAAAATGCGCGAAAATTCTCGGTTTATCTCGTGGTATGCTTTCATGAAGGTTCTAGTTTTTTCCAAATCAATTTTATCAATTGCATCAAGTATAGATTTCCTCTCACGTTGAATCGTCTGTCTCCTCATATCAATTTCGTCGAATCGCTCTTTTACAGTATCGTATTGTGTAATTGCCTTTAAATTAACGGGTTCTAGAGCTTTTTTCTTGTTATTGGCAGTAGAAATATCCGATTGCAAACCAGCTTCAGATAAATCGTCAGTAACGGGGGGTAATGAGCCATAATCTTTAGATCGTTGATACAATGTTTCAATTTGATCCGTGGTGATAATTTTTTTAGATTCGTAATTATTCAATTTAGAATGTTCCATAGAGTGGTCTGATTTAAGTTCATTCAATTGGTTCTGATAGTTTTTTTGCTTTTTCCAAGATATATCCTTTCCTTGAATTTCTTTATTTATCTCTTCTTGCTTGAGGCTCTTTTTATCGTTTTCTTGGTTTAGCTCGTCTTTAACCTTTTCAATATCTTTTAATATGGAATCAACTTGTTTTTCGGCATCTTTAATATCTTCGTGTAAGGATATGATTTTTTGTTCTCTTTCCTTATTTTTGTTTAATTCGTTTAATTTAGCTTGGAATTTGTGAAGATCTTTGTTTAATTTATTTAATTTATTCTGAGCTCTCTTCTGGGCGTCTAACTCTTTGTTTTTATCCTCATGCATTGAATTTATTATTTGTTGTACCTCGTCAACTTTCTTTTGTACTCCGTCTACCTGAGAGTTAAGCTTTTCTATCTCTTGATTACAACTTGTAATATTTTTGCTTGCTTCAACACTATCCTTAGATAATTCTTCAATTGAATTTATAAGCATCATTACATTTTCAAGAGCCCTTAACTTATCCATTGTCGTTTCTAAATTCTTGTTCTGTTCATCAATTTGTGTTCTGAACTTTTCAGTACTCTCCCAAAAGTTGTCCTTTTCAGAAAGACGGACTTCTATTTTTAAAATTATTGCGTCTTGCTCTAGCTTAAGATTCTTTATATTTTCTTCAGTATTGATTATAACATTTTTCTTCTCTTCTATATTACTATTTAATTCTTTTATATTACTTTCAATTTCAATAATATCGTCGTAAAACGATTGGATGCCTTGTAATTCTTGTAGTTTCTTTTGCAGACCATCTAATTCTATTTGTTTGTCTTCAATATTTTTTTTAATTATCGAAATATCGTCCCAATAAATGTTTTTTAACTGCTTTAAATTTTTAATCTCAGCCTCAAAATTTTCTTTTTGCTTCTCTTCTACAACCAAGTTCCTCTGCTCAAGTTCATTTTCAGATTTCTTAATTTTTTCATTAATTTCACTAATTCTTTTATTAACATCTTCTAGTCTTTTATTACAAGCAGAAAGATCTACTGAATCGTGGTTATTTTGAGTACTAATCACGCTTAAATTTTTGTCAATAGTATTTAAGTCGTTATTTTGAGAATTAATATTTTCAGTGATTTCTTCGAGTTGTTTATATAAATCTTGGCTTTTCGACATAGTTAACTTTCTTAACGAAAGATATACATTTTCAAGGATCTCCATTAAATCTTGTACAAAACTATCAAAGGTTGAGGTAGATTCTTGTATCTCCACATCGGCTGATTCTTTTACCTTATCTATTAATTGATCTATGGTAGAATCAATGTTATCAGTAAAGAGTCCTAAAGTTTGAAAGATAGATTTAAGCGTTTCAGACATTTCACAAGCATCAGATCCTTCTTCAGCTGCAGAGTTAACTCCTTCAATAGTTTTCATAATATCAATTATATCTAAAACAAATTGTTTAAAATTGATTGCACTGGTTTCGATAGCTTCTGCGTTTGATTGTTGAATGTTACCCTTTATTGATTCAACGGATATATTGATGTTTTGAGTTAGCATATTTAAAATCTGAAGGATTCCTGTAATATCTTCTGTGTTTCTTTCGTATTCTTTTTCTGTACTTTCAATCTTCACCAATATATTATCTTTCTCGGTTGAAAGTTCCCCCATTCGCCTTTGAATATTTTCTTTTTTCTTATTCAAATTTTGTGATTCTTTGTCTGTTTTAGTAAGGTTATCGCTTAAAGTGGACGATTTTAAATCCAATTCACGCTTTTCGCGTTCAAGATTTGTAAGTTCTTTTTTAATTAATTTTAATCTAGTATTGATATTTTCAATCATAGTTTTGTTATCATAGATTTCATTTACGATAGAATTTTGTTTCATTAATAATAATTCTAAATTTTGTTCATTTTTTTTATAAGTAGAATCTTCTTCTTTTGCTTGTCTTCTAAACTCGTTAATATCTTTAAGCAATGTATCTCTCTTTTTCAGCAATTCTTTTAAAACTTCTTCTGTATCTTTTCCTTTACTAAGATCTTTAATTTTATTTTCAGTAGCTAATTTTCTCAATTTTAATTTTTCAATACGGTCACTATTCATTTTAATTTCCGTATTCAATGAGGATAGCATAGAGTTGAAATCGGCTATTTTCGAATTTAATTGGCTCTTTTCATTACGTAATTCATTTATAGTATTTTCTAATTCTTTCTGGTTATCATTTTCCTTAGAAATTTTTACATTTAAGTTAGCTACTTCTTTTCTTATAATTTCAGCTTCCTTTTTTGTGTTTTTTATCGCTTCCTCTACGCTCTCAGAGTCTCCTTTCAATTTATTAAGCTCTGCTTCTAACTTTATTTTCTTTTCTTCATTTTTTTTAATGTTTTCTTTTAGAAACTTTAATTTGGCTTTATTTGAGGAAATGCTCTGCTTAATCGTTGAAATTTCTCGATTAAGTGTCGATTTTGTGTTGTTATTATTTAGGATTTTAGTATCAATTTCTGCTTGTTTTTGTTGTTTACTTTCGATTTCGCTTTTAGCCTCTTCAATCAAGTTATCTGTTTCCGTTATTACCGTTGATTCTGACTCTATTAAAGAATCGTAAGTCTGACCCTCTTCAAGTTCCATTTGTAAATTTTCTAAAGTTTTTATCTCTTGAGTTAGTTTTTCTATTGATTTTTTAGAATTTTCTAAAGAAGTTTGATTCGAAGATTGTTGGGTTTTTAATAGAGTAATATTTTCGGTAACGAATTCTCTTTCTTTTTCTTTCTCAGATATAGTTTTTTGTATGTTTTCCATAACTAAGGTTTCTTGTTGTAGCAACTCTTCTTGTCTTGTTAATTTTTCCTGCAATTCTTCAATAATAGAATTAGATTCCTCTATTTTGACCTCCAATTCGTGCTCTTCTTTCCTCAATTTTGAAATCTTTAAAGCGATCAATTGAGCATTGTAATACGAAACCTTTTCATCTAGTTCCTTCCAAGCTAAAGCATCGTTTTTTTCTTTTTCAACTTTTTTAAGTTGAGAAGAGACTTCTTTAAAAATTGCTTCAAATTGTCCTAAATCGCGTTCGGCTTTTTCTAACTCTTTCATCGTTGCGTCCTTCATTTCGTCGTACTTCTGAAGGCCAATTAGATTTTCAATGAACAATCTGCGACCCTCTTCGTTCATATGAGTCAATTCCACGATTTTTCCTTGCAAAACAAATTGGTTGCTGCCATCAGGATCTACATTAGCTACAGCTAAAGCGTTAAGAATTTGTTGACGGGTAGATTTTTGCCCATTCATTTTATAGCCACCACCGCCCCCTCTTTGTATAGTTCGACTAACTTCAAAAGTATCAGTTCCGCCTGGAAATATTTTTTCGGAATTATCAAAATAGAGAACCACTGTGGCTCTATTTGAAGGGTTTTTACCTCGAGAACCAGCAAAAATTAAATCTTCAAGACTTTTGGCTCTCATAGTTTTCTTGCTTAATCTACCTAAAGCAAAAGTTAATGCGTCAATAATATTGGATTTGCCGGCCCCATTAGGCCCTACGATGCATGTAAATCCTGAAGAGAGCCTTATAGTCACCGTACGATCGCCGAAGGATTTAAATCCTGTCATCGAAATTTTTTTAATATAGGTCAAATTAAAACTGCCATCTCTTTATATTTTTTTTATAAAATTAAAGAATACATTTATATATTTATATACTAATACTCAGCATTTAAAAAAATAGGTTGTGGTTTTTTATTTTGCTAGATTTTTGAAAAATCTAGAGTTAAGAGTATAATTGTTTTTTAAAAAAAAATTGTGTTTATTAAAAATTGTGTTTATTAAAAATTGCGTCTAAAATGCTTTTTAATTGCTGTGGATTTATCACCATGAAATAAAAATTGTAGTTTAAGATGTTGTTGGAAAAATTTCTATAATCATTTAGGTTATTTTTTTTAGAGGCGTTTAAAATTCCAATGTTTCTAAGTATTGTAATCAAATTTTTAAATTCTTCCATATCTTTTTCGTAATCAATTGATTCACAGGAAACAAAATAAAGTTCTTTTAATTCCCTTATAGTTATATAAAGATTTGATTTTTTTAAGAAATGATTCGATAAATTATCTAAAAAGATTATTGTCAGTAATTCTGCTTCAGAAATATAAGAAAGCATACTAAACTCGTCTGTAACTTGAAGTGAATCGAACTGATTTCGAAGGATTTCAGAGATTTCTAGATTGTTTAAACTAACTTGTTGATTTAATAAGGGGTATATCTCCCGTAATATTTCGATCCCTTTTCCTGGAACTGGCACATAATGCTCGAAAATTAAATCAGTTATAAATTCTACTAATTCTTTGTCAACTTCATGCAAAAAAGTCAACGAGACTCTTTGTTTTAGAATGTCGAAAAGTTCCTTATATGAAAAATAATTTAATTTTTTCTTTAAGTCAAATTCACTTATAAGATCTAATGTTGAGGGTTTTAAAACCTGATTTACGGTAGCTAGAAAGCTAATGCTCGTATCTTTACCGTATTGTAAGAACTTTTTAAAGATTTCTGGCTCCAAATGCTCGATATTGTTAAAAATGAATACAAGGTTGCGATCAACTTTTCTACACGTTAGTTTAAATAGATTCCATAAATTTGATATATAGGAATTTATAATGCTTTTAAAATTAAAATTAATATTTTGATTTTGACCAATTTTAGTTAGTAAAGAAATTATAACTTCCTCTAGATTTTTTTCCCTACAATCAACTTGGATGTTTAAAAATACGGTGTTCAAGTTCGATAAATCTCTAATAACTTTATTTATAATAACTTGCTTTCCAATTCCTTGAATTCCTTGATATAAGATAGATAAACTAAAATCATCTGAAAATGAATCTTTTAGAATTGAAAATAGAGATTTTTCTTCTCTATTGCGATACAATATTTTGGGTGGGACATAATATGAATCAAATAAAGCTCGAGGACCTACATAACTACTATTATTAACCCTTGGTGTTGATATCATTTTTATTTTTATTTTTTATTTTTTATTATTATTTTAAATTTTCATATATAAACCCCTCGGGGATAGGTCATTGGAACTAAAATTTTTTCAAAAATCAAAAAATAAAAACAGTTATCCATTTAGAAAAAAAATTAGAACCCAAATTTAAAAATTTGATGTTAATTTCTTACATCTTAATTTTTCTTACTTTTAATGAGTTCTTATCAATAATCTCCTTAAACCGTAATGTTCTAAGCTTTTTTGGAAAGTCTAAATTAATCTCGTCGAATACAAATCCACTGGAATCAATAGGACCTTCAACTACTCTTAACTTAGAAGGCGAAATATAATCTTTCACAAACGAAATTATTTTACTTTGTCCAGGAAATTTTCTTTTTAATAGACTTCCAAAAGTATTACAAGCTACTACAGGGATTCGATTTTCAAGCGCGCGTGCTTTTAAATATATTTCCCAGTTTTGGATTCCCTCCGCTCTGATTTGAGTAGGGGAGAATAAAATCTCCGCTCCATTTTCAGCAGCTACCCTTGGTGTTTCAAAGAAAGCCATGTCAAAACAAATTAAAATTGCAAAATAGATTTTATTAAAGGGAAATAACACTAACTCTTTTCCTGGCTCAAAATTTTGTCTTTCGTAAGAGTATAAATGAATTTTATCTTGTCTACCAATCTCTTCTCCGTCTTTATCAAAATAATAACTAGTAATTCTCGGTTTGATAGAATTTTTCCTTCTTTCCCAAATAGCTCCTGAGATTATACTTATACCGTACTCTTTTGCTAGATTTTTAATAAAGTTGTAATTATTTCCTCTCTCAATTTGTAAGTTTAGTTCTTTTCCGTTTGTTAAATTTACCCACCTTTCGGGTAGGCATACGATGTCGCAGTTGTCATATTCTTTAATTAATTTTTTTAATATTTCTTCTACTTCAAAATAGCATTTGTCTCTTTCTTGGAAAACTTCTGGTTGAATACACGCAATCCGCATAGTTAAACTTTACCAATATAAAATTTTTTATTTAAATCAATCATTATATCAAAGAGTTCATCCAATTTAGAGATTTCATAATCGGGTTTAAATTCTTTTGGAATCTGTTCACCTGTTATATTGGTATCGTGTTTACCACCGCGATGTATGTATACACTATGAATGTCGTTTAGTTTAGCCGGTACTATGTCTTTATATATATTATCTCCAACATAAACTGTCTCGTGTCCTTTTACATTGAATTTATTCAGGCAGTATGAGAAAAGTTTTGGGTTTGGCTTTCTAATTCCAATTTCGTCTGATATAACGACTAAATCAATTAATTCGTCAATATCAAGCCTTAATATCTTTTCATATTGCTTGATAGGGATCCCATCTGTTATAATTGCTGTTTTAATAGAAGTCTCTTTAAGTTTCTCTAAGCAACTTATTACATCGTCATATAACTTTATATGCTTAATTTTTTGGGCGTGATAAGCCATTACAGCAGCGGCAATATATCTAACCTGATCGATGAAAGAAATAGAAAACTTTTCAAGCTCGTTTAATCTTCTAATAAAATAATTATAATGTTTCGAAGAATTGCTTCCATATTCTTTAACTATTTCATCGATCAATATGAGGGCTTTTTGGCGATTAATTTTTAACCCGATGTTTATCATTGTGTCTATACCCTCAATTCTTGCTCGTTGAGAAAGCATCGTGGAATCAAAAAGACAGTCATCCAAATCAAATCCTACTAGTTTTATGGGACACATAATCTTTTTCGGTTTAACTTTTTAGTTTTATTTAATTGAAATATTAATATAATATATTTTACACTACAGTAATAGATGACTATGTAAGATAAATTTATTTATCCTTAAGAATATATAATTTTTAATATTAATTTATTCTAGGTAATACTATAAATAATTTAGCCATAAAGATATAAAAAATATAGTACTTAATGGAGTTTAATTAATTGAAACCCGTCGTTGCATTATCTTATTTCCATCGAAAAATAGGTCCACTAGTTTTTTATTCCTATCCAGATAGTATGCTAGACGAGCAGCTTTCAATCAGAATCGCAAATATAATGGATCAAACAGTCAGTGAAGGGTTCTTCACCCACTCGTTCGAGAAAAATAACTCAAACAATTATTACTTCGAGATTTCTTCAGACTGGGCACGTGGTAATAGAGATATGTTAATGGTTTCGATTATCTTCGATGAACAGACTACTCCAGAAATCGAACAAATTGTGCACAAATTATGTTTAGAATTTTCAGAAAAGCTTTTAAAAAGCGAAGAAATTTTTGCAGCATTTTACATCTCCGATATTAATAATTTTGAAGAAGAAGATAAAGAGGTTATCTACAAATACAATGCGTTGGTTAAACTATGGGTTCAAGAATTATACTGGAATGTACTTGAAGATACTAGGGAAAAAAGCGAAGAAGAAAAGATTGCAACGCTATTGAACAAAAAATACATTTTCTTGACACTAAAAAAATTATCCAAAGGTCCAACTACGCTAGAAGGATTAAGAGAATGGTACAACGATACCTTTCCAAAATTAGATTTTAAAGAATTAATTGATACGCTTGTTAGAAAACAGTTTATTTTCATAAATCAGATTGGAATTGTAGAAAAATATGTGTTACTACTAAAAGAAGTTAACGCCGAAAGAATCCCCCCCGATAGCGTCATAGAATACATCGATGAAACTCCCGAACTAATTGAACCCGAATTAATAGAGTTATTACTTCCGAAAGTCCAAGAATATTTTAGTACTTATGAGAACAAAAGTAAGGAAGAATTAGAAGAAGATACCTTTACATTATTTCAAATTGTATCTGACCCTAAAAAATATAACGTGCTTTCAGAATTAAGGCACGGGCTAATAGCTAGCGATAAGTTACCAAAGTTAGTCTCCAAGACGACTTTAGACCATTTAAATTCTTCGTTAAATTTTCTAAAAAAACACGATATTATCGAAGAATTAAAGTTTAAAAACGAGAGTTACATCTTTTTAAAAGCAAATATCCAAATAACTACCGCATTCCCCGAATATTTAAGAAAATCTTTGCCGAAAGAATCTAAACCCGTCATAGCAAAAAAACAAAAACCAATAGGGAAATAACATGAGTAAAGTCGACGATTCTCTCAAGGATATAAAGTATTTACTAGGGAATATGGGTATGGACATCTTTTTTGCCATCGATAATGGAGCAAAAGATTGCGAGACTATAAAAATCTTCTCTGGACTTCCAATGGCTTGCGTTAAGGGACGATTACCAGTTCTCCTCGACCTCCTACTCGTTGCAAAAAACGATAATGGCTACTTTTTAACTAATAAAGGATTAAATTTTAAAGCTCAGATCGAAAATAACCCTTAAATAAGATTTAAATTTCAGATTGGGGCGACATCGTCATCGCTAGAGCTTAGCTCTTATCAATTGTCATAAGTTCATCATTAATCTATATTCTTACTTTTATTAAGGTTGTTATTAGTTAAATTTTTTACTTTATGGTACTTCGTTTCGAAGTAGCCGTGCTTCTTTAAACCCCCACACTCGTTTATTAATTTCTGTAAACCCCCCTCTTCTTTTATCCGATTTTTTAAAACATTGTATTCTTGGAGGGTTAATTCTTTTCTTTCTAAAAGATAATCTAAAATAGCAAACGCTTCCTCGTTTTCCGTACAACGCCTAATGAAATCGATTGCACCAGGATTTCGTAAGTCCTCGCAATAATCGTTGACTTGAACTAACTGTGGTTCCTCATCGCATCGTTCAATCTCGTAATCGACTGCCTTAATCTTTAAAGATTTATTATTTTCAGATAATTCCCGCATTAGTCTAGGAAATTGGCGCTCTATTTCTGCTTTGTCGTACGACATTTTCAAACCGTCCTCATTAATGACATCTATATCCTTCTCTAAGTTTTTAAGCTCCTTCTCTTTTTCCTTTTCTTCTTTTCCCTTTTCAGAGTTTTTGTTTTTTCCCGTTTTCTCCATTTGTAAATCGATTTCGTATAGTAGTAAATTCTATGAGAGTTTGTTAATTATAAAAATCCAATTAAAATTATAAAAATATCTGTTAACAAAAATAGGAAAAGATTAACTTATGCGCCATTCGAAATGGAATCTATATACTCTAAACTTAAATTTTAGCATTTATAGAAATTATAATAAAAATTAAAACAAATCTAATAACTACAGATAAAAGATGTGAATATTTTAAATATTACTGCCAATTCAAAAAGCCAACAAAATAATAAAATTAATTAATTTTACATAATTTCAATATTTATTAATATTAGATTGCTATTGGAGATTGCCTAAATTGACTAAATCGGGATATAGTTATGTAAAAGAAACATTCGAAAAACACGAAACTGGATATCAGACAAATAACTGGGAAAGAGGAATCAAATACAGAAGGGGAAAGTCTGTCGAACGGGTTGAAAGGCCGACTAAACTGCATAGGGCACGAACTCTTGGCTACAAAGCTAAACAAGGCTACATCGTTGTTCGAGCGAGAATTAGAAAAGGGGGAATGCACAAGGTTCGGCCGAAACGAGGTAGGAAACCTCGCGCGATGGGTGTCTCTAAATATACTACCGGCAAAAATTTACAATGGGTCGCTGAAGAACGCGTACAACGCAAATATCCCAACATGGAAGTACTCAATAGCTATAAAGTATATGCCGACGGTCGAAGTTGGTATTACGAGGTTATACTTGTAGATCCATCGCATCCTTCAATAAAAGCAGACCCAAAAATTAATTGGATTTGCGAAGCACCTCATAGAAGGAGAGTTTCCCGGGGTTTGACCTCTTCGGGAAGAAAAGCTCGGGGGTTACATAAAAAAGGATGGGGGTCTGAAAAGACACGCCCGAGCTTAGGTGCAAATAAAGGTCGTGGTAAATAAATGAGTTTTTATCTAAATTTAACCTTCTTTCTCAGTAAACATAACAAGGAAATTCTTTTTAATCCATGGTTATTACTCTCGTGGAAAGTTTATTAAAAAATTCTAATTTTTATTTATAAACTTTAATAATTATTGATAATTTGGATATTTTGATTAACTTTTTAAAGACGAAATTTACATGTTTGGTTATTAAAATTGAAATCATACAAGTTTGAAACAAAATTTTTGCGTTTAACACTTCACATAGACAAACATATTAAGGGATATGTAGATTTTTATATTGGTCCTAAAAAATTACGTAAAATCGTTGACAACGAGGTTAATACTTCACCAAACAAACTTTTAACAGATTGCAAAGCTCTACAAAAAGATTTATTTAAGCAAGGTTATGATAAAAAGCGCGAGCGATATTTGGGTAAATTTTTAATTGCAATGAGGACTTCAATAGAAAATCTAATCGGAATCGAGACTTCTACTAAGGAACAGTTTTTAAGGTTATATGATGTGCCCTTACAGCCAGTTAACGAATCTGAATTGGATAACTTAAAAGAAGAGTTTAACGCAGCGTATGGTGGTCTTGGAAGTTTAGAAAAACGAATGAACGATTTAAGAGTACAACGAACGATTCCCGAAGGTAATGTGTTTAAATTATTTAAGAAAGCTCTTAACATCACGAGAGAGCGAACTAAAGAATTATTTGTCGATCTCTTACCTGAAAATGAGCATGTTAATTTAGAGTTAGTAAAAAATAACAGCAGCAATGAAGCAAAATGGGCTTGTTACAATTGGTTCTTGGGTAATTTTCGCTCCCGAATAGTGGTTAACCCGAATTATAACATGTATTGGACTGCATTTTTGTCTGCTGCCGCTCATGAAGGCTATCCTGGCCATCATACAGAATTTGTTGTCAAAGAACAGAAGTTATATCGCGAGTTAAATCAATTTGAACACTCAATCCTGCTACTAAATTCGCCCAAGTTAATAATTAGTGAAGGAATAGCGAATATAGCAGTGAATATGCTTTTTGACTATCGGGAACAAGCAGAGATTAACTTACGAGATTTTTGTCCAGACACATCAAAGGAAGATTCTCTTGAAATAATGATGGCACAAAACAGAGTAAAAGGAAAAATGTCCCTTTATTTGCATAATCTTGCTTATCACGCACTTATTGACGGGTGGAGCGAAGAGAAATTAATCCAGTACGCAACAAGTTTTGAAATCTTTAGCCAAGAAAACATAAAAAATCGAATAAAATTAATATTTAATCCCGTATATTCAACTACTGCTTTCTCGTATAATATAGGAAGTAAACTCATAATAAACAAATACGGGGAATTTCCTTCAGCTAAGAATTTTCGAGATCTGCTTATCAACCCGATTCTCCCCTCCGATTTAGCATAGAATTATAAAAAAAATTTTCATTAACATTAGCTAAAAAAAAAGGTTCTATCTTGTTTTTTTAGGAGTTTAAATAAATTTTGTCAAATTAATAAATAGCCTTGGAAAAATTAAATATAAATCATCCATTTTGACTTCAAATTAAAAAGAAGAAGAAGTCAAATACATTTCAATTAACAAATTGAGTGA
>Ga0114919_10001899_pt1 | contig 16842 bp, 9 predicted proteins | sample BlataG_FD_88682 | JGI IMG/M metagenome (GOLD analysis project Ga0114919, IMG submission 88682) | Deep subsurface microbial communities from Black Sea to uncover new lineages of life (NeLLi) - Black_00105 metaG | ecosystem: Environmental > Aquatic > Marine > Oceanic > Sediment | place: Atlantic... | reverse complement strand
GGCGGACTCTACATAAGGACCACGCGTGGCAGCTACGGCATCGGCATTCTGAAGAGCACCGACGGGGGCGCAACCTGGTCGAAGAGCCTCGACTGGTCGTACAACCAGCGCCGTGGCGTGCTGGCTCTGGAGATCGATCCCACCGATCCGCAGGTTGTTTTCGCCGGCACCTCTGAAGGAGTGTACCGGAGCAGGGATCGCGGTGAAAGCTGGACCCGTGTGCTGGGTGTCTCGATGGCGGTGGATATCGCCATCAATCCCGTCAACGGGGATACCGTCTTCGCATCCTGCGGGAATCTGTACGTGCCGACGAACGCAGGCATATACCGGTCTGTCGACGGCGGAGACACCTGGACGGAACTGGGAGGAGGACTGCCGTTCAACTGGACCGGTAAGACCCTGCTCGATATCTACCCGATGGCGACGAATGTCATATACGCCGATGTAGCCAATGCTCTGAGCGACAATGATCCAACCGGCGTGGGGTTGTACAGGAGTCTCGACTCGGGCGAGACCTGGGAGCATATATCTGCGGGCTATTCCACCTACTGGAATATCGCCAAGTACCAGGGCTGGTTCTCACATTTTGTTGTCGTTAATCCGGCCGATTCCTCCAAGGTGCTCGTCTCCGGCGTGGATACATACAAATCGTACGACGGTGGGCGCACCTTTGAGCAGAAATCATACTGGTGGGCATGGTACGGCGGTATCATCCCGATCGGCGGACCGGAGGGCCCATCGTATTATTCCCACGCCGATCACCATAACTTTGCCAGACACCCAACCGATCCAAGCACTGTATATCTGGCCACAGACGGCGGGATCTTCGAGACGAATGATTTCGGTGAGACCTTCGCCGGTCGCAACGGCGGATACCAGACAACGCAGTTCTACGGGGGTTTCTCCTCCTCGATATTCGATGCCGACCTGGCTATAGGAGGCCTTCAGGACAACTCTACCGTGATCTACAGAGGTGGCCCCGCATGGCAGATGACATTGGGGGGAGACGGCGGAATGACCGGCTTCTCGGTCACCGACCCGGATCTGATTATTGCCTCGACCCAGTACGGACGCCTCTACAAGTCGATGGATGGAGGGCTGCGCTGGTCCCCGTATAACCAGTATAATCTATTCCAGTATAATCGGGTAATGTCCCAGTCGGGGGAGGGGGTTGCGTTCGTCGCGCCGTTCGCCCAGGCGCCATCCGACCGGTCGATCGCATATGCCGGACGCACCCGGGTATGGCGCAGTGACCACTATATCGAAAACTGGCGGGTGCCGGGCTCGGCTACGCCGCTGGACGGCAATCCCGTGCTGACTCTTTCGGTATATCCGGGTGATCCCGATCTGGTGTGGGCCGCCACCGTGCCGTCATCCAGACGGGCGGGAGTGTTCCGGTCGACCGACGGGGGAAAAACCTGGTCGAATATCACGCGCAATCTTCCCGACCGCTATCCGGTCGATATCGTTGCCAACCCGAGTGATCCCGACATGGCCTATGTGGTCTTTTCCGGATTCGGCACCTCACACCTCTTTCGCACCGTCAACGGCGGACTGTCATGGGAGGATGTCGGCGTCGGCCTGCCGGACATCCCCACCTCCGCTCTGGCGGTAGACGCTTTCAACCAGGATTATCTCTACCTCGGGAATGACTTCGGGGTGTGGTTCTCGCCCGACGGGGGCCGGACCTGGGAGCTGTTCTCGGATGGCATGCCCACAGCGGCCCTCGTAATGGACCTGAGCGTTTCGATAGAGAATGCATCCATCAGGGCCGTTACACACGGCCTGGGGGTGTGGGAACGCACGCTTGTCAGCGCTGTTTCGGCACTGGCCGAGGAGGAACAGGAAGGGGTCCGACTCTTCCAGAACCTTCCGAACCCCTTCAACTCCGAGACGCTGATTGCATACGACCTGACCGGTGAGATGAGGGTGCGGCTGGAGATCTTCAACATCCGCGGGCAGTTCATCAGAGAGTTGCGCAACGAAGTACAGGGCGGTGGCCGCCACTTCGTGACCGTGAGATCCAGAGACCTTCCAACCGGTATCTATATCTACCGTCTGGTGGCGGGAGATCAGGTCCGTACCAGGAAGTTCATGATTATAAAGTAATACTGAGCCCGCTTGACTCCCTCCTGGAAAGAATGGAACATGAGCAGAGGTATCCCGTAGCTGGTGGTATTCCCTGCGGGTCGCCTGTCAGTTTCCCTCTCGTATTATCAAGGAGGTCCTGCAATGCCGAAGAGTAATGCCATCGCAAGAACAGGACGCACCGTTGCACTTGTTTCTCTGATGATCTCCGCAGCATGGCTGGCAACCAGCTGTTCCGGTGATGGTCCTACAAACGGGACTCCTACTGGAAGCGTCGAGCTGGACATCCTGGAGATATACGATCCAGGTTCCGATGCCTGGACCGAGGGAGCGGTACTGCCCATTCCCAGAAGTGAGTCGGTTTCCGCCGTATTCGACGGGAAACTCTATATAGTAGGCGGGTTGGATTACAGGAAAGAAGAGACCTATGCCGTCGTGCATATCTACGATCCAACCACCGACGCCTGGGCGACGGGGGCGCTGATGCCGACTCCGCGCTACGGTGCGGCGGCGGGGGTTATCGACGGCAAGCTCTACGTTGCCGGAGGGGAATCCCAGCAGGGCAACGTGAATGTCCTGGAAGTCTACGATCCCGTGACCGATACCTGGGATGATTCAAAACAGTCGATGCCTACAGCACGGAGGTGGGCTGTTGGTGGCGTTATTGACGGTAAGCTGTATGTCGCCGGCGGATACACCACCCAGGACACGGATATTCTTGAGATCTACGATCCCGCAACAGACAGCTGGGACACTTCCAAAAGGGATATGGCTACGGCACGCGGTCAGGCAGCAGGCGGTGTGATCAATGGCAAACTCTATGTGGTGGGAGGCTACCTGCCTTCTGAGGTTCTGACCGGCGTCCTCGAAGTATATGACCCTGTTGCTGACAGCTGGGCCGGCAAGAGCGCCATGTCGATTATCCGGGGGGAGGCAGCCGACGGCGTGATAGACGGCAAACTGTATGTCGTCGGGGGGGTACTCCAGTCGGACGCCATTTCGAAATCGCTGGAGGTCTACGACCCCGCTACCGATGGCTGGACGACCAGAAAGGCCATGGGTTATGTCCGGGCTGAGGCCACAGCAGAAGTGATCAACGGTAAGCTCTACGTAGTGGGGGGTTACCGGTAAACGGGTCGTTGGAGCCCCTGCTGATATGCCAGGATATTAGCGGTCCTGAGTTTTCGCCTTCATTCATCGAAAGGAAGAATCCGTCATGCACCGGAATTCACTGCGATTTCTGTTAAAGGTAAATCTCCTTCGCGCAGGTGTTCTGCTGCTTGCCGCCGCACTACTATCGCCAGGCCGGGCGGTCGCTCAAACCCGGCAGCCATCGGGCCAGATGGATGCCTTTACGGTACAGATGTTCACCAGGGAAGATGCCGACCTGGCGATAACACTCCAGGAGGCGATCAGGGTAGCGCTGGACAAGTCATTCGACATTTTCATGCTCAAGGAAAAATACCTGCAGATTTCATATGAACTGGAGGAGGCCCGGAGATGTCTGCGGACCCGCATCGACCTGGTAAGCACCATCCCGAGCATCTCTCAGGAATACAAGGCCAGGTGGTATACGGATCGTCGAGGTGACGAACTGGTGTATGTCAAGGAAGGTATATCCTATCTCTATACCGCCCTCAGAGTCGAGCAGCCTCTGCTCACCAACGGCAGGATCACCCTGGGAAGCAGGGTACTCGGCTACGATCACTTCATAGATCAGTTTACGGGAATCCTTACCGAAATCCGCTCGGTCCAGCCGAAAATGTGGCTGGAATACAACCAGCCGCTCTTCCAGTACAACAGTATCAAGGGACAGCTGCGGGATGCCGAACTGAACCTGGAGAGTCTGGAACTGAGTTACACCGAGGCCGAACTGCAACGGATCAACCGGGTGACCCGGCAGTTTTACCTGCTGTTCCGCAGTCAGCGCTCCCTTGAGGTCGCGCGGGAGACTTTCCTGCAGAGCGACATCAACTACCGGACGGCACTGCGGAAGTATGAGGCGGGTCTGGCCCCGGAACTGGATCAGCTGAGCCTTGATGTGACAAGGGCGAACAGCTTCGACAGGCTGGTGAGCGCGCTCAACAATCTTGAACGGCAGCAGCGTGACTTCAATCGCAGGATCGGACTTCCCCTCGATAAGCGGGTATGGGCCGACGCGAACATGGAATACCGCCTGATCGACGTTGATATGGATAGAGCACTTCAGCTGGCCATGGAGAACCGCTCTGACGTGCGTCAGGTGCAAATCGACCTGGAGCGATCCGATATGGAACTGAAGCAGATCGGTGCGGAGGGAAAGCCCGATCTGCAGTTGAATTTCGGCTACGACCTCACAGGCAACTCCGCCCGTTCTGACCTTGGCGCCGGCCACGGTTGGTCGGACCATTTCGGCGAGGCCTTCAACGGGGATAACTGGAGCCCCAACACCAACGTCAGCCTTACCCTCAAGGTGCCTATCTTTGATTGGGGAAGGAACGCCTCGAGCGTGAACCGCCAGCTTTCTTCAATACGGGTCCAGCAGCGGGAACTGGAGGAGGTACGGGCGGATCTCCGGCGCGATGTCGAGAACAGGGTCCTCGACCTCAAAAGCGCCATGCGGCGCATGGAGGTTCAGGAGAAGAACCGGTTGGTTGCGCAGATGAACTATGATATCAGCCAGAAGCGATTCGAGAAGGGAGAGATATCCTCAACAGATCTGATCATCGCTCAGCAGCTGTACCTGGATACGGAAACCCTGCTCACCAGCGCCTTCATCGAATACGAGACGGCGATGGCGGATCTGAGGGAAATCACCCTGTGGGACTGGGAAACAAACAGGTCGATCACCCAGCGTACCACACCACCGAAACCGTTCGCGGAGAGATAGCTGGCATACACCTTTTGGCAGCTGGTTTGTCAGGAAGATTTTAGCGGGGTGTGTTCATAACCTTTTATGAGTAAACAGTGCCACGAATAGTTTCGTCGGCCCTTTAGATCTTCTATAGCGAAGGGGAGAGCGCGAAGCATTGCAAAAGGCGGGCTATGCGCAGGAGACTCCGAATCTTCTCGCGGTCGGGCCTGGTCAAGATATCAACCCTAATAGCGGCCTGTGCGATCATCTCGACCTCTATCCCTCAATCATCAGTCGCCCAGGGAACAGAAGGTGCTCTGCGCGGCCGCATCACAGATGCCGAAACGGATGAGCTGCTTGCGGATGTAAATGTTGTATTAAATGACCCTGCGGGTCATCCGACCGGCCTCGGTTCCTCGACTAACAATCAGGGTGAGTACATTATCCTGAACATCCCTCCAGGTACATACCAGCTTCAAGTCCGCATGATGGGATACAGGCCTGTTGAGGTCCGGAAACTCGTCATCAGAACCGGCATCTCAACAATGCGCCATTTCCAGCTTCAGCCCACGATTCTGGATGTTGGCTATGTCCTCACGGTTACAGCGGAGGATGATCCCATCAAACGAGATGTAACTTCCACCCGGAATTCATACACTGCTGCCGAAATGGAGCGCATGGCAGTCTACAGCACCACAGATATTCTGAGCCTGCAAACCAACATGTATACTCACACGGCATTCCAGGACGATATACCGGGATACCGCGACCGGGGATTGGAGATGGTCTATGTGCGAGGGGGAAGAAACGCTGAGGTCGCATTCATGATCGACGGTATGCAGGGGTTACCAACCTGGTGTTTGGGGGGCAGGCGGCACGGTTGAGCCCGGTCGGGCTTGCAGAAATGGTCGTGATGGCAGGCGGGATGAGCGCAGAGTTCGGCAACGCACTCAGCGGTGTGGTCAACTTTGTAACCAGAGATGGAACACGCTCATATGAGGGAAGTGTCGAAGTCCTCTCCAGTGAGTTCAGTGGCTGCTCGCAGGATGACGTCCGTGATATGACCCGTGCACGATACTATATCGGTGGACCGATTCCCCTCACCTCAAAGATCTTCTTTTTCTTCTCCGGCTCTGTGTCTACTCAACGGGACTATCTGGTGAAGAGGGACGATATCATATACGACCTGCAGGTTACAGAGGCCCCCTCTACCTGGGACAATCCCGATATTCGTTATGACCCGACAGATCCGTACAGACAGTGGGGTGCCGATGGAAGGAGGATTCATCCACTTGATATTTTTTCCGGCTGGCTCGGCTACGGATTCGATATCCGCTGGGACGGGCTTGCGAATATTAACTTTAAGATCAGCCCTACGGAACGGCTGAAGCTTTCCTGGATACGTAATCACCGCCTGGGAGTCCCCTACACATTCAACTGGCGCTTTTCCATGTTCTGGGGCCTACCGGAAGAAATGCAGCAGAACGCAGTACTGGGCACTCCCCGATATGACGCCTCTGATCCCGGTGACATAATAACCGGCACGGGTTTGTGCGACTTTGCCAGCGAAAAGAATATCCTCACTGAGAATCACGGACGTCTGGCCGTTATATGGACGCGACAGCCGGCAGCTTCGATCTTCTACAGCCTCCGTGCTTCATACTTCGGCTATAACAGGACCATGAGAGTCAGACGGTGGGTAAATGAAGACGGCTATGTACCACGATACCGACACCTCTATCCAGAACATGGTCCCCCTCTATGGGAACCGAGCGACCCAATGACTCTGGTGACACTGATGCCGTTTGGATATGAACAGGGGGATGAGACGAAGAGACGCTACGGGTACAGATTCTGGACGAGCGCTGGATTGGGGTATGACGGCTCGGACAGGTATTATTCGGATCAAGTGGACATTACCCGGACTATCAAGGCGGATGTAACAGGTCAGGCAGGTATACACCATCAGGTGAAATCGGGGTTTTCACTCAAAAGGCTGATGTTGGATCAAAACGATCTACAGATACTTTGGTATAACTTACCTTATCGCTCAACGTATGTGCACAGGCCATGGGAGCTGGGTATCTATATTCAGGACAAGATCGAATATCCGGATCTGGTGCTTAACCTCGGGATCCGGTACGACGCCTCTCACGCCGGAAATCTACCCTGGTGGCGCGACCCGCGTGACCCAACCACGGGCGCTGTTATCCTTTCAAGGTCCATTGATATTTCCTCGATTACTTGGGGGAGTATCCTCCAGGAATCATCGGTGAACCATTCAATCCCGAGATGACTCCCTTCAGGGCAGGGAAGATCCGTAGCCAACTCTCTCCCAGAATAGGTATATCGCATCCAGTAACCGATAAAGCCGTCATCTATTTCAACTATGGGCACTTTTTCCAGAATCCGGTTTACCGGAACCTGTACCTGGAGGGAACCCTTTTGGATGCTATCCCTTTGATAGGCAATCCGACTATGGAGAACGAGCATTCGGTCCACTACGAATTCGGAATCCGCAACTACCTGGACGAAACCCATGTCATTGGCTTGACCTTATGGGCCAAGGATACAAGCAATCTGGTTGGAAGTGAGAAAGTTCCTTCATTCTTCAGAGGGATCGCGAATCCGTACAGCTATACAGTCTTTCTCAACTACGATTACGCCCTCTCCAGAGGATTTGACATTTCCCTATTCAGGTGTTTTTCGGGCATCTGGAGCGGGCGTTTGAACTACTCTTTTCTCTACGCTCAATCCAATCGTGATGACCCGTGGGCAGGTTACCGTGGAGAACACACCTTGATGACAAGCCCAAAACGACCACGAGTTGTAGGATGGGATCAGCCTCATCGATTCACAGGGCAGTTAGATCTTCAACTTGCCGAAGGAGTCGGGCCGCAGATCGCTGGGCTGCGCCTATTTGAAAAGATATCGGCCAATATTCTGTTCAAGGCAAGCGCAGGCCGTCCATTTACACCGACTACCCAGAAGGGACAACTGGAGCCTCATTCAGGCCGACGTCCATGGACATACCAGTGTGATATGCGGCTATGTCGTGATTTCACGATGTTCGGATTGGAATGCGGCCTGATTGTCCAGGTCAGAAATGTATTCGATCACCGGAACGTTGTGGCCGTTTACAGTAGAACCGGGAAACCGGATGATCCAGGACCCAACACCAGTTCCTATAGCGACAATTACGACAAATCACATTTCTTCGGGCAACCACGGTTAATCGACTTTGGCATCCGACTGCACTTCTGATCCATGTTGCCCTTCAGTCAAACGCCTCCAAGACCGGCTCCTAGCATCATTCCATCACAGCGGTCACAGAGACTGTTTGTTTCCTTCACATCTCTTGAATACTGTTCAGGTAGCGGGTAGACTGATCGGCTAGATAGTGAAAATGACTATTATCCCCTCACACAGTCTCCTGCCTCAACGATGGTCTTGCTTCACAACTACTGTCGGTATAGCTCTCTGCCTGTTTACTAATCCGATAAGGGCGCAGGAACCCCATCCAATAGATACCGACCGTCCCAGTCAAAGCCTATCCACATCAATTGTAGGTAGGGGGTTAGTTCAAATTGAAACAGGCTGGTATCGGGCTGAAGAAAAATCAGTAAACAATATTGAGCGTCGCGATTCAGTGTTCCCGGAAATGCTTATCAGGATAGGTCTGATTCGGCGGGTTGAAGTACGCACCGGCAGTACAGGTAGGAGAGTATCTGATTTCGAAGCACCCACATTTACGCACCATGAAGAAAAGGGTGGAGACTTGTATCTAGGTGTTAAATGGTTATTTGTCGAGCAGAAGAATATGCTTCCCAATATGGCCTTTCATGTTGGAGCTACTTTTCCCGTGGGAGCGACCCGCTCGGCATCAGAAGATACAGGGCCACAAATTGGACTCCTCATTCAGCACGAGTTAAACAGCAGACTCTCGTTGGGCTGTAACCTAGTTGCCGACTGGTATAATATTGTGGTGGTAGGAGGCGACAGGGACCATAGGATTGAATACCTGTACTCTGTCTGCCTGGATGTTATTCCTGTCAATTGGGTGACTGCTTTCGTCGAATACTACATGAGAGAACTAAGGTACGATCCAGATCGTGACTCTCGAAACCTGGCTCTTGGATGCAAATTGAGAATCTTTAACAATATCCAGATTGACGCGGCTTACGGCCTTAAAAGAGGCAGCTGGGCGGATGGTGATTTCTTCCGTGTCGGGATGTCTGTACGAATCCCGAGGTAAGAACGACCAACCTGTTGTGCAATAATCAGTTATATGGTGGAGCTGAGGGGGATCGAACCCCTGACCTCTTGAATGCCATTCAAGCGCTCTCCCATCTGAGCTACAGCCCCACGGTTCCACTACCGGTTGTGAACAACAATTTCGGTGGTACGTAGTATATTAATAGAAGGTGGTGATAGCTATGAAAGCTGATATCAAGCATCTGTGGTGGGCTCTCCTGGCCGGAGGGCTGGCAGCACTGGCGGGCATAGGAGCTATCGTTCGTGATATCATCCGCATGCGCCGTTGGCGGTCCGCCCACGAGCCGGGACCGATAGCGTAACCGCGGAGGCGATTTGGAAATAAGAAAACGGCGCCTGGTGGCAGCAGTATCGCTGGCTGTCACAGCGGCTGTGCTGATGGGAGGCATCTTACTGCTCCCTGGTTGCGGGGCCACCGGGCCCACTGATGGCACAGACCTCGGCAGGAACCGGAACTGGGCCGGAGCCTACATGCGCGTCCACCTGGTTCCTGAACAAAAGCCACAACTGGGAGAATATTCCAGCCGGTCGCAAGAGGTCATCCAGCGGCACGTTGAGTGGGCTCAGCAGGCTTCGATAGATTTCTTTGCCGTTTCGTGGCGCGGGATGGGCAGCTACGGTCATACCTCGCTGGTGGACCATGTCCTGCCGGAATCGTCCTTCGATACGATCCAGTGGTGTATTCTCTACGAGACTCCAACAGTGATAGAGGGTGATCCGGATGCCTCCACGATCAACCTGACCATGGCGGCCCGTGATACCCTCATCAGGCATCTCCTCGATTTTCACGATAACTTCTTCTCCCGCTCCAACTACCTGCACATAGACGGCAGGCCCGTGATAATTCTGCGCCAGAGCCGCCGGATAGCCGGTGAGCCGTGGATCGCCCTCAACGCAGTTCGGCAGGCCTACATGGATTCAACCGGAGGGGGGTCGTATTACCTGGTCGGAGACGAGGCTATGTGGGGGGCGCTCGCAATACCTAACACCGATCGCATCAGGGCGATGGATGCGATAACGGGTATAGACCTGGGTGTAATGTCACAGCACGACGGATACCCGCAAGGCACGGGTTTTATCAACGACCTTACGACAATGTGGCATGCGTATTCGGCGGCCGGTCAGGTACCGGAGCCGCCGGTGCCACTTATACCTATGGTCTGGCCTGGCTTTAACGATCGCGCCTCCTCCCAGATCCAGCATCCTGTTATCGCCCGTGAGGTGACGTCCGGTACGGAGCAGAATGGGAGCACATACGGGCAGATGTGGATTGTGGCGAATGAGCAGATCGGCGACCCTGCGATTGTACTGCTGAACTCGTTCAATGCGTGGCAGCAAGACACACAGATTGAGCCGGTCGCAGACAATGGCAATGGACTCGGAACCACCTTGCCTGCCACGATGACCGGGAGGTCCAGGTACTTCCCCTACCAGGAAAGCTTCGTCGAGAATACCGTTATCTATAAGGGCAACGTGTTATTGGGTGCGATCTACGAGATCTGGTATGATAATAAGCCGCCGTCCGGATATTAACGATCGGGAGCGCGCGGTCTGACGCGAGGGACCCTGGATCTGGACACTGCGCCCTGTACACGGGCTTCGAGGGTATCGACCACGGCCCCGAAGAAGAGCACCCAGCCTCTTGGGTCCTCCCGGAAGGGACGGAGGGCATCTTCGAATTCCTCCAATGTGGTTCCGTAGCGTTCGAATACGGCAGCACGGAGTGAATCTGGAGCCGGTGGACCGGTATCATCGGAGATGAGGGCTAAATCGCAGTAGAGCCGGACGAGCTCCGGATCGGGAGTGGGCGGGGGAGCCGACCTCCCACATGCGACCATCAGGGAGACGAGAGTTAGAAGTATTATGCGCTGTTTCATCACCATAGTCTTCCGTACCGCAGGAACAGGCCGGCTGTTGTCGGGGGCATGCCGTCTGCTGCGGAATCTCAGCAGAGGGAGGGCTGCTTGTCAACTGCGGCCTGTCTCAAAGGTCCTTTTCCTGATTGTGGGCAGCCTGTTGTTCACAGCACCCCTGGCGGCTCAGGATATCTACTTCGGTCAGAACAAGGTCCAGTATAAGGACTTCGAGTGGTCCGTATTCAAGACAGAGCACTTCGAGTTTTTCTATCACCAGGGTGGTGAGGAGATAGCGGATTTTGCGGCCGTTGCATCCGAGCTGGCCTACGAGGATCTGCGGCGAGCCTTCCGATTCGAACTGACTCAAAGAGTTCCTATCATCATCTACAATTCCCACAACGATTTTCAGCAGACTAACGTGATTCCCGGCATCCTGCGCGAGGGGATAGGGGGGTTCACAGAATACCTCAAGAACCGCGTAGTCGTACCTTTCCAGGGCTCGTATGAAGACTTCCGGCACGTTCTGCACCACGAGCTGGTCCACGCGGTATCGATGTCTATGATCCACGGTACCGGCATAGCCGGCCTGATAAGCCAGGCGCAGTCGGCACAGCTCCCTCTCTGGTTTGTGGAGGGGCTCGCGGAGTATCAGTCCTTGGGGTGGGATATGGACGCCGATGCCTTCATGCGCGATGCCGTAATAGCAGGGTACATGCCGAAACTGCAGGATATCTACGGCGGGTTCCTGGCTTACAAGGGCGGGCAGGCTTTCTTCCATTATCTGACCCAGACCTACGGCTCGGGACGTATTGCCGACATCCTGAGTAACCTGCGTATGCTCAATCATGTGGACAGGGCGTTCATAGCGGCCGTCGGAAAACCTATCGAAGAGCTTTCCGAGGACTGGCACCGTTATCTCAGGCGTACCTACTGGCCGCAGATCGTGGATCGCGAGATGCCTGATGAGTTCGCAGACCCCCTTACCGATCACCAGGAGGACGGTTCGACATACAACGTTTTTCCGGTTCTCAGCCCGGCAGGGGACAAGGTCGCGTTCATATCCAACAGGCGACACTACATGGACCTGTACATCGTCTCGGCTCTGGACGGGGAGGTGCTGAGCAGGCTTGGCAAGGGCGAGCAGGTCAGCATGTTCGAAGAGATGCATATCCTGCGTGGGGGGATAACATGGAGCCCCGACGGTGAAAGGGTTGCAGTAGCTGCAAAAGGCGGAAGGTGCGATCAGATCTATATAGTGGATGCAGGGAGCGGTCGCGTGGTTCAGGAGATCAATCCCGAGCTTGACGGCGTTTTCGAACCTGCGTGGAGCCCCGACGGTCGCAGACTGGCGTTCGTTGGAATAGAGGAAGGATATCCTGATCTATACCTCTACGATCTGCAGGATGGCGGCTTCACCCGTCTGACCGATTCGAAGGCGGGGGAAAGTACGCCGGCCTGGTCCGGTGACGGCTCGAAACTGGCATATACATCCGACGCCGTAATTGACGGACAGGAGGCGGACGAGCCCGGGCTTCCTGTCCGGTATGGGCCGAAGAACATCTGGATCATGGAGATGACCTCGGGTCAGTACCAAACCGAGCCCCTGGTCATCGGACCGTTTGACGATTCACACCCTACATGGGGACCTGATGACGAGCTGCTGGCTTTCGTCTCATTCCGATCCGGGGTCAGAAACCTCTACGTCAAGGAGATGGCGAGCGGCGAGATACGCCCGCTGACAAACATCCTTAGCGGTGTGGAATCCGCACACTGGTCGACCACGTCAAACGCCATCACCTTCAGCGCGTTCAACCAGGCCGGATTCGATGTCTTCCTCCTCAAGGATCCGCTGAACAACCGCGTGCCCGAAACGATTGCCTCCACCAGGTTGGTCGAGGGGATGGAGGAGGAGAGGCTGGCGGCCGCCGCCCGCCCTGCAGGCTTCACCGCAATAGATTCCCTCGGATTCCTGGGTGACCTCTCCAAGCTTAGGTTCCGTCCGATCCGCACAGGCTTCGGCGAGGAATATGAGAGAGTGGTCGGCATTCGCGGCGAAGACGTGCGCCTGACACGTGAGCTGGGTGCGGGTGTCTCGGCCAGCGAGAAGGAACCGTACCGAATCAGGATGGCCCCCGATCTGTTTCTGGCCAACGCGGGATACCACAGCTTCTGGGGGCTCGCCGGTTCCTCTTATCTCGAGATGAGTGACATCCTCGGAAACCATCACCTGTCAATCATGACCAGCCTGTGGTCAACGCTGGACAATTCCAACTACCAGGTCACCTACACATTCCTGGGACGCAGGTGGAATTTCGGGGCGAGCTTTTTCTACTACAATTATTTCTATATGCCCCAGCGGCAAAGCCGGGCGCTATATGCGGACCGCACCTGGGGGGGGATAGCAGTCATCTCTTATCCATTCAGCCGGTTCCAGCGGGTCGATCTGGAAATGTTCACCATTGGAATATTCAGAAAGGTCTACCTCACAGGTCCTGCGGAGCGCTCGTACCGCCAGGTGTTCATGCCCAAGCTAAGTCTGATAGGGGATAACGCGCTGCCGGGTATCACCGGCTATATAAACGGCCATCGGTACGCACTGAGCCTCTCGCACAGTCCACCCTGGCTTCAGAAGTCGCTGTCATTTACAAGCGTGACGGCCGACTACCGCTCATATGTAAGGCTCGGCAGGCAGAATACCCTGGTTTTCCGTGTTGCAGGGGGCGGCAGCGGTGGAAGGGAGCCTCAGCGATTCTTTATAGGAGGTAACGGTTTCTGGTGGGGGCCCCGTACCGCTTCGAGCGAGCTGTTTGAAATCGACAACCTCTACTTCGCTACATACCAGTCACCGCTTCGCGGGTACGATTTCTACGAGTTCTCGGGGAGCCGGTTCTTACTTTCGAATCTGGAAGTGCGATTCCCGTTTATTCGTCTCATCTCTTTTGGCTGGCCGCTTTCCATCTCCCTCGGCAACATACAGGGAGCGCTGTTCTGTGACACGGGGATGGCCTGGGATGGATGGAACCCCCATCCGTTCGAGACCTCGGGGGGATTCCCCGTCTTCAGGGATATTAAAAGCGGTGTGGGGGTGGGAGCCCGCATGAACCTGGGAATTTTTATTATTAGGCTCGACGTTGCCTGGAGGAATACCTTAAGACGGATAGTGGGCTCACCCCGCTGGCACATCGCTCTCGGACCGGAGTTCTAAATGGGAGCTGCGACGGTTATTAAATGCGCCGGGAAACACGCCGGCATCCTGCTTGCCGCGGTGATAGTATTGATCGCCGGGGATATACGCAGGGCTGACGCGCAGGGTGGTATCCCACCGGTCCAGGGTGGAAGAGTCTGGCTGGGTCCACCGACCCAACGGCCTCCTGTTGTACCCGATCTTGTGGACGCCACCCCATTGCTGGAAGAAGCACATCGCAGGCTGGCGGCATTGATGAGACAGAGGGGTGTAGGCGCCGCCCGCCGCGCTCCCGGGAAGGGGGACACATACTCGGTGGGTGACAGGGAGAAGTTCTGGGCGATAGATTTCGCGAAGGGAGTGGGATTCCCGTACACGCAGTACGAGGTGGAGGCGGAATGCAGAGTCGTTGGTGAGTACGCCTACTATTTTGTGGAAGTGGAAGAGCTCACAACGGTCAAGGACGAGCATATCCAGGAACTCGTAACGGCCTTTGAGGACAGCACGCCGGGAAGTCCCAGAGATTCGTCAAAGGGCATCTACGAACATGTAACCGAGGTCTTCGGTGACGTCCCGGACGTCGACGGCGATCCCAAGATCGTGATCCTCCTGACGTCAATTCCGCAGGCTGCTTCTGCCGCATCCGGGACTTCTTTCTTTGCCGGCTATTTCTACGGTGCGAATCAGTCTCTCGAAGATCCTGTGGATTTTGGAGGAGGGGTGAAGCAGCGCTCCAATAAGACCGAAATGCTCTACGTGAACTCGAAGTATGTCGCCTTCGAAGATCCCGATCCCGCGGTCCAGGAGGAAGGCCGCGCTTTCGTCAAGAGCACTGTCGCGCATGAGTTCCAGCACCTCATCCAGTGGGAGAATGACGAGCTCGAGATAGTAGCCATAAATGAGGGTCTATCCGAATATGCTTCTTTTCTCTGCGGCTTCGGCCTTCGGTACATCGCGAATTATGTCAGCAGGCCTAACGTGGACATGTTCAGCTGGCGGAAATACGGCGACACCCTTGACGACTACTCCCGGATGGCGCTCTGGACATACTATCTGGGGAACCGTTTGGGCGATGATTTCATCCGGGCATTAGCCACCGACCCGCTGTCGGGACCGGCGGGTCTGAATTCTGCGCTGGCGGGATTCGGTTCCCTCAGCTTTGATGATATCTTCAACGATTTCCTTGCCGCACTCTACCTGGAGGGCAGGGTGGGGGGGGACAGCCGTTTCGATACCGGTTCGCTCATACCCTGGGTTGAGCCGCAGGTACACGAGAACCTCCATCCCTCGTCTCAGCGGATAACACTGGAGCCGTACGGGGCTGTAGTACTGCGTTACTGGAACGGCAGTGACATGACCATAGAGCTGCCGGAGGGGCTCCCGTCCGGGATATCGGCACGTGTGGCCCTGAAGGGGGACGGGCTCTTCCAGGTAAGTGATCTTACCGCATCGGGGATGGTGTTGGCCGGTCTTGGAACGACCTATCGAGAGGCGGGCGTGATCCTTACGAATGGAAGCAGCAGCCGGTCACAGACATTCAGGGTCACGGTCACTGCCACCCAGGGTGATTCCGGGATGGTCAAGTACGAGAACGGCCGTCCGTTTCTGCGAATTGTAATGTCTGAAACATGGTATGTCGCCGTGCGGATCACACCGGAAGTCGCACCCGCAAAGATCACCGGGGTCTGGGTGTTCTTCTATGGAAGTTCTCCCTCTTCTATTGCAGTCCGCACGATGACTGCAAACCCGAGCCTGCCCGGGACGTGGATAGTGAATGAGATCCCGATATTCAGTGCCACCGTGACACCCGAATTCCATCGCGAAGGATGGCTGTATGTACCTATTCCGGATATCGGTACATATACTGCGCCAGGTGTCGAATATCTGGTTTCGATGAGTGTGTGGTCCAACATAATGGCTTATTCCGACCTTACACGTGACACGGGCAGATCTTTTCTGAATCGCATGGAGGGTCTAGGATGGGAACCTCTCAGCAATTTCGGCATCGTGGATCCTCCGACGGCCCTTGACGGTGGTTGGATGTTCAGGGCCGAGTTCACTTATCAGGACACCACAGCCCCCGCCATTTCGCTGGCCATGCTGCAGCACCCGCTCTTTCCCGCACAGGCGGATGTATATGTCATGGGGAACGAACCGCTTCATCCGGGCGCCAGCAGCGGCACCCTGACTGAGGGCAGCGGAAGTCCCATCGAACTGATTTTCGAGCGGACACTGGGTGCCTTCAGCCTAGTGGACCCCACACCCGTTCTGCTCGACGCCGGGCAGATTGCCCTCAGCGTCGAGGCCTTCGACCGCTACGGAGGCCTGAGTGCCACGGCATCCCTGCCTGTATCGATTACCCGGTTCGGGGCGGGGGAGCCGGCTTCACTGATGGTTGTTGACGATGGGGGGGCTGTCCTTGTCGATATCCCCCCGGGAGGACACAGCGGGACGACGCTTGTGATGATTCCATACGATGCAGCGCCGGCCGGCTTGTCCGGTGGCCCGGAGGGTGCGACTTCTGTTCTGGGTGCGCCGGTTGTATCGCTGGGACCGGCGGGTTGGAATGGTCCATCGCAGGGTTCCCGACTCCATATTCCGGTACG
>Ga0114919_10001897_pt1 | contig 16854 bp, 13 predicted proteins | sample BlataG_FD_88682 | JGI IMG/M metagenome (GOLD analysis project Ga0114919, IMG submission 88682) | Deep subsurface microbial communities from Black Sea to uncover new lineages of life (NeLLi) - Black_00105 metaG | ecosystem: Environmental > Aquatic > Marine > Oceanic > Sediment | place: Atlantic... | reverse complement strand
GAGGTGGATGTGGCGGATTATATCGAAATTGATTTCAAACCTTGACGCCTGCAGAATAGCTTCTGATGCGAGCAGAAGCTTTAGTGAGGTCGTTTTGCTTTAGATTGATAAACAGGGGATCTAAGTAGTCAGAAATCTCCTCACTGGTCCAGCCGGAAGAAGAAACGTCCTCCTTTCTTTCAAACTCAATGGCCGAGTTATCCTCTGGAATTCTCTCGGGAGAATATATACAACCTAACTGATAGTCGCGGTTCTTTCGGAAAGCGAACGTGGTCAGGGCCAATCCTTTGCGCCTCTGGCAGGGGATCAAGGAAAACAGAGCTTTCAGATACGAGTCACTCCTCGGGGTATTGATGATGCTGTATGAGAGTAAAGAAGAGTCTTGCAGGAAGAAGCGCAGATTCTCTTTTAGCGATCCGTGAATGTCTTGCGGAATTGAGCCCACATCCTCTTCCGGTAATTCCGCTAAATCCACGTAGAGAGTCTCACACGTGTCACCATCTTTCCAATCAGTTTTGAATAGCTTCGATTCCTCTACTCTGAAAGGACTGAAATCGAGCTTTTCGTAGTCTCTCTCGTTGAAGACCAGTGCGTGCCTGAGCATCGCCCCGCCTCTTCCCGAGAAATCCCTTCCGTGATGGGTTATCTTGATTATGGCCGCCTTGGGCTCAGAGTCGGGAACGTCTTCGATCCAAATCTGATTAAGCGAGGAATAGAACTTGAAGTTCTTGCAGTCTCCCCAACTGTCGCAGAAGGAGGTAATCTCCTGGCGTATTCTCTTGCTGATTCCTTCGGACTGACCAGGGATATGTTGTGCCGAGCCGTCAAAGCTAAAAGACCCGTATACCAGTTGTTCGATTTGGATCATGGACTCTTACAAGGTGGGTGGCTTACAGTCAAACCCTCTCTTGCTTATCTTCAGGACGGTGCCAACCTCCGGAAACTCAATCTCTGAATGAGCGATGCCGTAGCTGCCGGGCCTCTCTTGTTTCCCGGCTTCTCTCTGAGTGGTTTCATTGATCAACCTGTAAACCACCGGCTGCCCCTTTTTCCAGCTGACAGGTTCGCGCCATTCCCTGGAGTCATATATTCTTCCGTAACGCTCTCCCGCGATCACCACGTAGAGTCCGTAACCTGCTGGGATTCCGTCCACGCTGATGTAGAATTCTACCTCATCCCAGCACTGTAGCCGGAGAAAGAACCTGTCGATCTTGCCAAGCATCGATTTAATGCCTTGCTTGGCTGTGGAAGAGGAGAGTGTGCTCGATTCCAGTGACTTTTTTAACTCGAGCAATTCACCCGGCGCTTCTTCCAGTCTGTAGATTTCAGATCCCCCGTTGATCTTCGCTCTCAGTCTCTGGAACTCTCGCTCTAGCTTCTCATAATCATCCTTTTCCCCCGCAAAGGCGCTGTCCACAGGTGCAGGTTTCGCCTTGGGCGGTGGGGAGTGGGCATCGAGTTGGTCGAACCTGTGCTCGGCGAACTCCTTCAGCCCACCCATTCCGAAGAAGGCGGAGACAAAGATCTTACCGGCATATTTCTCATACCGTCTCTTGAAATCAGGAAGCGTTTGGTCGCTCAGCTTGGAGAGATCGTGCCTGTACCCGCTACCGGTGATCTCCTCTTCAACTTCAAAGATATCAGGATACCAGAATCCGATATTCAAGAGATTGGGAATTGAAAAGAAAAGGCACCAGAGGAAAGCCAGCCAGAATACCCACCGGGTTACCTTTCTCCATGCCCTTATCTTCTTCTGGACCATGGCGCGGGTGACCGCCCATTTGAAAGGCTCCTTGACCCCTATGGGCTTCAAACGGCGCGGAGGGACATGAATTGACGCTCCTTTCTCGTCCAGCTTCTCCGGGGGCTTGGATCCGATAGCGGAAACGAAGAAGACCTGATAATCCAAGCTCAGCCCCGACAGAGTTTCGAAGAAGTCCTGAAGATGTTCCAAAACCCTTCTCAAGTCTCTTCTCCACCGCTCGCTCCCTTTTATGTGGGGTTGATCCAGGAGCCGTTCAACAAACTCGTCATACCTTTTGGATTTTGCATATTCGTAGCGCCGGGTTATGAGAACGGTGTGCGGCTCGTCCTCAAAACCCTCAAGGAGATCGGCTTTTGTCACCACCAAACCGACCGGCACCGACAGGCTCCTCCTGCCGTTCACCACAAGCTGGAGCAGGCTCTTGAAGGAGGCAAGTTGATTCATGCGGTGAAGCTCGGAAAATATCACGTCGGGCTCGAGGAAGAAGAGGATGCAGTCACTCTCCACGCAGAAGTTGATCAGGTCCTCCTTCAATTCGGGCTGCTCGTCGATGGAGGCGATCTCTCCCCGGTAATCCAAAGAGGTGAAGTCAAATCGTTTCCTCTGGTTCAAGACGGCCACGAAACTAAGGGCCTTGGTCTCAGAGGTCGGCGGAGGAAATCTTCTCTCCACCCGTTTTTCCGCTCTGGCGCCCTCCACCACCGATGCCTCCAGGCCTCTCAACATCTTCAGATTGCTCAGAAGCTCAGAGGCGGTCTGATCGTCCCTGGTATCCAATCTAAAACGGAGATCATCCCTGGTCGCCTCGTGCGCCATGACAAAGAATACCGTCTTTCCCACGTTGGTGTGGCCGAAGACGGCTATCTTGTTGACCTCGGGAGCCCGGGGAGCTTCCTTTTCGCCTGCCTTCTTTTTCTTTCTTTTGGCTTTTAACTTTTTGAAAAGAGCCAGGATTCTCAGCATAACCGGAACTCTCTATGATTGACGCATTAGCCCATAAGGGTAGGGTATGATTTGACCTCTTCGGAAAGGAGAGCTGTCTTCAATTTCTCGAGTTGTTTTTGATTGTGACCCTTCCACCATAGGGGGAGAACCACGCTGGCAGCCAGAAAAAGCAAGATCAAGACTAAGTAGAAAAAGTAGGCTGCCCTCCTGCGGGTCAGCACGTACACGATGAAATTCAAGCTTGAGAATGCCGAGAAGATCCTTAAGAAGCCTCGCTTCACCAGAGCCCATAACCTCCGATACCAGGGGACCGGCACGACGTAACCCAGCTTAAACTCCAGGATGAATCGATAGAAGGGATCTTCACGTCTCAGCACATCGAAATAGCGGTGACGGTGGCATTTGGTTTCAATGGTACCTTCTCTCTGGATTGAGCCGGTGCGATCCGTCCTCCTTCTCACCAGTCCCAAGAGAAGCAGCGGTTTGGGAATCATCTTTATCTCTTCGATGGAAGAGGTGTCGTACAGCGGAGGCGCCCCGCCAAATTTGATCTGAAAAACGGCCATCCTCTCCAGAAAGAAATACTTCAATTCATGGTCGCCCTTCAGGCTTCCCGGCTCAAAGACTGAAGGGAGTAAATCCTCTATCAAAAATGCAGCATCCCTTTTGGAGCCTCGTTTTTCTCTGCATAGAACGTAGGCTCGATCCAGAGGATGGGGCACATTGGCTGAGAACTTGAAATGCATGGTCAGAAGATGCAGGGAGAGCTTGCGCAGATCGGATTTATCCACATCGAACTGTTTTATCCGCCGGGACAAGACTTGATCTACGTGGCGGGTCACATCGGGCTTGTCCCTCACTGCTTCGAATAAAGCCAGAAGCCCCTTGAAATTCTCCTTGAATTCCCCGAAATTAAATGAAGGGGGATCGTCCTCATAGTGGGAGATCTTGCTGAACAAGGCATTGATTAGTTCTGTCTTATCTATCATCTGATCGCCACAGTTTTCGGCTTAACCGGTCTCGGACACGTAACCGTGCTTGTACGCACGGACGTCGTTTTTGGACACCTGTCTTAAACGTCGCGTGTCGAAGTTTCCGGAGAGGATTATGTTCAGTCGTTTCAGGGCTAAACAGGAAACCTCCATTCTCGGTCGAAGGATAATCCTGTCGGGATCCTTGGTGGTATCGAGAATGGATGGTTCAGTGGTGACTAAAGTCGCATCCTCGTTTGCTCCAATGAAGGAGTTGACTTTTGAATAATCGTCCCGACTTATCATCCTTCGATTTAAAAGCACTATAACGTTTTGCATCGACTTGGAATCAAAGCCGTCCAGTGTGATGTAGCATACGCTCTGCTCCTGTCTGAAGCTGCATTCCGTGTAATCAGCCAGCTGGTACTCTATGCCGTCGTAAATGTATGTTTTTTCCTCCTCCGGGGGTGCGCCTGCATAGAATTTAAAGATGCCCTCGGTAAACTGCATCAGTTGGTCAATCTGCCGAAAATGAGCTCTCAAGTTAGAATGATTGTAGGCCGACTTCTCGAACGCTTCCATCAGGTCGGAGAAGATGTCGCCCTGGGAGGCGGAGAGCTGCTTGGCAAAATACTCATCCCGCAGGTAATCTCTTAGGGCGGGGTAGATCCTGAAGTAGAGATTGAGGTTGCCAAAGAATCCCTTGAAGAAGTCAACCACCTGAGACGGCGGGGAGAAGGAGGAGGCATTCAAGTCTCGATCGGCTGAGGAGGCGATCATTTCAGCGGTTGACCGGATTTGTCTCATCATGCTGTCCCTGAGCGGGGATCCTCTCAGCTGCTCCCTCCCCTCAGTCGTTTGGGTTAAGTGCCTCATCGCTCGTATGCAATGTTCTTGTATCGCCTTGACGGTTCCATGCAGTTTAGCCACATTATTTTGGAGCTTGGAGTAAGAACTGATGGTCATGCAAGGTGGCATGAAATCCTCGCTCAGGCTCACCTGGCCCTCCAGCACCTTTATCTCTCCGACCTGAATAAAGGAACCCTGGTCCCGGCCGGGCGCCTCTCCCACGAGCAGTTCGCACCCGGAGGTGAGAAAAGGAAAACGAGGGGGCTCCTCCTCAGGGTTTGGCTCCCCCACCTCCTTCTTGGTGTCGGTACCCACCAGGTAGACTCCGAGGGTCTCATTCTTTCCCGGTTCTATTTGCCTGTTGGCTCTGGGAGTCTCCCCGCCCTGATTGGTGGGGGTAATGTGGATTAAATGGCCGCCGGAGGTGACCGCCACGCAGGTGGCTAAGGTGACACTCAGGACGTCGCCTTCCAGAAGTAGATCCAGCTTTAACGGATCACCTACCTGCAGGCGGTTCTTGACCAGCCCGTAGCTGCCGGGCAGATGGTAAAGCGCCCAGCGCACCAACTCCTCAAAATACCTTTCCTGCTGCAAAAGATGCTTTTCCGTAACCAGCATCCCGTCTTTCCAGTTAACAGACCAAATATTGAAATTACTCATGGCTCCTTCGAAAAATGATTGCTGGCAAAAGTTAGATTCAGGCTTACTCCTAAACTTAGGATCAGAACGATCCAAAGCTTATTGAACCCTCCGGTTACCGGGGTCAGACTATCTGAACACACTTTTCTGTTTGACAAACTGCGATGTCAGCAATATGGCCGCAATGGCCGGGTGTCCGAGAAGCCTCTGTACCATTCCTCCACCTGTAGACCTGGGGGAAGACGCTGAGATCTCTCTCAAGTTAAGCAGGACCCGATCCAGCTTGGAATCCGAGACAGGTCTTCTGCCTTCCAAATCCCTCAACATGCCGATCAATAATCCGATACTTTTTGTTCTGGTGAGATGCTGCAGCTTGTCTCGCAAAAGATAAGCCTCACGCTCTACCTCAAGCTGACCCATTCGGGAATACTGGTACCCCGCCCTTCTGGAAAAATTGCCCAGACGGTTGATGGTCATTCTCTGCCCGCTTGCCATGTTAGACTCCTTTCTGAAGTCAGGTTACAAAGTCTCTATGTCTGAAACCTCTTTTCTCCTTTTTTCAGCCGGGCTTCACACTTCCTGGCAGACCCATGATCCAGAAGTCTCAATTCATCGGGTAAGTGGAATAACCCAAAACGCAGTTGGCCGTGCTTCCTCCCAGGGAAAAGCCTTTCTCCTTCTGTCTCAGCCTCACGGTGACGTTCCAGCGGAGCTGACCGGGAACGCAACACTTCAGAATTCGGTCAAGCTTCTTTCTCTTTTGCCCAATCGGCAAAAAATCACGTACCCGGGCAACCGAAATCGGCCCGACTATCACCCCAAAGGTGGACTCGCATTCCGAACAGCGACTTCCCAGAGACCAGTCCGATCCCAGTCTGCTTGCCCTCCTGCCCAAACGCGACAGCAGCTCTGGGGGGAGGGAATTCTCTCCTTTCTCCTGCTCTTTGATCCTCACCTTAGCCTGCAAGAATCTTGACAAGACCTCTTCGGTTCCCTTCTTCGTTCCCCCCCACTGATGATAGCTCGGTAAAAGCTTAGCCCACAGTAGTAATTCCTCCGGACTCCACCCCTCCGACGGGAAGCCAAAGGCCCGGATGAATTGCCTGGAGAAGGATATCTCCGTAAAGACCGAATTGTAAACCAGAAGAACGTACCTGAGGGTCGCCGCCATCTTGGCGATTGTCGAATCGAAGCAGGAAAAGAGTTTTCTGGACTCCAGCTCCATTGTGGCGTAATCCGAGTACTTCTTTCTCGGAGCGAGAAACAGAGAAGGCGGGAGCTGATCCACCATGCTTGAGGAGGCGGCAAACAACAGTATGACCGCAGACGAATCGATTTCCTCACCGGGAGGCGGGAGGTGGTGGGCGATCTCCCCCTTATAGCTTTCAAATACTCCCTTCAACAAGAGCCGGACATTATCTAAGCTCACCCCGTGTCTCTTCAGCCGCAAAAGCGCCTGGATAAACTGCACAGGCGAATGCGGATTGGCCAGGTCCGGCATTATCACTTTGGTAGCCATGTCGCCTCAATCTGACAACGTGTTCACCTCTATGGAGACGTTGATCAATGATCTTTCCATAAGGAAGCGCTCCAGCCGTTCTTTAAAAAGCCTCAACTCGTCCTCTGAATAGAATCCTCCGGGTTCGAGCTTCACATTGACCTGAGTGCGCCGAAAGGCTCCTTGGGGTCCTTTGCGAATAACGTTCTTGCACTCAGCGGACGTGATCCGGGAATCGAACAGCTTGGTCCAACGCTGGATCTCCTCGAACGAAACCGCCCTGCCCCGGTTGCGCAGGAGTGACGAGATCTCCGAGAGTAATTCCTCCGGCGTTTTGGCGGGCATGCCCCCCCCGGTCGGCAGGACATTGGTTACGCCCTTAATTCCCGGATGAGACTCCCACAGCTGCTCGATCTTGCCCGCCTCCAGTCCATTGCCCCCAGGACCGACGGTGGTCGAGTATTTGACGCTGACAGAGTTAGGAATCGCACCGGGATAGTCGGTGAAATCAAACCAGAGAGCCAGCCGTCCGTCCCTTTCTTCGGTCACGTAGCCGAAGGGGGTTTTGGCGGAAGAGAGATCGAGTCGGCTTTGATACTCTCTGTTATTGGAATCCGTCACCGAGTCTATGCCGAGAATGGTGGAGGACTCCTCGGGCAGCTCCACCTCGAGTAATTGATTCCCGGCTGTATACTTGAATGAAGTCAAATCGTTCTTGTTCAAGGCCACAAAGCAATTGAAATATACCCCCTTGAGCCTGGAGAAGGAGGACTTATCACCCCGCTCCGGGAACTCTATTCTTATCCAGAGGAGTTTCTCCGCCTCCACGCCTTGTTCCCGCAAGGATTCGACCGAGACAAACCTCTGCAGATCAACAGGTATCGGACACTTTCCCCAGCGTGCCAAACGAGTTGGGGGCAGGTAAAAGAACCGGTCGGTCAGACTCTTGAATAGGTCTGTGCTGTCGAACATTCCTCCCAGAAAGGTAAAGGTTTTCCGGCTGGCGTCAAGAGATTCCGGCGCCTGCCGGGAATCGACTCCCGGGCAAAAGGAGCCATCTTCAAGGAAGTGCCCGTCTGCTGAGCAGAGGGACCATTTGCTCCATCTGATTTGATGAATGGCCTCTTCATTCGTGTGGAAGAAGAAGGGGACATTCAGGAAGTCCGCCGAGGATCCGTCATATCTGATGCCCAGGTAAAGTCTGTGGTCGGGCGAAGATTGCCGGGGAACCTTCGCGGCGTTCGCGAAGCCGTTGCCCTCCCCACCCTTGGTTTCGGCCTCGTCCCCGCCGGGAATCAGTGGGATAAGGTTTTTCTCCGCCAGATGATAAGCTAAAGCCAACTCGGCCTTCAGCAGCTTGGCCTTCCCCAAGGGCGTGAATATTAAATTCCTCTCCTCCTTCTCGTCCCGGTACAGGAATCGAACCGTAGGATCCAGTTCAAGGATCTGATCTGTGGGATCGACCTTCATCACCGTAGAGGCAGGGACCGGCCACCGCAGCCCCTCGGCAAACACACTCCTGACCAGGGTCACGAAGGTTTGATCCCAGGTGGCGTTGATCTTTTGATTCAGTCTCTCGATCTGATGGGCAAAAGTCCCCAGGAGAAGCCGAAGAACCGGATCCAGCTGATCACTGGACGCCGGGATTTGCGGAAACCAATATTTCATCTCCTTGAGAAGCTGACCGTAGATCTGCTCCTTGTTCTTATCGGTGGTCCACCTCATCAGATCAACCCTTCCCGGCGCGGTTGCCAGAGGAGATACTCCTCATCGAAACTCTGTTCTTCTCCCCGCTCCATGAATTTCCCTCTAACCCGGGCTACCAGGCAGATCCGCTTTCGTTTCCGGTCGACAGAGGACTTCTTCACATTGACCGAGATGTCCTTCAGCCTCTTCTCGTATGCGGTGAGGGCATGCCGGATCTGGCTTCTGATGTCACCCTTGCTTTTCTCCGTGAGGTAGGTGTATTCCGCATCCCAGATGTGACATCCGAATGCTGGCTCAAACGGAACTGAGCCGACACGACTGGCCACAATCAGATTGACAAATTGGTAGATCGAATCTCTCAGCGAAACCTTAGCCAGCGAGCCGCCGACCAGACTAAAGGGAAGCTGAAGATAGCCTTGATCCATATTCTATCAGTTGATATCTACCTTTAACGCCTTTATCTTCGCGCTGGTCTGACCGCTCAACTCAGCCGTCATTCCCTGTATTTTCACACCCATCTGCCCAGCCACCTCCGCATTTTGTCCCTTTATCTTCACGGCCTGTTGAGCGGTCATGTCAACGCCCTGTCCTTGTATTTTCATACCCTTTTGTGCGGTCAGTTCAGCTTCGCCGTCGGAGCTGCAGGAGAGCTTCTTTTTGGCCTTGAGTGTGATCTCCTCAGCATCCAACGATATCTTGCCTTCACTATGAATGCTGATTTCAGGGGGATCGCCCATCTTCATGGAGACGCTGTTCTTTCCTTCCGGGGTGCTTATCAGAATCTCCTCTTTGTCCTTGGTGTCCGTGATGACCACCTGATTCCCGCTCTTGGTGATGAAGGCCTTGATCTCGTTTTCGGGGTTTTTGAGATCGCTCCGGGGAGCTTCCTCTTTGTTATACAGGCTGCCCAGTACCATGGGCGATTCCGGGTAATCCTGGTCAAAGCTGACCAAGACCTCGTCACCCACCTCGGGGAGGCAGAAAAGCCCTCTCTCCTTGCCCGCGTGAGCGGTGAGCACCCTGATCCAGGGCGACTCCTCTCCCTCCTTATTCCACTGAAACTTCACCTTCACCCTTCCCAGATGATCCAGATCGTGGTTGGCCGTCACCACCGCACTGTGCAAGCCCTCAATCGGAGCACGAACCTTGGTCTTCCTGGGGTAAGCCAAATCCACCGGAACGCACTCGAACCGGTTGTGGTAATTCCCCGAATGGTCAAAATGATGGGTCACCTCCGTTACCAGATACTGCCCTTCGAGCTCCTTGACCATGTTTCTTATTTCCACCTTTATCCCTGCCGACAACGAGGGAACCGTGCTTTCTCCCGAGCCTAAGACCAGTTTTTCCCGGGACTCGGACTTCTTGACCGAAAGGTACCCGTCCAGCATTTTCTGGTCCTCGACCTGCTTGGGAAAACCCAGAACCCCGTTTTCAGGCAGCATCGACTCTGAGACGTCCAAGGGGATCTTGAAGATGCCCGTGGGGTTGGAGTTGCAGGAGACCGATTTCGTGCTTTGAGAATAGGTTTTTTTCTCCTCGTAGTTGTAAACCTTGCGCTCGAAGAACTGTTGTCGGCAGCCTAAGCTCAGTCCGAACGTACCCAGATTGTCCCGCCAGGTCAGCTTGACCGCTTCGCTCTCCTGTCGGGATTCCATACAGAACTTTGTTCCGTCGTAATAGGCCCACAGGCCTTCCTGTTCGGCCAAGCGCTTGATAAACTGATAGTCGGTCTCTCCGTACTGGACGCAGAATTTGTACTTTATGGAGGAGGGAACGTCCATGTTGCCCTGGTCGATGGGATACTGGGAAAGAATACCGCTGCTGATCTCACTCAAGCCCTTTTCGTTATAAAAGCGGTTCTTGGCCGCCGTATCCATGAGGCAGGTCGGACTTTGTGCGGTCAAAAAGATCTGGTTTATCTCGCCCACGTTATTGCGTATTTGGGTCTCGACAACCAGACCCAGGAACTTCAGAGCCAGCCCGGGGTCCACCAATCCCCCCCTTGGTGTCAGGGTAACCGAAACGGGTTTACCCAGAAAGGGGGTGATCTCACCCGAATCGATGAAGTCAGATTCAGAGGGAGATTTGTCCGACAGGGGCCTCAACTCCACTTTGAGCAGGTGGTGATGGTCAATCCGCTGGACCAGCTCGAACGAATAGATGCTGTGTTTTAACTCTTTGTCTTCAATCTTTATCAGACATTCAGCCGGAATTCTCATCTCTGCCATTGGGTCATTCTCTCTCTAAAAGATTGTGGAGAACCGCTCCCCGAGGTAATCCCCTCCGGGATAATCGGCCTTTACCGTGGTTACCTGTTTTGGAATTTGAGGGTAGCCTTCACAGAAGGGCGAGGCTACCCCCAAACCGATGCTGAGTCCTTTTGACCGGCTGTTCCTACCATTCCCATTCGTTAGTCACGTTGGCATCGCCCACCGTGACTTTCTCGGCGGAGATCTCGAAATACTCGTAGATCTGATCGTCGGGACGGTCCTTGGTGTGAGGAATGCTCTCCTCGTAATGACTGAGAAAGCCGTTTTCCCACTCCAGGGTCTTCAGTTCGTTTTTCTCCGGCCCGTAGATGGTGACCTTCCCCGGTTTGAAGTTGGTCTTGGCCGAATCGGTGGCCCAGCTGGCAATCCCGGTGTTGTCATCCGACTCACGCGTGACCTTGATCACGCCCGCGCGAGCCCTGGTCGAGGGCTTGCCGGTTTCGTCCCGGTCGGTGTACAGGACGTAGCTGATCGAGTAGACTCGGGGATAGGTGACCCCGTCGATCTCCAGAAGTGGAGCCTGTGCCATCTCAAATCCTCCCGTTTTAAAGTTAAAGGTTCGCTTCGATTGCAGAGAGTCTTTTCTCTTGACTCATTGCCCCTGAGAATGAACATCCGCTCAGACGTCCTTGACGTTCACCAGGTCGTTTTCATCCTTCCAGGTTTTCAGCTTTATGTTGAACGTTCTGACCGGATAATGCGGGTTCAAAACCAGGGTGATGTCCACCTCCTGCTTGGCCCTCATGGCCTCGTCGGCAAAGACCTTGAGTTGGTATTTCTCTAAGATGGGGATGTCTCCTTTGGTGATCTGCTCCATGAACTCGGTTATGTCTTTCTTGAGGGTTCCGATGAACTTATCGTCCACCTTCAAAAAGACCTGCTTATTCAGATAGTTTCTGAGAGTTTTATAGACGTAATCGTAGGTTCTCCTGATGGAATAGATGTTGAACGTCTCCCCGCTGAAGAGGGTGGCATCTCCCATGGCCCGGATCTTGCCGTCCCAGTTGGTGACAGGGATGACCGATTTTTCCAACATCCTGCTTGCCGCCGGCTGGTTGACCCTGAACCTGACCCACTGCGCCTCCGCGATCTCCCCGTACTTGTATCCGGCAGAGGGCTGCGAGATGCCGGTCTCGCTATCATGCCGGTAGATCATTCCGGCTACGGCGGAGGAGGGCGGAATCCACAATTCGTCGTCCTCATACTGGTTGCGAGCTCTGGACAGGATGTAGTTGGCACAGACAGAGGTATATTGTTTGCTCTCCGTTGTCCCGGCCAGGCTGGCGTAAGCCGGGTCTTCCAGAAGGTCCTGGGTCTCCTCGAAGGTCTCCAGGTTGGGCAGATCGGTTATGATATGCAATTTGTTGGGCATTCCCAATTGTCGAGCTACCAGATCGATTTTACCCACGTCGCCCAGAAACCCCGGAATGGTGCAGATCGAGTAGCAATCTCTGACGCTGAACTCCTTGAAGAGATCCCCTACGTATTTTCCCAACTCCTCGAACTTCTCCCGATCGTCCGCGTCGGTAAGTTCCTCGATGCTTATGTTGGAAAAATATACGTTGACCGGCTCATCCGGCTCCTGTTTGGCATTGGTAAAGAAGGCATCGATTCCTCGATAGACCGTCTCCAGCACTCTGGACGCCTTATGCACCGCTTTTAAGTTTTGGGTCAGATTCGCCTCCAGCTTCTCCACCTGTTGATCTAAATCCCTTCTCAACTGGTCAACTGCCTTATCCGTCCCCAGGATCTCTCGCCATGCTTTCAGCCTCAAAAGGAGCTGTCCTCTGCCGGTGGCAAACTCCGGCTTGGTCAGAAACTGCTCCCGCTGAAAGGTCTTTTTCGGATCCAGCCACTCTATGCCCCGGAGAAGATCTCCGTCCAAGGTCTTAAAAGAGGGCAGAAGCGGGGCTATCTTGCCGTAGTCACCAAAGGTGGTGCCGATTATCTCCATAACCTCGTCGTCCGGGACCGCCTCGGCCTCCTTGGCGGCCGGAGCCTTTTCCTTAGCCTGGGGCTTAGGTTCCGGTTTGTCTTTGTCTGGTGCCATGATAATCCCTCACCTATTTTGAAGTTTTCATTCTTTGCTACCTAACAGAGTTACATAGGAGTCAAGCAGTTTCAGAAACGCTTCCCTCTTCTTGGGATCTTTCAGGGTCTTCAGAAGGGTCTTGTTCTTGGACAGCTGTTTATTCAGATCCCTCATGATCTCCTGCTCATAGTAGATCTTTTTCAAATAATCATTCTTCTGGGTGAGCTCTTTGGAACTGAAATCCTTCATGCTCTCAATCTTGAATTCCGCATTTACCGTTTCCCCTTCTGTGGTCTCCAGTTCAGCCTCGAAGGAAGGATTATAGTTCTCAAAGACGTCCTTTATGCCCTTACACTTTGTCGGCTCTATATTAGGGTTGTCGTCGTTGTTTAGCGTCGCCAAGTACAGGCTCTTGTTGGACGGGAGCATTTCAACGGGCACGGATTCCGACCCCTCCTTTACCTCCCTCGCCCCCAACACGAATTTACCTCGCGGCATGATTACCTCCTGCTCGAATCGTTTTGATGAGTTCTTCTTCCTCTTGCCATCTTCTTGCGGTTTTGGGCTTGAAGTCAAACTTTTTCGAAAACGAACTTATTATCCTTTACAGAAATGTTTATCAGATCTCCTTCCCTATAGGCCTGGTTAATCAAACTTACTGAGAGGGGATTTAGGATTTCCTTATCTATCAGCCTCTGGACCGGGCGGGCCCCCATCTCAAAACTGTAACCCTCCTTGGCCAGCTTGGAGCGGGCCTCCGGAGTCAGACTTATTCTAACGTTCCGATCTAACAACAGCCGTTCAACCTCCATGAACTGAAGATCCACGATCATCTTTATCTGCTCCACCCCCAGGGTATGAAATATTATCACTTCGGTTAAGCGGTTGAGAAACTCCGGCTTGAACTTCGCCTGGAGAAACTCCAACACCTCCTGGTTTTCGATCTCCTCCTTCTTTTGGTCTTTATTTAGAATGTATTCTGCGCCGTAGTTTGAGGTGAGAATGACCAGGCAGTTGGAGAAGTCCACCGTCCGTCTCTGACTGTCGGTAAGACGGCCCTCATCCATCACCTGCAGCAGGATATTAAAGACATCCGGGTGAGCTTTTTCTATCTCATCGAACAGAAGGACAGAGTAAGGTTTGCGCCTGACGCTCTCGGTCAATGCCCCTCCCTCCTCGTAGCCCACGTATCCCGGAGGTGCGCCAATTATTTTTGCCACCGAGTGCTTCTCCATGTATTCGCTCATATCCAGGCGGACGATACTGCTTTCGTCATCGAAGAGGAATTCGGCCAACGCCTTCACCAATTCCGTCTTTCCCGTTCCGGTAGGGCCCAAAAACAGAAACGAGCCGATGGGCCGGTGGGGCTTCTTCAGGCCGGCGCGGGATTTGCGGACCGCATTGGAGACGGAATCGATAGCTCTCCTTTGGCCAACCACCCTCTTCTCCAACATGGACTCCATGCTCAGCAATTTCTCCTTTTCTCCGGTGAGCATCTTGGCAACCGGAATCCCCGTTCGAGTGGAGGTAACAAGGCCCACATCTTCCGGCTTAAGCACACAGCTCATTTTCTGGAAAACCTCTTGGGCCCGTCGGAAGGCACCGTTCTCCTCCTCAAACCTTCGGATCAACTGCTTGAGAGTCTTCCTGGCGGTGTCCTCTTTTCTTGTCTCTGTTGCAGCACTGCCGCCGGAAAAGCCTGAGAGATGCAGCCAGGGCTCAATCAAAGCCCTGTTCTCCTCAGACACTTTTTCTATTCTTAAACTGAGCTTTTCTATCTGTTCATTATCACCCCCCGGTTTATCATCCTGTAAGGAGTTCAGTTCTTTTTCTACATCATCCATTTCTGAAATCAGGGAGTTTATTTTCTCAGAGGTAATGTCATAGTGCACCCTGAAACGGGCTGCTGACTCATCCATCAAGTCCAGGGCTTTATCAGGAAGAAACCTGCCTCCCAGGTAACGCTGGGAGAATTTGACTGATGCCACCAGAGATTCATGGGAGAAGGAGACGTTATGATGCTCCTCGTACTTCTCCTTAAGCCCTTCTAAGATGGAAACGGCGACGTCGAAGTCAGGTTCCTCAACAAGGATCTTCTGAAAGCGGCGATCCAAGGCTTTATCCTTCTCAATAGACCTGATATACTCCTCCTCGGTGGTAGCACCGATCACCCTTATGTCACCCCGGGCCAAAGCTGGCTTTATCATGTTCGCCGCATCCATGGAACCGGCGGGATTGCCCGCCCCCACTATGGTGTGAACCTCATCGATAAACAGAATGACTTTCCCTTGAGATCTTACCATCTCACCTATGAGGTTCTTGAATCTCTCTTCAAATTCACCCTTGTACTTGGCACCGGCCACCAGAGAGCCTAAGTCTAAGGAAAAGATCTTGACGTCGACCAAGCTCTTAGTCACCTCGCCGTCAGCTATCTTTTGAGCCAATCCCTCAACGATGGCGGTCTTCCCTACGCCGGCCCCGCCCACCACAACCGGATTGTTCTTCCTTCTTCGGGATAGAATCTGAATTAATTGAATTATCTCCTTGTCCCGCGCAATCACCGGGTCGAGTTCTCCAGACCTGGCAAGCTCGGTCAAATCCAGGCAATAATTGATAGTGGCCGGGACCTCTTTCTCCGCCTCCGGCGTGGTTATGTGTTCGAGTACCCTCAGCTCAGACATGGCCTGATATACTTCGCTCTTTCTAATATCCACTTTGTTCTTCAGTTCAGCGCTTAAGGCAGAACCGTCGTCCAGAAGAGCCAAAAGAAGGTGCTCAGGCTCCAGGAGGCTATCGTTGAGCCTTTTTTGTTCTTCTGCCGCCCGGATCAAGATGCTCTGAAAAGAAGGGGAAGCTGCAGCCTTACCGGTGATGTCGTACCGCTTCGGAACCCTGGAGAGTTTATCTTCGACCAACGATTCGATATAGCCGGTACTTTTTTCCAGATGGTTTAAAATACCCCTGACTGGTCCGTCCTCCTGCCTCATGATGCTGAGCAAAAGATGCTCGCAATTGATCTCCGGATGCTGCATGGAAGAAGCCAGTTCCCGCGCGTTTCTAATCGCCGCCTTAGTCCTTTGAGAATAGTCTGAGATATCCATTTGTCGTATTTACCTCAGGAGCATCTCACGTTGATATTTGTCAAGAATGTCCCCTCCAGCTATAACAGTATAGCTTTATCCCGGGATCACAAAGTAATTAAGCTAAATTGAATCCTCTTGTCAAGATAAATTTGGGCTATTTCTACACATTTTGTGGCACTGGCAAGCCTCACGAATTCCCTCGCGGGCCAGCCATACGGGACCCGGATGCACTCCCCGAAACCTGCTTTTAGCTGAAGCCCAGAAGATCCTCTTTCAGGCAGACGCTGGTGGATGAGTGAGGGCATGGGCAAAGGAAAGCTCCGGCTCGAACGAAAAGCACTTCTTTTCCTGCGGCTGGTTTGGTCTCTCTGTCACTACGAAACGACAGAGCGGAGGTCCCAACTATCCCAAGATCGATGTCAGCCGGACTGAGATCACTTTATCACTGGCCTAATCAGACTGGTTTGTGAAGCTTCTACATGCTGCGTCCGGGGGGCGTCACGGTTCGAGATATCCATAGGAAGGTTCAACCACGTAGGCAGCCTCGGGAAATCAGACCAGGCAGAGGATCTGACACCGGCAGATAGAGTGTGCCGCCGTAAGACACGCAATTTACGTGGTTTGGATGACCATGGTCTGGGACGCCACACTTTCGTGAGGCCGGCTCAGTCTGCCTAACGATGCCCTGCGCAAGACCACCTGTATATGAGAATCTCTGCGCTTACTTGTAGGAAACGATGCACACCTATAAGGTATCAGACCAGTGACGTGGCATATCCTGTGAGGGCAGAACTACAGGTACCGGCATCTTATGTTATAGGAGATGGTGACCGCAGATTCATCCACCGCCAGGTGATCCGACAAGGGAGGAGAGGTAGCCTACTCAGATATTACCCAGGTCACCTGCAGGCCGATATCGGGAATCGGCATAAAAACGTCATTCAACTTTATGACAAATACACGAGAACGGGCCGCCGGGAACACGTGTTACATAATGTGGTGTTAACAATCCTCCAGAAAAGATGCTGATGAGATGAAAAATCCCTTGACACGGGGCATAGGAGTAGATATATTAAAAATAAAAGTGGTGCTAAT
>Ga0114919_10001896_pt1 | contig 16856 bp, 15 predicted proteins | sample BlataG_FD_88682 | JGI IMG/M metagenome (GOLD analysis project Ga0114919, IMG submission 88682) | Deep subsurface microbial communities from Black Sea to uncover new lineages of life (NeLLi) - Black_00105 metaG | ecosystem: Environmental > Aquatic > Marine > Oceanic > Sediment | place: Atlantic... | reverse complement strand
TAGTGTCATTTTCGTTAACGAGTGTAGCTCCAATTGAAATTGTGACATATCGCTTTTCGTTTTCATGAATTATGTATGAATTTTCTATCAGCGAACGAAGCCTGTTCCCTATGCCGTCCACCGCCCGCGCATCGCGGCCTTGATTCGCCTGGCCCGGCGCGTGAGAATTGGGCACGGCCGAACGCTTCACGAACTGATTGTGAAACCGTTCCTCGGCCCGCCCGTCAGGCCGGGCGTGAAACCGTAGCGCTGGGGGCGACCGGGTGCCACTGGTCCCGGCGCGCCGGGACCCGCCAGCGCTCCGCCGTGTGCCGTTCGAGTCCTAACCATGACACTCAACAAAACTCTACTCTCAACCGGCGAAAAAAAGGCACGCCTCCTCCGCGCCTATGTCGCCCGACACCCCGTCTGGTGCGCCTGGCAGGTCACCTATCGCTGCAACTTCCGCTGCCGCATCTGCTCCTACTGGAAAGAGTCCCACTCCGCCGCCGAAGAACTCTCCACCCGTGACTTCGAACGCGGGGCCGCCAACCTCGCACGCGCCGGCTCTCTCCTTGTCAACCTCGCCGGCGGTGAACCGCTCCTGCGCCGCGACCTCTCGCGAATCGTCGCCGCCCTGGCACGCTTCCACGTGCCCCTCCTTACGACCAACGGCTGGCGCCTCCAGCCCGAAAGGGCGCGCGAACTCTGGCGGGCCGGACTCTGGGGCGCAAGCATCTCCATCGATTATCCCGACGCTGCACGCCACGACGCCCAGCGCGGCCGCCGCGGCGCCTTCGACGAAGCCGTCCGCGCCCTTGAGGTCTTCCGTGACACCCGCACCGCACCGCACCAGCGCGTCAACCTGATGGCCGTCCTCACCGCCGACAACCAGGACGCCATCGAGGATGTCCTGGCCCTCGCGCGCCGGCTCGGCGTTCATTTCATGGTCCAGCCCTACTCATGTCTGAAGACCGGCGACGAGTCGCACCGGCCGCGGCCGCCCGTCTCGGCTCGCCTCCTGGGCCTTCGCCGCCGATACCCGAACTTCCTCTCGAACCCGTATTTCCTTTCGCGCTTCGATGCGGCCCTCGATGGCGGCGTGGGCGGCTGCCGCGCGGGCCAGGCCACCTTCAACATCGACCAGCGCGGCCAGGTGGCCAAGTGCGTTGAGGATCGCGACCGGCCCGTCGGCTCCATCGTTGAAACCCCGATGCCCGTCCTGCTTGAGCGCTTGCGCGAGCGCCGCCGCGCCAACCGCTGCCGCGCGTGCTGGTACAATTGCCGCGGCGAAGTCGAAGCCCTCTACTCCCCCCGCGGCCTCGCCTCCGCCCTGCCGATGCTCTTCGCCCCCTCCCGCGCGGCGTCAAGGTAAGCGCCGGGTGCCATGCTTTCGCTTGCGAAAGCATGCAAGCGGTGGCCGCGAACGATGCGGGCCGGCGGGCAAGCCCGCCTCGCCTATCAGAGCGGCGGGTAAAGAATGATCCGCAGAAACGGCACCAGCGAGATAATCCACAGGTAGGTCGCAATGCGGGCCCAGAAAACCAGACGCATCCGAGTCCGGTGATAGTGGAAGATGGCGGCCAGCAGGTTGGCGAACGCCAGGAAGACGACTACGCGCATCCCCGCGCCTTGTGCATAGGCCACGTGCTGCTCGCGCGAGGCGGCAAAATAGAACGCCGCGTGAAAAACGAGGCCGAGGATCGCGACGACCAAGATGGCAGCGCCCAGCGCCAGCATGGCGAGCGGCGGCGGGCCGTCGCCGGCGCATGCACAAATTCGGTCGCGCTCAGGGCTTTTGACCCGGGCGACAGCCCCTCATACGTAACGCCGAGGAACGCGTTTCGAAAGGCCCGTCAGAATCTCATACGAAATCGTCCCGACCGCCTCGGCGATGCGCGCGGCACAAATGGGACTTGCGCCGTCGGCCTCAATCAGCGCTGCCTCAAGGCCCGACCGGGCGCCCGGCACATCCGTCAGGTCCACCATCGTCGCGTCCATGCAGACCCGCCCGACCACCGGACACAGCCCCGCTTCATCGCCCGTTCCGATCCGGACCCGCCCGCGATTCGATAGCGCCCGCGGATAGCCGTCGCCGTAGCCGATCGGCAAGACGCCGATGAGCGAATCGCGCTCGGCCCGCCAAGTCAGGCCGTAACTGACGCCTTCGCCGCGGCGAACGGGCTTCAAATGAACCACCCGGCTCCTCAGGGTAAGGGCCGGCTCGAGCGTCACCTTCTCGGCCTCGTCCGGGTGCGAATGCACGCCATAGAGCGCCAGGCCCGGACGGACCATGTCGAAATGCGACTCCGCAACTTTCACAAGGGCCGACGAGTTGGCCGCATGAACCCGACGCGGCACGATCTTGCGTGCCGACAATGCTGCCAGAACCTCGCCGAACTGCCTAAGTTGTTTCCGCGTTTCCGTCTGATCCCTTTCTTCAGCGCACGCGAAGTGGGTGTAAACGCCTTCCAAGTGCAAATGGCCGAGACGAGCGACGGCTTCAGCAGTCTCTGCCGCCGCCTCCGCCCGGACGCCCAACCGGTTCATCCCCGTGTCCACCTTGAGGTGCGCCTGGACCACACTGCCCTGCCGCGCAGCCTCCCCATCAATTTCGCGCGCCGCCTCGGCATCGCAAACCGTTGGCCGCAAATCGTGCGCCACAAGGGAGGGAATCTCATCGCGGGGAATCGTTCCCATGACCAGTATCGGTGCCGCGACGCCTGCTTCCCGCAGTTCGACGCCCTCCTCGACAAGCGCCACGCCGAGCATGTCGATGCCACCCGCTGCGAGCGTCCGAGCCACCGGCGGCGCCCCGTGCCCATATCCATCGGCCTTGACGACGCCGAGGACCTTGACGCCCGGCGCAAGAAGGCTTCGCAGCGCTTCCAGGTTATGCTGGATAGCGTCCAGACGAATTTCGGCACACGTGGGTCGCGGCACGGTCGGTTCCTCGCAATCTTCCGGGCGGACGGGCACGAGGCACTTCAACTGCCGTATCTATCGCGGGAAGGCATCCGGGTCAAGGGGGTCGGCCTCGTCCGGTTCCGGCCCGCGCGTGAAAAGGTCCTTTAGTTCGCCCATGCGAAGGAGCCAGGCGGCCCCAACAAATACCCCCGCACCCGCCACCACGCCGAAGACCAACTGGACCACCGTCAGGGCCCTGCCCTCCAGACCCAGGGCCGGGGCCGCCCGATAAGCGGCCGCCCACGCCGCCAGTGCCATCACGCCCGTCGCCAGGAGTGTCCGCATGGCGGTCGAGGCCAGAGCCCGCCACTCCAGATGCGCGACGCGGCGGGAGAGAATCGCCGAGAGCGCGGCAAACTGGAAGACGGCACTGGCGACGGTAGCCAATGCCAGGCCGCGCTCCGCCAGGGGCCAGACCAGCAGCAGGTTCAGGCCAAAATTCATAACGGCGGCCATCATCGCCAGCCGAAGCGGCGTCCGGGTGTCCTCCATCGCGTAAAAGGTCCGAACGAAGATATGATTGGCCGAATATGCCCAGATGCCTGCCGCGTAAACCTGTGCCACCCAGGCGGCGCGCACGACGGCCGCCGGGTCCTGGGCAAACCGCCCATGCCCCAGCCACAGGCGCAGCAGCGGCTCCGAGAGCAGCATCAGCCCCACCGCTGCCGGAACGGCAATGAACACCGTCAGCCTCAGGCCGTGGGAGGCCACGCGCCCCACGCCCGCCAGGTCCTTGCGCACGGCGCGGCGGCTGAGTTCCGGAAAAATCACCGTCGCCAGCGCAATCGCAAAAACCCCCAGCGGAAAATTATACAGACGCTGCCCATAGTAAAGCATCGAGGCCGCACCCGTTTCCATCGGATAGGCAATCTCGCGAGAGCCGACGTGGAACGTCGTCCGACCGACCTCGTAAGGGCTGAGCACGTTCGCGATGGTCGAGTCCATGAACGTGTTAATCTGAACGATGCCGACGGCCAGGACCATCGGCCCGAAAAGGGCAAGCACGCGCGCGAGCCCCGGATGCCGAAGGTTCCACACCGGCCGGAACCGCAGGCCCTTCTTCACGAGCGCCGGCACCTGGATCGCCACCTGCACGAGCCCCGCCGCCACAATCGTCCCGGCGATGATATAGACTTGCGCGACCGAATTGTCCGTCACCCAGACGCCCGCCGCCACGGCCCCGCCGATGATGAACAGGTTCAACACAATCGGCGCAAGCGCCGGCGTCACGAAATGGCGGCGGCAATTGAGCGCCGCTTGCAGCAGCGCCACCAGGCAAATCGTAATCGCAAATGGAAACATCACCGCCGCCAGACCAAAAATCAGGTGCCACTTCGGCAGATGCTCGGTAAAATGCCGGAGCACCAGAAAGACGCCTTCGGCCGCCAGCGTCAACGCCGCCAGAAGCGTCACCACCAGGACGATCATCAGGCTCATAAAGCGGTTGGCGGCCTTACGGTCGCCGGACTCGAGGTAATCGGTGAAGACGGGAATGAACGCCGCGCTCAGCGCCCCTTCGCCGAACAGGCGTCTCAGCAGATTGGGAATCACGAAGGCCTGGGCGTATGCGTCCATGACCTGGCCGGCCCCGAGGACGTGGGCCAACGCCGCATCGCGAAGGAACCCCGCGATGCGCGACACCAGCGTCAGGCCGCTCAACCGGCGAAAGTGTTTTAGAAAAGAGGCCACGCGGCGGAGGGCTCCTTGCGACCGGCCGAGCCGCTCGAGGCCGGCCCCGACCGGCCCGACCCTGAACGGACGCGCACGCGAAAACGCCGGAGTCGGGAATAATTCACCCTAGCCTCCGGCATCGGACTTGTCAACGTGAAACAGCAAACGCTTCTGGCGGCAGAGCATTATCCCGTTCTCGTGACCGGGGCGCGGGGTCTTCTGGGGCACGCCCTCGGTCCGTATCTGGCGCGCGCCGCCCCCGCACCCGACGCCCTGCGCCTGACGGACATCGAGGAACTTGACGTCACCGACGAGGCGGCCATTGCGGCGGCGATGCGGGACCTGGAGCCCCGGACCGTTTTTCACCTGGCCGCCTGGACCGACGTGGACGGCGCCGAGGCCCATCCCGACGAGGCCGCGCGCCTCAACGTCGAGGCAGCCGAGCACATGGCCCGCGCCGCCCGTCAAGCCGGCGCCCTTCTTGTCCACATCAGCACCGACTTCGTTTTCGACGGCGCGAAAGATGGCCCCTACGTCGAAGACGACCCGCCGAACCCGCTCGGTGTTTACGGGCGCACCAAGGCCGAAAGCGAAACCAGAGTCCGCGCCTCCGCGCCCGAAAACCACCTTATCGCCCGGGCCGCACTCCTCTACGGAGCGGGCGGGCGCAACTTCGTCGATTCGATCCTCGCGGCCGCCAACGGGGGAAAACCCCTTCGCGCGGCCACCGACCTGGTCGGATGCCCCACGTGGAGCGACGATTTGGCCCGGGCGCTGATCGCCATGGTCAATGCGGGCCTTCGCGGCACGTTCCACGCGTGCGGCACAGGGGCTGCGTCGCGATGGGAGTGGGCGGTCGAGACCGTCCGGGCTGCCGGCCTTCAGGTCGCGGTTCAGCCGGTCACGATCGCCACTTGGCCGGGCGCGGCCCCGCGGCCGGCGCGGGCCGTCCTCTCCACCGAGAAACTCGCCCGCGCCGCCGGTTTCCGCTTTCCCGATTGGCGCGAAAGTATTCGCGATTACGTCCGTGCCTCACGAGGTGCTTGAAACGCATACTCTCCTCACCTGGGCGCCCGCTTCCACAGGTGGCTCGAAGGCGCGGTCGTCGTGCCAACGCGCGGCACAGCCCGCCGAGCCACCCGCCGCCCTTAGGGTGCGGCGCTGCACACGGCGCCCTTCTGCAGCGCCGCATCCCCCAACTCGGGGACGGTTCGCTCCCACTGCCTACTTCTTCCCTTCCAAGTTCAACGATACACAGGTTTGCCCATCGGTCAAGGCGCCGGGCAAGCACGCCGGACTTCCTCTCGCAAGTGCTTGCTGGAAAAGGTGTTAGGAGAAGGCTTTTTGCGGCGATGGTGCCGGGCGCTTCAGAAACACCTCCGGAAAATGTCGCAAAAAGGACCGGAGCGACGCTCGCCACATCGAGTCGCTCTCCACAGGTGAGTCGCCGTGGCGACCTGCGGAGACCTGCGGCCTTTCGCGGTGACTGTCCGGGCAGGCTCAGCCAAACAGCCGCCGGACAAAGGCTCCCGCCGCAGGACGGCCTGAGGCTTGTCAAGCGCAGCGTCGCTTGATACAATGATGCTGTTTTGCTCGCAAGATGGGGTGGGGTTGCGGCCAACCAGGGCCCAAGAAGCCCACGCATTGGCCGAGGCGCGGGCTCTCAGCCTCCTCCGAACTTTTCAACCCAATTAGCGGAAAGGAGGAACCGTGGCGACCCGACGCAAGATCGCCAAGAAAACCGTCTCCTCCCGACCGCGGGGAGGCGTGAAACGGATCGCCGTCATCGGTAACTATGTGCCTCGCCGCTGCGGCATTGCCACCTTCACCGCAGGGCTTTGCGAAGCCCTGGCTACCGAAGCGGCGAAAGCACACGTGGCGGTCATCGCGATGAACGACCGGCCTGAAGGCTACGACTACCCGCCGCGAGTCGAATACGAGGTCAACGCCGACCGCCTGGAAGATTACTACAGCGCTTTCCACTTCATTCAGACGGGGGCGTTCGACCTCGTGTGTGTGCAGCACGAGTACGGGATCTTCGGCGGCCCGACGGGCAGTCATCTGCTGGCGCTGCTGCGGCAACTGAGAATCCCGATTGTCGTGACGCTGCACACCGTCAAGAAACGTCCCGAAGAGAACGAGCGCCGCGTGCTGGCGGAACTGGCGCGCCTGGCGGATCGTCTGGTCGTGATGAGCCCCCGCTCCGCGCAACTTCTCGAGGAAGCGTTCGGCGTGGACCAGGAGCGCATCCGTCTGATTCCGCACGGCGTCCCGGACGTGCCACTCGTCGATCCCGAGGAGCGCAAAACCGCCATCGGCGCCGACGGCCGGCGGGTCATCCTGACATTCGGCCTTCTGTCGCCGGGCAAAGGCATTGAGTACATGATCGAGGCGATGCCGGCCATCGTCGAAAACCACCGCGACGTCCTCTACATCGTGCCGGGCGAGACGCACCCCAACATCCGGCGCTATGCGGGCGAAACGTATCGCACAAAACTCGATCAATTGGCGCGGGAGCGCGGCGTGGAGAAACACGTCGTGCTGAAAAACGAGTTCCTGGGCCTCAGAAAACTGTTCCAGTACCTGAGCGCCGCCGACCTGTATGTCACGCCCTACCTGAACCAGGATCAGGCCGTTTCCGGCACGCTGGCGTATGCAATCGGGGCGGGCAAGCCGGTCGTTTCGACGACGTACTGGTACGCGCTGGACATGCTGGCCAAGGGGCGCGGCCGGTTGGTGCCGCCGCGCGACGCCGAATCCCTGGCCTGGGCCTGTGTGGACCTCCTGGACAACGACGCCGAACGCAACGCAATGGCTCGGCGCTGCCACAAGTTCAGCCGCAACATGGTCTGGCCCAAGGTCGCCAAGGAGTACCTGAACCTTTTCGGGGAAGTCGTCCGGGAGCACCGGACGCGGCCGGAGCCGGTGCTCATGGTGACCACGCCCGAAGGGTCCGAACTGGGGCTCGAGGAAGCCAAGCCGGAGGTGCTGGGCGAACTGCCGCCCGTCAACTTCGAACACCTCAAGCGACTGACGGACGACTTCGGGATCATTCAGCACGCGCGCTACACGGTGCCGGACCGCCGCCGAGGCTACACGACGGACGACAACGCGCGGGCGCTGATAGCGGCCGTCCTGGGCCGATACGTCGCACCGGATGATCCGGCGCCTCAGATACTGGCGACGCGTTACCTCAGTTTCCTGGACCTGGCCTTCAACCCGCGGACGGGCCGCTTTCGGAACTTCCTCGGTTACAACCGCGCGTGGCTCGAAGCGGGAGGGTCGGAGGACTGCCACGGGCGAGCCCTTTGGGCGCTGGGAACCGCGATGGCGATGGACCAGGACCCCGGCCGGCGGAGGCTGGCGGCGGACCTGTTTTGCGAAGCGCTCCCGGTGTTAGAAGGCTTTACTTCGCTTCGCAGTCTGGCCTTCGGGCTCCTGGGGCTCGACGCCTATCTGAAGCGCGACGCAAACGGCCAGGTCCAACGTATCTGGGAGGCCGTAGCCGGGCGCCTCTACGAGCCGTTCCACACGAACGCAACCGCAGACTGGCCCTGGCCCGAGCCGGTTGTCACCTACGCCAACGCCAGGCTCCCCCACGCGCTGATTCGTTCGGGCGAGGCGCTCGAAGACCGCAAGATGGTCGCCAAGGGGCTCGAATCGCTCAAGTGGCTGATCGAGATCCAGCGGAACCCGAACGGCTGGTTCTCCCCGGTCGGCAACCACGGGTGGTACGAGCGCGGCGGCGGGAAGGCGCGATTCGACCAACAGCCGATCGAAGCGCACGCCATGGTGGAAGCCTGCCTGGACGCCCACGAGATGACGGCCGAGCCCGAATGGCTCGAGGCGGCGCAGAGCGCGTTCAAGTGGTTCCAGGGGCGAAACGATATTCTGATGCCCCTGTATGATCCGCGAAGCGGTGGATGCCGCGACGGTCTCCACCCCGACCGGGCCAATGAGAATCAGGGCGCCGAGTCCACCCTGGCCTGGTTATTGTCTCTGTTGCGGATACACCTGCGCCGGGGGGCGGGAGAGCCCGAACGCGCCGAACGGAAACGCGCCGTTCCGGCCGCCGCCGATCCGCCCCGGCCGTGGGGCTTTTCGGGCAGGCCGCAGAAGGGAAAATCATGACGCCGCAGCAGGCCCCCGGCGCCGACTGGCCCCCGGAGAAGCACGGTGGGCCGCGCGACTGTGCGGATCCACCGGACGAGGCCTTTCGCGACGTCTTCGTGGCGCTCATGGCGGGCGGCTTCGGCACCCGTTTCTGGCCACTCGGGACGGCGGAGCGGCCCAAACAGTTCCTGACGGCGCTGGCAGGCCGACCCCTTTACGTTCAGGCGGCGGAGCGGGCGCGGAGGCTCGTCCCGTGGGATCGCATCCTGGTGCTGACCCATGAGACCTTCGCCGGCCTGGTGCGGGAGCAGACGCCGGCGGTCCCCCTGGAGAACATCATCTGCGAGCCGCTTCGTCGCGATACGGCGGCGGCGGTGATTCTGGCGGCCCTTGTCGTCGAGCGCCGCCGGCCGACCAGCATTATCCTCACAATGCCCTCGGATCATCTTGTCGGTGACGCCGACGCATTCCGCCGGACGATGGCCGTGGCCGTGGCCCGGGCGAGGAGGGGCGGCCTGGGCACGGTCGGCGTCCGGCCGACCCATCCCGCCACGGGATTCGGCTATCTGCGCCTCGCGCGCCGACCCCTTGAACTCGAGGCGGTCCGGGTCGAAGAATTTAAGGAGAAGCCTGACGGCCGGCAGGCCGAGCGGTACGTGGCCTCCGGACAATACCTCTGGAACGCCGGCATGTTCATCTGGAAGGCGTCGGCGCTGCTGGCGGCGGCCGAGAAGCACATGAGCCGGACATACAGGCTCCTCGCGGACCTGGCCGAATCGGTCGGCGCCGAAGGGGTCGCGGACCGGGCGCGACGGACCTTCGAGCGGATCGAGCCCATCTCGGTCGATTACGGCATTATGGAAAAGGCTGAAGACGTGTGGTCGGTTCCGGCGATATTTGAGTGGAGCGACGTGGGGGGATGGCTGGCGGCCGCTGACCTCATCGAGGCCGATGCGAACGGCAATCGCATTTGCGGCCGCGCGGTGTGTGAAGATGCGGCCGACAATGTCATCGTCGCGGACGGAGAGCATCCCGTCCTCGTGGCGGGAATCCGAAACGTGGTCATCGTGCACGGGCCGGGCGGGACGCTGGTCTGCGACAAGGCCTGGGCCGAACGCATCAAACCGCTCGTTGAGAAAATCGTAGCGAGTGACCGGGAGCAAGGCTGATGGCTCTGAGGCCGATTGTCATGGTGAGTTCGTATCCCCCGCGGCTGTGCGGCATCGGGACGTTCACCGAGGAGGCCCGGGAATTTCTCCAGAAGGCCAACCCCGGACGCGACGTCCTCGTCCTCAGCCACACCGACGGCGAGGGCGACGGCGTCTATCCCATCATCGACATGACCCACCACGACTGGTGGAAACCGGTCGCCGAAAAAATCGAGTCCCTCCGGCCCTACGTCGTCCACCTGGAGCATGAGTACGGCCTCTACGAATATGTGGACGAACGGGGCCAGGGCGACCGCAACAATGGGTTCCTCGACCTGCTGGAGGCCATCGGCGACTGGCCCATCGTCGTCGAGCCGCACACCGTGCACGGCCGCCTGACGGATTTTGAGGCCGACTTTCTCCATCGGATGCTCGAACTGGCCGACCTCGTCCTCCTCAAGTGCCACTATCAGCGTTGGCGGCTGGACTGGACCTTCTCCCAGCGGGGCTGGGACGCGCCGGAGAACATCATGGTCGTGCCGCACGGCGCCCGGCCGGACCGGCGATGGAAGATCCACGAGGTGCCCCGCCTTCGCAAGGAACTCGGCCTCGACAAGGTCGCCACCCTGGGGCCGCACCTCGTCGGCCTCATCGGCTGGATCCAGTCCAACAAGCGGTGGGACATCCTGACGAGTATGTGGGAAGACCTGGCCGCCGAAATCCATCGCCGCACCGGCGAGGAATGGGACCTCCTGGCCGCCGGCACCATGCGCGACCCCAACCACCGCGCCGACTACGAGCGGTGGAAAGGCGAGGTCCAACTGCTCGAGCGCAAAGGGCTGGCCCGTTACTACGAGTTTGTTCCGCGCGGCGACATCTACTATAAAATGATGGCCGTCTGCGACTTCGTCGTTCTGCCCACGGTGGATGAAACCCAGTCCGGCACGCTGGCGCGAATCATCGCCCTGAACAAACCCTACATCACCATCGCACCGATGGAAGGCCTGACGTCCCAGACGATCCAAAGCGAGGGCGGCCTCCTGTTCACGGACAAGGAAGGCCTGCGGAGGCAAGTCTTGCGGCTGGCGTGCGACGAGGGACTCCGCATGCAACTCGGTGAGAACCTCAAACGCTATCTCGAAGAAGTCGTCTCCTGGGAAGTGGTGGTCAAACAGTACGCTCAGGCCTACCGCCTGGCCCGCCGCGCCGAGGCCGGCAAGGAAAAGGTGACCATCCCCGCCGAGTTCTGAGCCGTCCGCTTCTCCTTGTTGGATGGGGCCTTCGACGGCGCGCCTATCTTCCCGCCGCGATGCGGGCGGTGTCGCGGGCAATCATCGCCTCTTCATCCGTCGGAATGACCAGGATACGTTTCTCGGATTCGGCGGTCGCAAGGTCCCGCGGGCCGCGCGCGTCGCTCGCATTGCTTGAGGTATCCAGCGCATAGCCGAGCGCTTCGAGCCCGCGGCAGGTGCGCTCGCGGACGAGCGCCGAATTCTCCCCGATGCCGCCCGTGAAAACGAGCGCATCGACGCGGCCCGGCACGGCCGTATAAGCGCCGATGTACTTCCGAAGGCGGCGACAGAAGATGTCGATGGCCAGTTCCGCGCGGCGGTCGCCTTGCGTGGACGCGGCCACCACCTCCCGCATGTCGTTCGAGACGCCCGAGACACCCAAAAGGCCGCTCTCCCGATTCAGGAGCGCGTCAATCTCATCAACGCCCATGCCCAGCGTCCGCGCCAGATGGAAAACGACGGCCGGATCGAGGTCACCGCTCCGCGTCCCCATGACGAGGCCCTCGAGCGGCGTCAGGCCCATCGACGTGTCGGCGCTCCGCCCTGCCCGCACTGCCGTCACGCTGCACCCGTTCCCCAGGTGACAGGTAATCAGGTTCACCTCGTCAACCGGCCGCCCCAGCATCTCCGCCGCCGCCAGCGTCACGTATCGGTGGCTCGTCCCGTGGAACCCGTAGCGCCGGATGCCGTGCTCCTCATACAGGCGGTATGGAATGGCGTAAAGAAAGGCGTGCGGCCCGAGCGTCTGATGGAAAGCCGTGTCGAACACGGCAACGTGGGGAACGCGCGGCATCAACTCCATCGCGGCACGGATGCCCACCAGATTCGGCGGATTGTGAAGCGGCGCGAGCGGCACGCACGCCTCCACCGCTTCGATGACCTTTTCATCGATTCGAACGCTCTCGGTGAACCGCTCGCCCCCATGGACCACCCGGTGTCCGACCGCGTCAATGTCGTCGAGCCCAGAGAGGACGGCATGCGATCCGGTGGTCAGGTGCTCAACCACCAGCGCCAGGGCCGACCGATGGTCGGGCGCCTCGACGGGGCGGGATGTTTCTTCACCGGGGGCCTCGTGGCGAATCCGGCTCTCGGCCTCGCCGATTCTTTCGACGATGCCGGAGGCCACCTCCTCCCCCGCCTCACTGTCCGTCATGCGAAACAGGGAATACTTGACGCTCGATGACCCGCAATTGATAACCAGAACATTCAATGGCGCCGGTCTTCCTCAGAAATAGAGGGCAACGTGCCCGCACCGGCCCGCGCCGACGCCGCCCACTGCGAACCCGTCACGCTTCCTGCATCTCCCAGATCTCAATCGCCGCATCCGGGCAGACCTGGTAACAGAGCGTGCAGCCGGTGCACTCGGCGCCCGCCTTGGGGCGCGCCGGGCGAACGCCCAACTCCGTCAACTCGTCCGACATCTCCAGCACACCCTTCGGACACGCCGAGACGCACAACTCGCACCCCTTGCAATACTCAGCCAGGATGCGGACCTGATAGGCCATCGACGCTCAATCTCCTATGTGACGCCGGCATCATAGGACAACCGCTCGTCGCCCGTCAAGTCCGCGGCCGCGTTTCCCGCCGTCGATGCCTCACCACCATCGACGCTCGCGCAGGGCCCAACGTTTCAGGAACAGCCCCGTCACCAGATACCGTAGGGCGTCAATCGGATGGTCGGCGCCGTCCTTCGCCGGCGTCTCGCTCAGGGCCCCATCGGCCGACTCCCGCCAGTGGTACTCCTGGAACGCGCGGACGAGCCACCGGCAGGACGGGTCCACGACGAGCCCCGCGCCACCCGGGCGCTCCTTCAGGAGTCGCCGCACCGCTTCCACGCCTTCCAGGATGCCCGCGCGCGGCGTGCGGACGCGGACGCCCAGCCGCGCAAGTTCCTGACACGGCCCGGTGCCGGTCACGTCCGAGCGCTGCCAGCCCGCCGGGTCGGCGAACGTCGCCACGACCGGCCCCGGATCGCGCGCCCGGATTTCGCGGAGGTGCTCGGCAATCCGCCGCTCCCGCGCCACGTATTCCGCCACGACGCGCACCCGAACACCCGACAGGTCAAGGTCGTTCACCGCGCCCGCCGCGCCGGGCGGCTCGAATGCCTCGCCCTTCACCTGCACCCACAGGCAAACGAACGGGTTCGCGTAGCCGAAATCCAGCGCCCGATAAAGCGGCAGGTCCGGCGTATAGGCCACCGGCGCCACGTGCCGCGAAGGGTCGAAGTCGGCAAACACGAGCCGGTCGGCGCGCGGCCGGAGGCAGAGCATCTCGGCCTCCCAGGCGGCGCGGCTGGCGCGGGTCCTTTGTGCGATGGCGTCGTCAATCGGAAAGTATCCTTCGGCCCGCCGCGCCCGGCCCTCGCAGTCCGGCCAGAGCGCACACCGGCTGCACGACCGCTCGGGCGGGCACCGCTCAATTACCTCCCACAGGCACCACTTGAGCAGCGCCGGTGCCGAGTGGCTTGCGCACTCGTCGTTACTAGCCGCGACCGTAAGGGAGCGGTCCCCTCGCTTACGCTCGGGGCTAGTCGCCCCGCGTGGGGTATCGCCGGGCGAGAGCCGATCCACCAGTTCCGCCATGAGCCCGAACGGCCGGTGCATCGTTGAGAAGACCTCCATCTGGGCGGGAATCCATTCGCCGTCGCGCCCCGGACTCGACTGGGTGACAAACTGGGCCGCCTGCCAGACCCCCGGAGAAAACTCGTCCACCTCGTCGCACTTCAGCCGGTGCACCCGGTGGCCGCGCACCGACCGGTCCGACTGCGTCAGCACCTCGATGACCGACCCGTTGGTGAATTCGGTGCGGCGGGCGGTGGGCTCGCGCGCCAGGCTCGTCGCCAGCACCCCCTTTACCTTGCGCATCAGGTAATCGTACATCTTCTGCGACTGGTCGAGGCTGCCGCCGAGGATTCGCGTCTGGCATCCGGGCCGGAAGATGGAATCGAGATGGGTGGTCACGCTGCCGAGTTCGGTCTTCGCCCCGCCGCGCGACGCCCACACTACCAGGTCCCGCCCGGGCTCCAGGATCGCCCGCGCCAGGTAGTCAAACGGCGCCACGTGGCCGGGACAAATCGCCCGCCTCGGCACCGCCAGGCCATATACGCTTCGCACGAACTGCCACAGCGCCCGCCGCGAACCCGGCCGCGCCCGGAGCATCGCTTCCGCCAGCCGCCTCCTGAGATCGGCTGCCGCCCCGGGGCCGGAAGGTCGGCGTCTCTTCGACTTGGCCATTGACCACCTCGCATCACAGGTCGCCACGGGCGACTCGACGTGGCGAGTTGCTATTACCCGAGTCTCTACCTGAGGTTCTTCGCTTCGAGGTACCAGAGCGCCAGGCGCTCAAGCGCTTCGGCCCGGCCGAGGCTCCGCGCGCCAGCCGCGGCGCGCAGCGCCTCGCTGACCAGCGAGTGCTGCTCGTCGCTCAGGAAGAAAGTCATGGCGCGCGGAAGCGGCGCGAGGTCTTCCGGCGCGATCGGTTCGGGCGGCGGCTCGGCCAGCCGGAGCAGCCGCTCCACGGCATCCGGCGGTTCCGGCAACAGCCGCGATAGTTCCTCCACCGACCGGCCTTCCGCCAGATGGGCCAGCAGAAGCGCCCGCGCCGACGGATCGTCCTTCCCTTCGAGCCGGTTCAGCGTCGCCAGAAGCAGCCGCGCCTCGGCGTCGTCCACCTCCCATACGTCGCACCGGGCGTGGGTGTGGCCGAGAGCCGCAAGCGCCCGCACCCGGTGATGCCCGTTCAGAATCTGGTAGCGCGCTTCGCCCAGTGGCCTCACCACCAGCGGCTCGTATCGGCCGGTGCGCTCGAGGTGGCCCTTGAGTTTCTCGAACAGGCGCTCGGTCATCCGGTTGGCGTTCTCCGGGTGCGGCTCGAGGGTTTCAAGGGGAATCCACTTCAGCGTCATCCTTTTTCTCCTTCGCTCCGTGCGCTTGCTCATCGCACCCGATGCTTCGCACGCCGCAATGTGCCCGCCCCGGCGGGCAAGCCCGCCCGCTTTAGCCGCCCACCCTGGTGGTCGGCCGCCCCGCAAGCGGGGCGGCTAACCGCGGGCGGCTCGGGCTACGGGCTCGCGTCGGCCTGGTTCAGGATCGCGAAGATGCGCTCCATCTGCTCGTCTGTCAGGCGCGCCACACGCCGGCCAAGCGGGTCTTCCGCCGGCATGGGCAACCCGTCGTCGCCCTCTGGTTGCCGCTCCGATTCGTCCGGCCGGGCCAGGTCGCGCTGGGCGTCGGTCGCCAGGCGCAGGATCTCGCGCGCCGCCTGACGCGCATCCGACGCGGATTCGCCCTCCAGATCCCGAATCAGCCGCGCCACTGCCACCGGCGTCCAACGTAAGACGGCACTGGTGGCCTGAAGGAGCGGCTCAAGGGCGTCCTGCGCCAGCAGCGCCCGGAACGCCGGCTCGGCCAGCCACCGCCGCAGGGTGTCCGGCCGGACGCCTTCGCGCTCGGCCACTTCGTCGAGGCGGCCGCCGGCTTCCCAGATGGCATGGGCGATTCGCCGATGCCGCTTCGTGGTCTTCATGATGCGCTGCCTCCTTCCGCCCGCCCGCGCTCATCGCGAGGGGTTTCGCGCCTTGGCCTACCCGCCCGCAAAGCGGGCGGCTCGGGCCGGCGCCACAGATAATAGACCGGCGCCGCGTCGAGATGGCGGGCGACAAGATCCAGCACGCGGCGGCGGTCGGGCCGGTTCGTCCGGTGATTCTTCGCCGCCAGATACGAGCGGGCCCAGCGCTCGATTTCGCGTTCGGCGACGCACCGGTCGCCGGGTTCGAGAGCGGCAAGCGCGGCGTCCAGCGCTTCGGCGCTTCGGCGGGCGCCCCGATCCATGCCAACCGCCTCAAAGGCCGCGCGCAACCGCTCGCCCTCCCGCGACGGCGGATGAGGATAGGCGGTCATCCCCGCCCGCTCGAAGAAGGGATGGATGCTGCCCATCGCCGCCAGCGCTTCGACATACGGCGTGCCGACCTGCGGCAGCGTCTCGGCGACCAGGCGGCTCGCCAGGCCCAGACCCCGCCAGTTCGGCACGATGACGACGCGACTGATGATGCGCAGTTCGCGATTAATCAGCCGCCCGGCCGAGAGACCCTGGCTCCCGCCGATGCGGTACCGCCCGCCCGTTGCTCGATTCCGCGCCGCCAGCGAGAGCGGCGACCGGCTGTACACGATGACGCCGGCCAGCGTTTCGCGCGCCGGGGCGAGCGAGCCATCCCGGTACACCATGCGGAAGACGTCTGTCACCGCGCCGGCCTGGTGGCTGCGATAGTGAAGCGGTGCGAGCGCCCGCCAGTCGGCGCGCGTTCCGCGCTCGATGCGGATGCCTCGAAGCAGGCTGCACCGGCGCTGCGGTCCTCCCGATGCATCGGGACCGGGATCGGCGGGGCGCGTCATCAGGCGCCCTCCCCGCCGCGCAACGGGTCGGCATAGTGGACCTCGACGCGCGGGCCGGCGTGCTTCCGGACCAGGACGTCGGGCGCGAGGTCCTCGACCAGGTCGTCGTGGGCGCTGGCGGCCAGGATTGTCACGCCCCACCGGTCGGCAACACGCCGCAAGCGATACGCCACCGCCCGGGCGCACAGCCGATCCAGCGTCGAGGCCAGTTCGTCGGCGATGAGCAGGCGCGCCGGCTCCCGAAGGGACCTGCGGTCGGCCTCGTTGCGCTCGCGCCCGGGCCCACCGTGGCGGGT
>Ga0114919_10001895_pt1 | contig 16858 bp, 21 predicted proteins | sample BlataG_FD_88682 | JGI IMG/M metagenome (GOLD analysis project Ga0114919, IMG submission 88682) | Deep subsurface microbial communities from Black Sea to uncover new lineages of life (NeLLi) - Black_00105 metaG | ecosystem: Environmental > Aquatic > Marine > Oceanic > Sediment | place: Atlantic... | reverse complement strand
TTATCTTTAAAATTTAAACCTTATTTAATTAAGTATAGTTGCCTTGTTCTAAAAAACAACGAACTAATCGATTTTTTTTGACGAAAGGCACAAACTACTTAAAGGAGTGACATATTATTATAAAAATTGGAGAAAAGACAATTAACCCTACAAAAATAATATGTATTGGTACGAATTATTTGGATCACATTGAAGAAACAAAGTCAGAAATACCAAAAGAACCCGTTCTTTTTCCAAAAACATTAAATTGTCTGATAGGGGATGGTGAACCAGTAATTTATCCAAACTGGATATTTAGTAACCGTAAATACAATCGGATTGATTTTGAAGTAGAATTAGCGTTTATCATTAAAGATAGATGTAAATATGTGAGTGCAAGTCAAGCTTACGATCATATTTTAGGTTATACTGTATTTAACGATATTACTGCACGGAAGATACAAACTAAAGATATGGTTTCAAAACTACCTTGGTTTCGCTCTAAATCATTAGATACTTTCGGTCCAATTGGTCCTAGAATTGTAAGTTTTTCTGAAATTATAGATCCTCATGATCTCAAAATTGAGTTAAAACTAAACGGAGAGATTAAGCAATCGTCGAATACAAAACATTTATTATTCAAGATCCCTGAACTTTTAGAAAATATTTCACAATTTTTTACTATGGAACCGGGAGATATTGTAGCTACAGGTACCCCGTCAGGCATAGGTCCAATCAAACCTGGAGATTACTTAGAAGCTACGATCGAAAAAATTGGAACCCTATCAAATAAAGTTGTTTTAGAAGATTTGGTGAGTTAAATGGTAAAAATTGGAGAAACTACAATTAATCCAACGAAAATTGTGTGTTTAGGGAGGAATTATTTAGATCACATTAAAGAAACAAACGCACCCGTCCCCACAGAACCTGTTTTTTTTGTGAAGACTTTAAATACGCTTATAACTGATAATGAACCAATAATTTACCCGAAAATTCTATATGAAAGTGAGAAGTATAATAGAGTCGATCACGAAGTTGAACTCGCTTTTATTATTTTTCAAACGTGTAAAAATGTTTCAGCAGAAGTAGCGTTCGATTATATCCAAGGATACACAATTTTTCTTGATTTAACTGCTAGAATTATGCAAAAAAGCGATAGAAATATAAATTTACCTTGGTATAGAAGCAAAAATTTCGATACTTTCGGACCAATAGGACCAATAATTGTTCCAAGCAGCGAAATTAACGACCCACATAACCTAACAATTCAACTAAAGATTAACGGGCAAACCAAACAATTTTCTAATACGAAACATATGTTGTTCAAAATTCCTCAAATTTTAGAATATTTATCGAAGTTTGTTACTTTGCAAAGAGGAGATATAATCGCAACTGGCACCCCAAGCGGAATAGGTCCAATACAACCGGGAGATATCCTAGAAGCTTCTATAGAGAAAATAGGTACCATTACCCATGAAGTTATTTTAGAACGGAAATAGCTTATTATTTTAGTCTTCTATTTAAATTTAAAATTCCTAAAAATTCAGTTAAATTATACAAATTTTCGAATTAAAAATAAATAGAAATATTTCTACTGGTTGCAACTCGTGTGTTGTAACTCTTTTCTCAAAATTAACGATAATCTTTTTCTAATCAAAAAAATATTTATTATTATATGACTGAAGATATATCTGAAGACATAAAGAAAGAGATATTTAGATTAGTGTCAACTCCAGGAATAGAAATTGAAGATATTCCTGAAATAGTCAATAAGGATTATAATACTCAACTTGATTATGAAAAAGTTATGAAAATACTATCTGATGAATATCTGAAACATAATCTCGATTATGGTCGTCGTTTATGCTGTAGATTCTAAGTAAAACATAAAAACATCATAGAGGCTTTTGTACTTAAATTTAGATTAACAAAAACAGTTCTAATAAGAACATATCTAATTTTAAATCTTTTAATAGATCTATATTATTAAAAATATAGGTATAAACTCTTTCTTCACTAAAATACTTCAAACACAAATTTTTCCCTTTTACTTCCTTCAATGTTTTTACTACTTCGGTAAGAATTGATTTTAAAAATTTTATAACTATGTCCTTTTCACTTTTAAGCAAACTAATATCTATTATATTAAACCATGATTCTTTTGAAAATGTTATATTTTCCAATTCGGGTTGGTTTTTAAATTTCTCTTGCTCTCTAAATTGCTTAAATACTTTTTCTATTTTCTGTAAAACTATGTTTTTTGATTTGTTATACATTTTATTTTCTAAGATACTTCTCAAAATAATAAAAATTTGTTGAAATACTCCTAAAATATCAAAAAAGTCCGCTACTTGACTTATTGATTCTACTTCCTCCCATTGACCGTAATAATCTTCAATTACTTTAAGAAATGGTAAATATATGTTCATATTTCCATTCCAACTATGTCCTTTTTTTATCCAAGCTGGCTTGAATTCTTTTATAAAAGCCTCTCTTATAACATTAAGTCTACCCATCAATATCTCCGTTTTAGTACTTTTTATACCAGCAGCAACGAAAAGCAATTTGAATTTTGGTTCCAATATATATATCCACCTTAATCCACCCATTTCTATAGATTCCAGTGATTGGTGAAATTCTTCCATAGAGAAATGGTGAAAGGCCGTTAAAAATCCAGAAACGATATCCTCATCGGCGTCTGTTTTCAAAAATGATTTATATAACAATTTAATGCCCGAATCACTATTTAATATCCAAAGGATCATTTTTCAACCTTACCCTTTAATACATTTAAAATTTGAATAGATTTGGTTCTATAATCATTCTATTTGTTTTCTCAATTAATGATATTATTAATTAGATAAATAAATACATGTCAACAAAAAATAATAATTTTCATAAAATTTTTTAATTTTGAATTATTTTGAAACTCACTAAGTTCGAGATTAATTTTTTTAAAGACTTAGAACGCAATTTTCTGCGGTTTCGATATAAATAAGATATTGAAAAAAGAATTACGCCATACGCGAAATTGTCCGTTCTTAACTCTTTAGAATTATAATCTTGAAATGACGATACAGGAGTTGATATGAACTTAATGAGTAAAAAGAGTAAAATAATTGTAAAAGCTCTCGTAACTGGGGGATCTGCAAGCGGGGGACCGCCTATTACTTAAAGCATATCGCTTTATTTATGTAAAGGTCCTGCTGTAGGTCCAACGGGTATAAACATTAAAGATGTGGTAGACGCAGTTAACGAAAAAACCATGCTTTTTAAAGGCTTAACGGTACCCGTTAGAATCGAATGCGATCCTGAGACAAAACAGTTTGAGATATTCGTAGAGACGCCAAGTACAGCTTCACTACTTTTAAAAGAATTAGGAGCTGAAAAAGGGAGTTCGAATAGTTCTGAGGAAAAAATTGGAGATTTAACTCTTGAACAGGTAGTTAACGTTGCTAACGCTAAAAAAGACATCTTTTTAGATAAAACCTTCAAAACTGCTGTAAGGACCGTAATAGGGACGGTGTTGTCAATTGGAGCCACAATAGAAGGTGAGGACCCGCGAGTAATTCAGAAAAAGATTGAGAATGGAGAATATAACGATGTGATAAAGGGGGAGATGTAAAAAATGAAAGTTGATGATAAGCTATTAAGAAAATCGTTAGATGCTGCAATTGACCATTCGATTATTAAAAAGGAAGGCTTTAAAGATAAAGTTAGGCAATTTGACGAGTCAATTGACCTCATTATGAATTTGAAAGACATTAACCTTAAAGATCCTAAGCAGAGGATCGATAAGGAAATGATACTACCTAATAACATAATAACTGAAGATAGGCCTAACATCTGCGTAATTGCGTCAGACGAGATACTTCTTGAAGCTAAGAATATTGGACTCGAAACGATGGATAAAGACGGTTTAATCAAACTAAATAACGAAGAAAAAAAGTATAAGAAAAAATTTGTAAAGAAATACAATTTTTTCATAGTAGAAGACAAAATGATGCCAAATGTAGCTCGATATTTAGCGAGATTCCTTGGACCACTAGGTAAAATGCCTAAACCTTTCCCAAGTGGATATGGTATTATTTCCAATCCGAACGATTTAGACGTGGCAATTGAGAGATACTTAAAAATTATTCGAATTCAGTTAAAGAAGCAACCAATTATTCAAGTTAAAGTAGGAAAAAAATCTATGGCCAAGGATAAGATATTTGAAAATATGAAAGTTGTCGTTGAGTACATTGCTGATCAGATGCCTCACAAATATAACAATATCAAATCTATGTTTTTAAAAACTACAATGGGACATCCAATAAAAATTGATGAACAGTTTTTGAAGGTTATAGAGGTGTAAAAAAGTGATCAGAAAAGAAAAAATACAGCAATGGAAATTGGATGAAGTCGTTCATTTAGTTGATTTGTTTAAAAACCATAAAACCGTAGCTGTAATAGACGTTGCGAGATTAAACGACAGACAAATTCAAGATATACGAAAAACTTTAAGAGGGAAAGCAATAATAAGAATGTCAAAAAAAAATCTTCAACTAAAAGCCATAGGACAGTACAAACACGAGTCTAAAAAAGTCAACTTAGACGACCTCGCCGAAAAAATTCCAGGACAATCAGCATTATGTTTTACCAATATAGATATCTTTGAATTAAAGAATGTATTTAATGAAAATGAATGGATGGTTGCTGCTAAACCTAACGAGATAACACCAGTAGATATTTGGGTTAATGAAGGTGACACTGGATTGCCCACAGGACAAGTCATCAGTGAATTGAACATGACGCTCCGCCTTCCTACTAGAATCCAGAACGATACGATTTGGATTAGAGAAGATACGCGAACGCACTCAGCTGGAGATTATGTTGACGTAAAACAGGCAGCAGTCTTAAAGAAGTTAGGTGTAGCTCCAATTAAATCGCTTATTAAAATTCATTACGCGTGGAGCAACGGTGAAATCATCCCTGAGGAAATTCTGTATATGGATACGCAAAAATTCCAACAAGAGCTTGCATCTGCGTACTTCGGCGCACGAAGCTTGGCTTTAGAACTAGGCATTATCGATAAAGAAACGATTGAACCATTAATCCAAAAAGCACATCGAGAGGCTCTTGGAATAATTTTTGAATTACCTGTTTATTTTGACGATATGAGGGACGAATATATCCGAAAAGCCGCATCAAATGCTAGCGCTATCAAGGCTATAGTACTTGGAGAAGACTTGCAAGTTCCAACTAAGAAAGAAGAAGAAAAAAAAAAAGGAGAAGAAGATGAGGAAGAAGAAGTTGGAATTGGAGGCTTATTTGGTAATTAAATCAATTTTTTTAAATAAAAAAAATAACCACAAATTTTAATAATAATTGGATAAAAAAAAAGAGGTATAAAAAGATGGAAACAATATATGCTGCGTTACTGCTTAACAAAGCAAATAAAAAGATTACAGAAGCAAACATAGAAAAAATCTTAAAAGCTGTAGATGTAACTGTTGACAAAGCTCAACTTACAAAAGTAGTAGCAGGGCTTAAGGAGACTGACATTGAAACAATAATCAGTTCTGCCGCCGCAGCTCCAGTGATGGGCGCTCCGGTTGCTTCTTCAGTGTCTGCAGAAACAGCCCCCAAAGAAAAGAAGAAAGAAGAGGAAGAAGAAACTGAGGAAGAACCTACGGGAATTGGCTCATTATTTTAATCGGGTTAAGACTCTTCAGCAAAACAAAGCAAAAGTATAAGCAAAAATTATTTCAAAATTTTTTTAAATTATTTTTTTTCTACTATTTTTTAACGATACTGCTTTCGAATTGTAAAGAAACAAAATATCTACTTAAATCAACTTATTAAATCAAAAAGTTTTTTTTAAATTCATTTTTTTTTAAGTTACATTTCTCAATTGAGAAACTTTTATTTTAATTAAAAAAGATTATACTCACTAAAGGTTTTGTGCTGATAAACTATGACCGGAAAATTCCTCAAATTCTTCTCTCCTTTTGTACGGGTAATGCCTGAAATCAAACAGCCCCAGAGAGAGGTAAGTTTCAAAGAAAAGTTAATGTGGACAGGGCTCGCATTAATAATCTATTTAATAATGTCAAATATTCCGCTTTATGGAGTAGATGCTCAAACCACCACAGATTATTATTATTGGTTAAGAGTTATTTTAGCAAGTCAGAAAGGTACGCTTACAGAATTAGGTATAGGACCAATAGTAACGGCAGGATTAATAATGCAATTACTCTTAGGTTCCAAAATCATAAAAGTTGATATGAGCGATCCATACGATCGGGCTATGTTTAGCGGTTCTCAAAAAGTATTCGCAATGTTTTTGACTGTGTTCAATATCATCGCATATATAATTGGAGGTGCTTTTGGACCGTTGACCCTTCCAAATATGATGTTTATATTTTTGCAATTATTTTTTTCTGGAGTCGTTATTATCTTACTCGATGAGTTGCTACAAAAAGGTTGGGGAATTGGAAGCGGAATCTCCTTATTTATCGCTACTGGTGTTGCGGGACAAATATTTTGGAATTTATTTAGTTTTGTTGAAGTAGGTACTAATCAAGGTGCAAGAGGAATTGTTATTGCTTTCTTTCAATCTTTGACGGATCCTGATATAGATACAGCTGAATTGTTTTGGAGGCACGACGCATTACCTTCTCTTTTTGGAGGAATTACAACTTTAGCCATATTCCTAATAGTCATTTGGTTCGAGTCTACTAGAGTCGAAATCCCGTTAGCCTATAAGGGATATAGAGGTTTTAAGGGGAAATACCCGATGAAGTTACTATATGTTTCAAATATCCCAGTTATTTTAGTTAACGCTCTATACGCCAATTTTCTATTTGTTGGGCAAATTATTGCTGGACCTAATTCTGGTTTTAGAGGTCAAGGTTATGATGTTCTTCTTAATTTAATAGGTATCTTCGAACCATTTTCAACGGGGGGAGGTGGTGGTGATTATTTAGTCCCACAACCATATTGTTTACTTTATTACCTTACCCCTCCTCAAGGATTGCTGCAGTTAGTAGCTGATCCCATCAGAGCAATAATATACCTAATAATATTTATATTTCTGTGCATCATGCTCGGCCGGATTTGGGTCGATGTCTCAGGACTTGCGCCACGCGATATTGCCCAACAAATTATAGATTCTGGAATGCAAATTCCGGGATTTCGAAGTTCAGATAAAATCATCGAGAGAATCTTAAAACGATACATTCCAACATTAATAATCTTAAACGGTATAATAATTGCTGTAATGAGTTTCTTCGCAGATTCGCTAGGTGCGTTGACTTCAGGCACGGGGCTTTTGATAGCAATAGGAATAGTCCATCAATATAGCGAGTCTATCGCTAAAGAAATGGCAGCACAGCAATATCCAGGTATGCGCGCTTTCTTAGGCATGGATTGATGAGAATCTCATCCAAAAAAAATGGCAGCATATTTTTTTAATAAAAAATTTTAATCTGAAAAGTTTAAAAAATTATTAAGATTACTTCAATATAATCATGCTTTTATTTATTGCCCAAGAATCAAATGCTTTTTTAGATTGGATTAGCTTCCCGCCTGGGTCCTTGATTTTTATATTATTAATGGCTTCTGTAACGGCAATAATTAGTACTGGACTAACCAAATGGTTAATTGATACTGATGAAATTAATAGAAAACAAGTTATATCCAAGGCTCACGATGAAGAAAAAGCAAAAATCATTGAACTATCTGAAACGGATCCAGAAAAATATAGCAAGTTAAGAAAGAGGTGGGAAAGATTGGATTCGATGGTAAAACAATCACAGCAGAAAATGGCTTTGAGGCGCATGTTGCCTAGTTGCATAACATTCATTCCAATGATAGTCATATTTACAGTAGTAAGAGGAGTTTTCGAGAATAACCCCGTTGCGTTGTCTCCAATGAATGCTAACGATGTATTGTGGATAGGCAACATGATGGCGGGTACTACGGGTTCTAGGGTATATCCATGGACTGCCCTTGTGTACGGCGTTGCCAGAACTATTAGATTAGAAGCTGGTTGGATAAATTTTACTGCTTGGTATTTTCTATGTAGTTTTGGTGTGAACACGCTTGTTCAAAGAATTTTTAAATTACAAACACAAGCATCGGGAGGAATGGGGCAGATGATGGGTGGCGGGAAAGCTAAATCTTTGGAATTTCCTGATGTTTAAATTAATAGAAGAGATTTTTTGATTCTATTACTTTCCTTATTTCTATAAGTAATAAAGCGCAGACAGAGGGATTCGAACCCTCGGATGCTTTCACACACCGGCTTTCTGGGACCGTTTTTCCGCTCCAAGCCGGCGCCGTACCAGGCTAGGCAATGTCTGCAAAAAAAATTAGTGCTAACGCCGCACAATGGCGACGCTCAGCAATATTTCTATTTTTATGGTTTTTTAGAAGTTAAATAATTATTTTGTAGGAATGGAAACGATCTCTTTCATTTTTTTTTCTAATTTTGCTTTTTTAATAGCATTTTCGACATTCTCATGTGAAGCACTTTTTTTGATTTCAATCGTGTCTGTTGTCGGTTCTATATGCTTATAATTTACCCTTCTTCGGCGAATTCCCAGACCATCAACTAAAATATAATTTTTATCAATGATATCGACGACAACGCAATAGGTTCCGGCTTCCCTTCCCATAGTTTTAACGCAAATTCTTCCAATATCGTATACGCTCATATAATTTGTCACCAAATTATTTTCAATAAATTTATCATTACTGAATTTTTTAATTTTCAGAAAAGATAAATGATTTATCGTAAATTAAGGAATAATTTCAATTATAAATTTTTTATGATTTTTAAGTAGAAAAAGTTTAATAAATATTTTTTAACTCAGATAGGATTTTAGCTAACACTTCTTCAATAGACAAATTTTCAGTGTTAATAATTAAATCAAAAAATTCGTTAATCGAATTTATATCGCTTAAATCAATGTTATAGAGTTTTTTGAAGCGTTCCAACTCAGATTTTTCCCTTAAAGTTGTTTCTTTTAATTTTTCATCGAAAGATGTTTGGTCTCTCCCTGACATTCTTTTAACACGTAATTCTAATGGACAAGTTAAGTATATTCTAAAATCTGCTATGGATTTGAGAAGATGTCCGCTTAATTGGCTATCAATAATAATGTTACCTTTCTTTGCCATGTTAACGACTTTATTATCTAAATTTTTATCAATATCAGGATGATTTTCGATATAATTCGTATATTCTTCTAAAGACATGTTCTTTTCTTTTGCAAGATCTCGAAACGCTTGTCCCGTTGAGTAGTAGAGTATCCCGAGGCGTTCTGCCATTAGTTTAGCAATTGCAGACTTTCCCGTCCCATGAAGTCCAGATACCGCAATTATCATTTTAGCATTTCTCAAAATTGAATTTAGCTATTAAAAGAAATTAAAACCAGAAATTATTTAATATTTTTGAAATTTCAAGATCGGATTAACCTTCTGATTGCCATACAGATTCTTTCAGTAAGGTTTGCAAACATTTAGCACAATACCTTCCGCTTTCAGGTCGATTTGCTCTTCTGGAAACCCTATTTGTCTTTTTCATTTTCGTTGGTCTTAATCTTGGTACAGTCTGAAGCGATTTTTTGCAAATGGCACATTGAGCCTTACTAGGTTTTTTTCTCCAATAATGAGAAACGATTTGATTTCCAGGAGTTTTCAGCTTTTTTCGTTTTTGAGCTTTTGTTATTAAACCCGGTCTTGGCAAGAAGATTACCTTAAGTTTTTCAATTTATTCAATTTGAAGTTTTTACTAATATGGTGTTAAAGCATGAAAACTTAATTAATTTTATTATTTTTGCTACTTCCCAAGATTCAATTTTTCTTTAAACACTAGATACAAATCGTACAAACCGTCTGCTATAGTATCTCTATAATTTTTATTATTAGCAATTTTTTCTTCGTTTTGTAAGATTTCTTCGAAGATTTTTTGCAATTTTATCTTGTCTAATTCTAAACCGGGAAATTTATCAAGGTTTTTCTTCAAATCTTTAAAAAGTCCAAAAATTAGCTCGGTATTATCAAAACTACTTAATTTTAGCGCGTCTATTAGTGTTATGAAAGAGGCTGTAATTTCAGAAGTAATCCCTGGAATTTCAAGAATAGAAGAACTAAGTGATTCTGAGAATTGGCTAGTAGAAAAGTTAAGAGAAGATATTTTGTTAATAATGTCAATAGCTTTATAATAATCGTCAGTAAAATTCATGTGATTCAATATTTTTGAAAGGACAATATTATGCTTATTTAACGATAAGTTAAGCTCTAATAAATCGCTCGTAGCACTCTTGATCGATCTTTGAAAAAAAATTTCTTTTAAAATACCTTTTTGATATTTTTGATTTAAGTTAAGGATAGTATTTATTGTTGCAAATATTTCAGATTCAAGCTCAGATTTAATTTCAATAGAGTTTTTTTTGCGATTTGTCATTTCTCTAAGGCTAGTAATGTAAAGCTATATTATAAATGTAGGGCGTAAGAAATAATAAAATACTGCAACTAGTATCCCAATTGCGAATGACGAGATGAGCACGCGAAATGTGGATGAGTTGGATAATTCTCTAATAGCAAGAGTAATTAATATAGGAACCCATACGGCAATCGTTAAAGCGTCAATAAGATGAAGCAACGTCCAAGTTGGGGATGTAAACATAGGATTGAGATCAAACGATAAGAGATTAGGAATAGTAATATTTGAGAATCCAAATAAAATTATTAAAATCTCAATACCATTTATTAATAAATAGGGTGCAAATGCACATAACATCATGTTAAATTTTGACGCTTGCTGTTGATGCAAAGTTCCTCCTTTATAGATGCTGAAAGGACTCATCTCAGCTTGACTGTATTTTTCTTTTCCTTCTTTCTTTTCTCCAAAACGCGCTTCTAACCTTTCTGAAAAATCAACGGCAACATTTGCCCCTTTAGTAAAAAACCATATCAATATTAGCCCAAAAATAAAATAAAAAAAAAATCCAAATGCAAAGAAGGCTATAAAAGCGGTTAAATCTATAAAAAGCCTACCAAGGGTAAAAAGCTGTATTTCTTGAATATTAATATGTGAAAAAAAGGCTAAACCCATGAGTCCATAAATGAGCGAATTAAATAATAAAATTTTATATCCTGGAGCGTCTTTCCTCTTATGGTTTATGTTCCAAAAAGCCCTATTTGGCTTAGTAAACAACCAAAGTATTGTAATATACCAAGGGGCCGGAGAAATGAATTCTTCTTCTATACGCTTAAATATAGAAAAAGTTTCTATCCTTTCACTTCTAAGTCGTTTACCACAAAAAGCACACACGAACGAGTCGATTCGATTATAGTTGCCACATCTAGGACATCTATTAGATACATTTGTTGACATGGTTATTTAGCACTTTCTAATTTTTATATTTATCATATAATTGTAATCATTTAAAAATTTCTTTAATGAGAGCATTTTTTTTGAATTTAAAGGTATTAAAAAGTTAATATTACACTTAATTTATAGAATTTCGTAAAAGTACAAATACAGAATACAAATCTGACTAATATTCAATTAAATAATGATTATCATATTTTAAAATTTTATAGCTTTTTTCTGTAAATAGTTTAATTAATTCTAAATTAGTTCGTGTGTGACTTGTAATTTCAAATACTTTTATTCTTGATGGGGCTTTAACATAAGCCATTAATGGAATCAATTGATCGCTAAGGTAATTATCAACAGGAATTTCATTTTGAATGTATTTAATCATTTCTTTAGCAGCAATATAACCTAATTTTTCTGATGAAATCCTTTTTTCCCCTAAAATAGTGCCTGTTGATATTATTGCTCCGGTGTTAGAACAAGCCCACAAACAAAGACCAACTCCAGGACTCAATGAATTTACCCAAACATCTTTGATGTCTGTCTCGATCCCCAAAGTTTTCTCTATTTCCATATTAATAGATTTCTTAATTCGATTCGCAATGTTTTTTCCATTACGTTTTAGATGATTTGTCAGAACAATTTCCCCTTTGATTAGATCAACATCCCCTAAATTAGTAAGATTAATAGGTTTAAGGTTATTTTTTGGAGGATTTATCGTACAATTAGTCTGAGCTCCGCCCTTAGGATAAAATCCAAATTTTTTAATTTCTATATTAATTGTCAATCCAGATCTTTTAAATATTTGATAAATAACATTAGTAAGGTAATTTAAGCTAGGTGCCCATTTACCAAAAGTACCTCCTCCTTCGAGTATAATATTAATTTTACCCTGTTGAACTAGTCTTAAACACGCAATTTGAATTGGTTGGAGTAATAGCCCTATACTTGCTGCTGTATTGATTTTTACATGTATTTTACTTTTTAAAGATTTAATATTAGGAATAAAAGTAATTTCTTCAGTTCCAATTTTGCAATTGCTTAATTTACTATTGGTTAGACTAGCAAGGGCTTTAAGACCGAGTAAGTGTTGTAATCTTAAACCGGGTTTAGGCCGATTAGCACGAATATTTTTTATTCTCAGTGGTTTATTAAATAAAACAGAATATCCCGCGCTAAGACGTAGGATTGCTCCGCCTCCTTCTCCAATCGAACCATCGATTTCTAAAAAATCGCTTCCATTCAAAATCAATCTCCTTTTTCATATAATAATTTTATACGTTGGATACCATCGTAACCTTTTATTAAATTTACGACTTCCTTAGGCACTAACACCGTCCAATTTCTATTTTCTTTGCTTATTAATTTTCTTACATTTGTCGCGTTATATTTTTTCTTAAAAATTTCTAATTTCTCTCCTATAATAAATCCCTTATTTTGAAAAAGTTGTCGAACCCAGTCACTATTTGAATATATCGTATCAAAATCGCCTACTATTGAAATAACATGGTCCACCCATTTGCTTGCATTAAAGATATCGGGAATTGCATATATTTCGAATCTATCTGGGTTAATATTTCTCTCTTTTAAGGCAGAATTTATGAAACTTGCTCTTTCTTCACTAGTAAAGGGATCTGTTTTAGTTTTAGATAATTGAGAACTTCCTATCCCTATTTTAATTTTTTTATAGCCTTTAAATATTTTATTGAGCACATAAATATGACCGTGATGTAATGGTTGAAATCTTCCAATAAATAACGCAATATTTCTTTTCGAACCCATTAATTTAGTTTTATTATTGCTGACCTTAAATTTTGTAACTAAGTCTGTATTAAATAGTTTTTTCCATATCGTTTTTGTATAATCAATTGTTTTTTCATTCTGTAAGAGTTTTGTCAATTCAGACTGAGTGTAGAAACGACTTTCGTTGATTTGTAATTCGTTTGGATTGGGTTTTAGCTGCACATTATTTTTAACTAGTCCTAAAAATACATACGCAATTTCAGTTGAATTCTTATTTTCCTCAATATTTAAATCGTAAAATAATAGGATGTCAATCGCTATCGGAGGTATACCAAACTCCTCTTCAAGCTCTCTCTTTGCTTCCTCTTCAATACCTCTCAGAGTTAAAGTTCTTTTATACACAACATGCCCCGAGGCTGAGTCTGTAAAATATTCGGGAAAACTTTTTTTATTTTTACCACGTTTTTGAACAAGATAGAGTATTTTTTTGTCAGGAGTAATAGAAACTACAAAAAAGCGTGTTATTAAATGACTAATTTTCTTTTTGTGAGCCTCTTCCCTTTCCACGGGAAAGATGTATTTTGCGATTTGTCCTGAGTGCAAAAATCTAATATTTTTTTCCGAGATACATGCCAAGATTTCTTTCTCCATATTCAAAGCCTTTTTTAAAAACTAAATGAAATTTCGTCTCCCAATTTAATTCCTATTTCTTTAGCTGCGTTCCCTAGATTTATCGAAACTTCGAGATAGCCAGATGAGCCTTTAACGAATAATATTGATTTTGGTGGCACTGATTCAAAATGGGATGTAAATTTCCCACGATATTCTTGATTTTTATACAACATGACAATTTTTTTACCGTGCTCTAAAATTATTGAAGTTCCCAATATTCTATTTTCTTGTAAGGGGATGTTTGTTGTTCCATTACCAAAAGTATCTATATATTGAATAACACAAGTTATTTTTTTATTTTTTGGTGAAATTTCGTACTTGAGAGGGTATTTCACAAATTTTGACGGATTAAAAGAAGGACCAAAATTATTCAATGGGACATTATTAGTAATGTACGCTCCGACTGGTGCCATTATGTCTCTTCCGTGAAATATTTTTGAGATTGGTTTAAAGAAATAATTTTGATTTTCAACAGTTACACATTCAACAATATCGTTTGGAGAAAATACATTACTAAATATTCCATTATCAGGCCCGATAAAAAATTGATTATTAGCAGTTTTAATTGCTACAATCTCTCGGGAACTACCTACTCCTGGATCGACTACAACGATAAAAACAGTATCTTCAGGATAATATTTATGCGTTGTTTTAACAATATAGGAGGTTTCTATAATTGAGAATGGAGAGATATTATGAGAAATATCAATAATTTTTACTTTAGGATTAATTTTTAAGATTACTCCTTTCATACTAGCTACATAATGGTGCCCTTTCGCTCCAAAATCTGTAACTAATCCAATAATCTTTTTATCTAATTTTGCCATTTTATAGAAACTTTAGTGAAGAAATTGAAAAACGATTAAATCATTTTTTTTTATATTCCTCATCAACTTTATAAAATTCCTCAAGAGCTTTTGACTTCAAACGATACTCTTCTTCTTTATTAAAATCAACTAATTTCTTAGAAAGTTCGCTTGCTTTTTTATAAGAAATATACGCTGAATGAAAATTTTCGTTCCTGAGAAAATTTCTTGCCTCTTGAACAAGTTTGTCCCTTGTTTTTGATACATCTGGAACATCTTCCGAAAAATTAGCTTTCTCCTTTAAAGATTCAGCAATATCAATAACATATAATTCTTCAGCAAGTTCAGCAGCTCTTTTGAAGTATTTCGCGGCTTTTTCGTAATCTAAAGCCTTCAAGGCATTATCTGCCGTATTATAATATTCCGAGATTTTTTCGTGTTCTCCGTCTTCGATTTTTTTTAATAATTCTTGAGCAATTTTTCTTTCTTGTTTCCCACCGCTCAACATAAATTTAGTTATAGTTATAATACTATCTTTTAAAGCATCTGGTTTTAGGATGTCGATTAATGGTTCAAGGTGTTCTAAATAAATATCTTTTAAGAGCGGTTCAAATTCTTCTGAATTCATTTTTAAAAAGTTTAACCCTAAAACTTCAATTGCTTCAGCTCCTTCCTTAAGAGCAGATCTAAATTTCTCAGGTTTATCGTTTTCATTTAACAATAATCCAATAATAATCCCAGAAGCCTTTCGAGCTAATTTTCCTTTAAATTTATAAACATAAGAAAAAATTTGATTTTCTTTTAATTTCAACAAGTTGTACTCGTCTTTAGAATGATCTAAATTAAGCCTTAGAAATAAATCGTTTGTTATCTCAAAATCATATTTTCCTTCTTTAAAATAATAACCTAAAATTCTGTAATCGGCGTCCAAAGGTAATAATATTACAAAGCTGCCCGTTGGCATATTTAATAACTCCTTATTTTCTTTTTTGATGATATAAATAAAGTTTTATCATAAAAAAACTAGATGCTTTACTGTTCTTTAAAGCTAATAATCCTATTAGTTTCTTCTCTTATAGATTGAATGACATTTAATAATTGAGCGTAATAGAGGTTATTAGAAACAGCTTTAGCAGCTTGTCTTATTATTTCAATAGCTTTCTTTTCTTCTTCAGTGATGATTTCAATCGATTTTTTTTCGTATAGTTCTTTTATCTTAGCATTAAAATCATCTGAAATCTCTTGCATGTTTTCACTAGATTTCATGCGAAATTGTTTAAGTACTTCCACTATAAGTCGGATATTCTCGTTAACAGATATTGTTTCTTCAGAAAACTTCTGCGACATATTCTGAATTGCGGTACTCATTTGAGTGATTTGAGCGATTGTACCATCTAGCGAAGTTGTAATCTGATTTATTTTAGTTATCATGTCATCCAATAATCTTTCTGCCATTTTATTATCAACCCATTACGATTATACTACATTATTTATACTATACATCATTTTGAGATATTTGTTTCATGGATTTTACCGAACTAATTGCTTCAGAAAGAAGTAAATTAACTGTATCTTGGTTAAGAACTTCCGCGGACAATTTTGTGAATTCTTCTAGGTTTTTCACGAGCGTTTCAAGAGCAACTAATCCTAGTCCTTCCTGTATTTTCGTCAATTCAAATTTTGTACTCTCTCCAATGTCTTTCAGAACTTCGATGTGTTTGCCCTTCGTTACTTCAATTTCCTCTGAAAATTCTTTTAACTTTTCATTTAGATTAGAGATTTTTTGCTCAATATTTTGATTCAGCCCGTCTAAAGAGGTTTTCAATCCTTGAATTGCTTGACCAAGTTGGGCAATTCGTTTGTAGATTGAGTCTAAGAGGTCTTGTAGCATTTCGGCCATTTGTTTTTACACCCATTTATTTTTTTTTTTTAATATTATGTATAATATCATTTTTTGATTTTAATTATTATAAATATAACAGAGCACACCAATAAAAAAATTTTTATTATTTTGTGCTTTTTGACTTTATAATATAAGTAAAATAAAAAAAGTATTTAAAAAACAGAATATTAATTAAGCACAGGGCCATTAGCTCAGTTTTAAACGAGAATTTATTTTGTTTACTGAAATGGTTAACAAGGCTTAATTGAAGCTTGGTCAACAAGCGCAGGTCTTATAATTGACCCATGGACAGACAAAATAATTTAAAATGTCCATATCAGTAAAAGCCTGAGATCCGGGGTTCAATTCCCCGATGGCCCACTCTTTTTCTTTTTTCCATAT
>Ga0114919_10001893_pt1 | contig 16869 bp, 19 predicted proteins | sample BlataG_FD_88682 | JGI IMG/M metagenome (GOLD analysis project Ga0114919, IMG submission 88682) | Deep subsurface microbial communities from Black Sea to uncover new lineages of life (NeLLi) - Black_00105 metaG | ecosystem: Environmental > Aquatic > Marine > Oceanic > Sediment | place: Atlantic... | reverse complement strand
TTGCCGAGCACGAATTTTTTATCGCTGCGCTTCCTCGCTTTTTCCAACATCTCCTCCGAGCTGTCGAGGCCAACGATGTTTAGTTTTGCCAGCCTTTCTTCAAAGGAACCAATCCCGCACCCGATGTCGAGGATCTTTTTACGATCTCTTAACTCGTTATACAGGTAATCTGCTTCCCGACCCAAAACTTTCTTGCCGAAATCGCTTTCGTAAAATCTCACAAATTTTTCGACATCGTTCATTTTTTCACATAGAGCTTCTTCCACACCCGCCCCTTCGTCGCAGTTAATGCAGCCATCCTAGCCGCCTGGGCGTTCGACGGCATCACCACCACGCCCGCGCGCTCCAATTTTTCACGTTGGGCGCCGAGACCCTGGGAATCTTTTGGAGTCCCCACCACCGATGCGACCACGCTGAGGTAACCCCCGCCTCGCTCCGCGGTCTTTTTGGCCTCGGCAATTGCCTCCGCCAGCTCCCCCGCGGGGTCGGGGTGCGCCCCTTGCCCCAGCACCATGTCCAGCAGAACTACAGCAGTTTCCCGGTCTCGGCCCTCCTTCAACATTCGCTCGCATCGTGGACCTAGGTCAACCACTGGGTGTCGCCCTCGAGCGAGCTCGGCTGCCCCGAAGTCGACGCAGGCATGCCCCCTGCTTGAGTGCGGGTCGGGCAGCCGCAGCCGTGGCTTCAGGGGAACGTTCGAGCGCACATCACTGATCAGCCCTTGCATGACCACCATAGCCTCCGCGCAGAGCATCTCTCCCGAATAGAGCCCGCGAATGTACTTCTGCCCGAAGCTGAAGCGCCGGTGCTCCCGCTCCGCAATTTTCCTAACCTCCTCAGGCGAAAGGGTAGAAGTCATCTCGCGGGGTTCACGCTTCTCGACGAGGGCAACCGCGTGGGCTGCCGCATCCTCGAGCGTTTGAGCAGGAACCACGCCCTTCGGGAACTGGGCCCCGCGCCCCACCCCCAGAAAACAGACAACCGCGGGCTTTCCCACGGCTTTGACGGCCTCGAGCATCCGCCGCGCGACGCTGGTAGTGGGGGCCAGAGCAATCACCACGATTACCTTTGTGGACTCATCCTCCCCTAGGAACTTCAGTGCCCCCATCGTCCCCATACCATCGACCCTTTGCGAGAGGTCTCGGGGCCCCACGCCCAAAGCATGGGATACTCCAACCTCATCCACCAGACACGAAACTTCCTGAATTCCCGTCCCGAGGGTGCCGACGATGCCCACGGGGCCCCGACGCACAGCGTTGGCGAACCCGTAGCCCTTGCCCTCGATGATGGCTGTGCCGCACCCTGGGCCCAATAGCAAAATCTCACGTTCGGCGGCCGCTTGCTTGAGTTCGATCTCTTCCTCCAGCGAGACACCGCCGCCGAGGAGCACCACGTGCTTGTCATCTCGCAGCGCCCGCATCGCATCCCGAGCCGCGGGGGGCCCGGACACGGAGATTACAACAAATTCAGCCATCTATTCCCCAGCCGATAAATTAGACTTTAATTCAAATAGACATGTGCTAGGGATGGGAAACTAGGCTTCCCCTTTTCATTTATTAAGAAGGCAAATATCTTAAGCTAAAGCGCAGATATGGGTTGGGACGATCATGCAATCCACAAGTTACAAGCTTGGCAGATTTTTCTTGTGCAGGCTCAAGCACGATTCGAGGCTCACGCGATCGATCGTAAATTTTGCGAGGGAGAAAAGGGTCAAGATGGCGTTCTTCACCGTAGTCGGTGCGGTCAAGCAGGCGCGGCTTGCCTACTACGACCAGGTGGAGCACGAGTATCAAAAAATTAAACTCGATCAGCCCCTAGAGATCGCGAATTGCTTCGGCAACCTCTCGTTCAAGGACGGCAAACCATTTTCCCATGTCCATGCCGTGCTGGTCGACAAGGCTGGCAAGACCTACGCGGGGCACATGATTGGGGCGACGGTATTCGCGGCCGAGCTTCACTTTCAAGAGCTGCTGGGCAAAAAACTCGAGCGGGAGTACGATCAAACAACTGGCCTAGCGCTGTGGGAGTTTGGGGGGTTATAAGGTGGACCTGCTGATAAAGAACGCTCGAATCGTCGGGCGAAAGGCTCTGAAGGACATCGGCATCGAGGGTGAACGAATTGTCAAAATTGGAAAAATTCGGGGCCGCGCGCGAAGGGTGATCAATGCAAAGGGAATGCTGACATCTCCGGCTTTCATCGACCCACACATCCATCTCGATAAGTGCATGATAGGCGACGAGGTGCGGCCGAATATCTCGGGCACCTTGCAGGAGGCGATCGAAATCATCTGGGAGCGAAAGCGTCGCTACACCGTGCCCGATATCGTGCGCCGTGCGGGTGAAGTTATTCAAATGGCTGCACTGAACGGCACCACCCGTATGCGAACTCACGTCGATGTCGACACAATCAGTGAGCTCAAGCCCCTCAAGGGCCTGCTCGAAGCGCGCAGAAAATTCAAACATCTGATGGATATTCAGATCGTCGCTTTTCCTCAGGAGGGAATCCTACGTGATCCCGGGACCGAGGAGTTGCTCTACAAGGCGATGGAGCTGGGAGCTGACTTGGTTGGCGGGATGCCTCACCACGAGCGCCCGTACTCGAAGGCGAAACCCCACATCGATATTTGCTTTGAGGTGGCGAAGCGGTTCGACGCCGACATCGACATGCACGTGGACGAGACCGACGACCCCCGCTCGCGCTCGCTCGAGTACCTAGCGGAAAAAACAGTCGCCGAGGAATACCAAGGTCGAGTCACGGCGGGCCACACCTGCGCGCTCGCGGCCTACCCGGACGATTACGCTCGCAAGGTCATCCGGAAGGTGAAGCAAGCGAACATCAACATGATAACCAACCCAGTCACAAACCTCGTGATCCAGGGTCGCGGGGACAAGCAACCGGTTCGCCGGGGGATAACGCGGGTTAAAGAATTACTGGCGGCGGGAGTTAACGTCACTTTTGGTCAGGACTGCGTGAACGACGCCTTCTACCCGTTCGGCCGCGCGGACATGCTTGAGGTTGCGAACATAACTGCCCACGCTGCGCACCTAAGCACGCTGGATGAGATTAGAACTGTCTTTCGAATGATGACCTACAACGCCGCCCGCACACTAGGGGTACTCCATGATTACGGTGCAGTTGGGAAACGCGCGGACCTCGTGGTGATCGACGCAGTTTCGGTGAAAGATGCGATTCGGATGCAACCAGACCGGCGATGGGTAATCAAGGGTGGCAAGATCATCGCGGAAGGTAGGTCGATTCGGAAGTTGGTTTGACTTCGCGTGGTCACATACACAATGCGTAGCCCCCCTCAAGAAAGTTGATCGTATTGCGACCCTCCATTAACTCATCGGAGGATAAGATGCAATGTTTTAAACTCGTACAAAGAAGGCTGATGGTTGGAACATGGCCAAGAAATTTGCTGATCTGCACGTTCATACCCGCGCCTCCGATGGGGGGATGCTTGCGGAGGAGGTCGTCCGGCAAGCGGGAGAAGTCGGGCTCGCCGCGATAGGGATAGCTGACCACGACTCCGTCAACGGCATCGAGGCAGCGTTCGAGGCGGGGAAAAAGTGCGAGGTAGAGGTCATCCCCGGCGTAGAACTCAGCGCATACCTCGATGATTCTGAGTTACACATTTTGGGTTATTTCATCGATTGGCGAGACGAGAGATTTAGGGCAACGCTCCAGAAGTTCATAGAGGTGCGCCTGGACCGAGCCAAGCAGATGGTCGAGAAGCTCCGCGGGCTCGGCTTGGATATATCGTATGAAGACGTGTTGGTCGAGGCTGGCGATGGAGTGGTGGGCAGGCCCCACGTCGCGCGGGCGCTAACCAAGCGGGGTTACGTTGAATCCACCGACCGTGCGTTCGAGCTATACATAGATGCGGGAGGCCCAGCTTACGTGGACAAATATCGTCTATCCTCCGCTGAAGCGATCGAGATGATTCAACGAGTCGGCGGGGTTCCGGTGCTCGCCCACCCGCTCTACGTCTTCCGCGAGGAGATGTTGCCGGAACTCCTAAAGCAGGGACTCGGGGGCATCGAGGTCTACCACACTAAGCACGATATCCTTGCAACACGACGCTTCGAAGACCTAGCGCGCCGGCACAACCTGCTGGTGACGGGCGGCAGTGATAGCCACGGCTTCGATGTGCCCATCGGGACGGTTCGAGTGCCTTATGAGCTCGTGGAGAAATTGAAAGCTGAGCGCAAGCTTTATGAGCGCCCACGCTATTTTAGGTGAAGCAACAGCTGTATCGTAACCAAGGGGTTCTAGTTATGATTACCGCAAAAGCTGCAATATTCGACCTCGACTGCACGCTGGTCGACACCCTTAAGCGGTTTTATGATGTCTTCAACGAGATGCTCGAGGAGCATGAAAGCCAACCTCTCGCTTGGGATGAGTTCTTCAAAGGCTACGTTGCGGACACGCTTGACGATGTAGTCGCTGTACCCTCGGACGAAGGGCGAGAGCGAAAGCTGCACGAGTTCTGGCTAGAGTTCCTCCGAAGGTACCGAGCGAGCGACCCGGGCAGCAAGCTGATCCCGGGCGTGAGGGAAGTTTTCCAAAAGCTCCACGACGCAGGTGTCCCCATCGCGGTCATCACGAGCTGCATCGCCCCAGCAGCCAAGGTAAGAGAGGAGCTGGCGAGTTTCGGGCTCGATAAATTTGTGAGCGCGATCGCCACCGGGGATGACGCCATTAGAGACCTGAACGAAGGGCACCACTTCTCCAAGGTTGAGATCCTCAAGCTAGCGGCCGAGAGGCTGGGGGTCGACCCCCGGGAGTGCGTGACGGTGGGGGACTACTGGAATGATGTAACGGGTGGAAAGGCTTTGGGCGCGAAGACGGTAGCAGTGCTGTCGGGCCTGATGCGACGGGAGCTCCTAGAGAAGTTTGAGCCTGACGCGATCGTCGAGAGCGTTCGCGACCTGCCGAAAGTCGTAAAGTTTGAAAGTCAGAGTTAACTTCTGGTGAAGGACGTGGTCCGAATCGATGGCACCAGCTTCGGGAGCATAACCGTAGATGGCAAACGCTACCCCCACGATGTTTGGATTTTCACCGATGGCTCAATCAAGCGACGCGACCAGAACCACGAGTTCACACTGGATGAGCTCGACCTCCTATCCGAGGGAAAGCCTGAAGTCGTGGTGGTTGGCACGGGGCAATCGGACTGCGTTCGAATAGACGAGGACGCTGCGAGGGAAGCTAGCAAGCGAGGAATAAAAATGATCAGCGATGCCACTCCCAACGCCCTCAAGCGATACAACGAGGCGGCAAACGCAGGGCGCAGGGTAGCTGGCACATTTCACGTCACATGCTAGGTGTCTAAATGGTGCGAGCTTTCATCGGAATCGATATCGACGAGGCGGTCAGGCACAAGTTAGTGGCTGCCCAAGAGCAACTCCAGGCGACCGGGGCGCAGCTCAAGCTCGTCGAACCACCCAACATCCACGTGACGATGAAATTTCTGGGGGAGGTTCCCGAAGATAAGATTGGTGCGATCGCTGAGGCGTTGAAAAGGGCCGCTGTGGGAACAGGGCAATTCGACATCAGGGTTAAAGGCATAGGTGTCTTCCCGAACCTGCGCTACATCCGAGTCGTGTGGGCAGGCGTGGCCGAGGGGCGTGACGAGGTAATCGGTCTCTATCAGAAAATCGATCGGGAGGTACAGCCACTCGGTTTTCGCCCGGAGCGGGATTTTGTGCCCCACATGACCGTCGCGCGAGTCAAGACGGCAAAACAAAAGGAGCGGCTGGCAGCGTTTGTTAAAGAAATGAACGACGCTGAGTTTGGAGTGACACGCGCCCAAGCAGTCGAACTGAAGCAAAGCACGCTGACTCCGAAAGGGCCAATTTACAGCACCCTAGCGCGGATCGAGCTAAGCATATAACTCGTACTTATCGACGTCGGTTAACGATACCAAGGCAGGCAGCGTGTTAAATATTCGGAGATGAACTCGCGAACTTTTTCATCCTTGCACAGCTGGACTATATCCTTCCTTCTGTAAATCTGATATCTCCTCGCGATGGCTTCACCCACGTGCTTGCCTAAGGTCGTGCGCTCCCCCAACGCCTGCTCGAGTACTTTCTTCGCCTTCGCTTGCTCGCGCTCGATCTCAAAGACTAGCCTTCCTTCGGTATCGACGAATGGGCCGGCGAACTTTCGCTTCGATTTTAGGTGAGTGTGGATGAAATCCCCCACCTCAATCGAAATTGGGGGTCCGAAGCGAGTGCGAACTCGGGGCAGCTTCTTCACCGCCAACTCGAGTAGGATGAGGGCCTGAGAATTTGACCACACGTCGCTCCGCATCACCTCAAATCCAGCCCGCGCCAGCCGCGTCACAAGGGCTCGCTCGGCCTTCCGGAGCTGAGGGTAAAGCACGTCAGGGACAACATCGGGTGGGGAGAAGGTAACGCAAAAGAATGTTGTTCCCCTCCGCTCCAACGTCGCCTGAATCTCTCGCACGCTCAGCCTTTGCACGGGCCTCGGGAAGAAAAACAGTTTTCCCGGCTCCTGCGCGAAATCTTGACATGCCCGAACGAAGGTGGCAAAGCTCTGTGTTGACACCGCGGCACCCACATTCCGGCTGGCGTCGACGGGATCGATCACAATTAGTGGCTGCCCCTCGAAGAGCGCTCGGGGCTCGGCCTCGTCCGCGTAGCTTCGTTCGGGGTCGATGACGACACTCGGCCTCCACCGACTTGCCGCCTTGACGAGTTTTTCAAATGAACCGTAGTGCAGTACTAACAGCTCACAGAGGTAGCCCGAGAATCCCTGTACCCTGAGCTCGGCCCCGTAAATCCCGGTACCCGACATGAACTGCTTGAGCAGAAGGACCTCATCCGTGAGCCCGGGCGTCAGCTGCTTCTTCACGTAGCGCTGGTGGTGGGGGGAGCGGTCGACTGCGCTGCGGATCTCATTCGGCTTGGTGATATCGTAACAAGGGACGAGATCGACATCGAAGCCCTTGAATCGCATCGTCACGTAGGGGTGCTCGGCGAAGCTCTCCTTCCCGCGCTTACCGGCCACCTTCCGCGCCACCGCTAGCCCCTGGCGCTCGAGCTCCTCCCTCGAAAGCCCCTCGGGAAGGAGGATGAAGATATCGATGTCGCGCTCGGAACGGAGCCAAGTATTGCGGGCAGCGGAACCCACGAGCATCGCTTTCGCTTCGACACCCAGCTTGGAGCAGGCTGCGTTCGTCCGATCGATGAGCTCTATCGCCACCCGCCCGAGGCGCTCCCTGTCGGCTGGGGTTGGCTTTTCCCGCTTTAGGATTGATTTCAAAATTTTATCCATCTACTTCCCGAACACCGATTTATGGCTGGCGTTAAATGTCTAGCGCTTTCTCAAGATGACTTCACAGTTTCCAATAGCTCGCGAGCCCCCGCTTGAGTTCATCGATAACGTTGGGGCGGCGAGGTTCGACGGGCGTTGGATGTTTCTCTCCGGCAAGGGTTTTCACAACATTTACTACTCCCTCTGCCAAAGCATCGAGCACGTAGCCACCTTCGAGCACAAACACCACCCGCCCCTTGCACAGCCTCTCAGCTTGCTCGACGACAAAACGTGTAAGCCATCCATAAGCGGATGTTGATAGCTGCAGCTGTGTGAGCGGATCATCGGCATACGCGTCGAACCCGGCGGAGACCGCGAAGAGCTCGGGCTTGAATTGCTCGGTGAGCGGCACGAAAATTTCCTCCATGACCCCCATGTATTCAGCATCGCCGCTCCTGGGTGGCATGGGCACGTTGACGGTATATCCCTTACCACCCCCCGAGCCCAGCTCGTGGACGAAGCCAGTTCCAGGGTAAAGCGTGAGTGGGTTTTGATGTAACGAGAGGAAGAGCACGCTCGGGTCCTCGTAGAAGATGTCCTGAGTGCCGTTGCCGTGGTGAGCATCGAAGTCTAGGACGAATATTCGTCTTAGCTTGAACTCCCGCTTCATGCGCTCGATCATCACCGCGAGGTTGTTGAAGTAGCAGAATCCCCCGCCCCGCGCTCGGGAAGCGTGGTGACCCGGGGGGCGGACCAGGGCAAATGCGTTCGAGGCTTCACCCGAGAGCACCGCGCGCCCAGCATCGATCGTCCCTCCTGCGGCGAGCAGCGCGAGTTCGAAGGTGTTCCTGCGCACCGGGGTGTCGGCATCGAGGGGTCGCTCGGACTTGCTCAGGTGTTCGACGAGTTTGATGTGCTCGGCATCATGAACAAGCTCGATATCCTCACGTTCAGCTGGCTTGGGCTCGAGTACTCTCACGCTCGGCGTTCCCCAGAGCTTTGCCCGCCTCAGCGAGTCCACGATCGCCTTCAGGCGCTCGGGCCGCTCGGGGTGCCCCCCGCTCGGTTTGTGCTCGAGGTATTTCTCGGAGTAAACGAGGGTAGTCGGCATGGTTCATTTCTCCACGAGCTTTGCTTGCTTTATGATTAAATATCCGTTGGTTCCCCGCCAGACACGCTCTACCTCGACGGGCTCGATGCGCTTCTCGAAAAATGGTGCATCTAGGACGAGGCTCTCGTACTCACCTCCCTCTCCGCTCAAGTTGACCTTGTATTTACGGTTGAGCTCGAGCAAATCGCGTACCGCCGCCTCGTCGAGCTTCCTTCCCAACCAGTTCTCATCGAGGCCTTCAGCAGAAACACTTGTCACGATCGCCTCGAAGCCCGCTGCGATGAACTCCCGCAAAAGCTCGAGGGGCTCCCTCCCCCAGAGGGGTGCTATCGACTTCAAACCGAGTTCCTCGCAGATGCGGTCTATGCGGCTCTTTTGATAGTTCGAGGCTATTGCGCCGCTTGCCACGCCCTCAACGTCAAGCGTTTGAAGCACCCGTTTCAGATCCTCCAGCTCTGCCTCACGCTCGCCGCTCGTTTCGGCCTTGATGAGGGGTAAACCCGCACACTCGGCAAGCAAGCCAATGAGCTGAATGTTGGGGAAGTGAAACATCCAGGAGTCCTCCCGGCGCGGGATCATCGCCACTATGTGCGCAACCTCATGCCCCTGCCCCATCGCCAGCCAGAGCGCATACACCGAATCTTTCCCACCCGAGCAAAGGGCTGTGACCCGCATTCCCATCAAGAAAACTATGCCCTTAAATCAGATAAACTACAACGATTTTTGTAGGAATATGAAAACTATCAGAGCTTTCGCCGCGTTTATCGCTCTCGTGATCGGAGTGTACCTATTGATCGAGGGAGTTTACCCAATTCCCGCGAGCTTGGTCGATGCGACCTTCATGGGGCTGGGGGCGGCGCTCATACTTATCTATTTCCAGCTGATCGACGATTTTTTCCAGCGCCGGCTCCGGATGCCTCCCGAGATGACCTTCATGCCGGTCCTGTTCGTGCTGGGGCTCGTCGTGATAGGATTCGGTCTGGTCCGACCTGGGCTGGCCTCGATTGAACTCCGGCTTTCGCTCGTGATCCCAGGGCTCGTGCTCGCCGTCTATGCCATTTTCAGGACGTTGATGGCTATCAGGGAGCGGGGCTTATAGGCTGAGCACCGCATCCGCTCAAAAGGATTATCTTAGAACAGCAAGAGTTTGTGGGAAAAAGTGTAAATTAAATTGGAGGTTAAAAAATGGAAAAGGCCTGCGAAAGCTGTGAAATGCCGATGAAAACAGCTGAGGAGCACGGCGGCGGGGACATAAACAATCCTTATTGCAAATATTTCACTGACGCAGAAGGCAAACTCAAAAGTAGGGAAGAAGTCAGGGAAGGGATGATTCAGTTCTACGTGAAGAGCCAAGGAAAGCCCAGAGAGGAGGCAGAAAAATTCGTTGATGCGCAAATGCGCAAAATGCCCGCGTGGAAACAATAAATTGTTTTAGATGTTGGTAAATGGGAGCTAAAAATCCATTGGTCGGCGTGGTTGGATATGTCAGCAAGGAACAGAACAGCTATGATAATTGCGATTGTGGCAGGTATACTGCTGTTCGTAGCAGGTATGAGCGGTGTAGCAGCATGGGAAGCGATCAAGACGTTTGTCACTACATACATAATTGATAATATTGCGGTGCAGATCGTTTTTGTGATATTGATTTTCATCGCATCCCTTGGCGGCATTTCTGTCATTATTGGAGGTTTGTTAATCGGAAAAAATAAAGTAAGGACTGGAAAGTTTACCATTTCTCTCGGAGCGGGAATGGGATTAATTGGATTGATAGTCTCTATTGTGATGGCTGTTGTGGCAAACTCTCTCATTATTGAAGAGTTTATGTCAGTAGGTGGGATCGGATTGTTTCTCTCGATTGTCGCAAGAGTTTTTGCTAAGTAAAGAAGAAAATCCCCCCTATAGGTCGGAAAAGCATCAAGGCTAAAGCTTGGCTATCCTTGTTTAAAAAATATTATAACCCAAAAGCTGATAGCACGACATCCTTCAACACCACGAAGTACAAGATGCAGGGAACTATGATAACCCCCATGCAGTGACTCCTGTCAGAAAGCTAACTCACTTCATTACCCACAGGAGCGGAAAATGATCGGCATAGGGGTTCGAATCCGCTCCACCGCACCATAGGCGTTTCCAGCTGTGTGTGTGCGCACGATCTTTTCCGTATTTCTCAAGGGGAGAGAATCGAAATTATATGGGGTAAACAATGGGGCCCTTGATTTTAGCAGCAATATTTTTTATGAAATTGTCAAAAGGCATCTTCGCTTTAAAATCTTTTTCCAAATCGTTTCTAGCATTTTTGTATAGAGAAAAAAAAGTAACCGGTCACTCAAATAGTTACTACTAATTTTCCCCTTACATGTCCTTTTTCACCATATCTATGAGCCTCGGCTGTTTGACTTAATGGATAGGATTTATCGATGACCGATTTTATTTCCCCAGCCTCTATTAGTTCTTTCAAAAAGACAAGGGCGTCTGCCTTGGATTTTGCTATCGTAAATCGCGCCTTTTTATTACCTATAAGTTTAGTCCACAACATTTTAAAAAAAAGTGAAAATGTAAGCACAGTTGAAAGATAGATCCCTCTTTTGTTTAAAGAACTCTTACACTTTGAAAACGAGCTTTTACCCACCGCATCGAAGATAATGTCATAGGTATGACCTGTTTTTGTAAAATCCTCTTTTGTGTAATCTATCACTTCATCTGCCCCCAGGGACTTTGCCAAATCCAGATTACGGGTACTGCACACCGCTGTTACTTCCGCGCCAAAGTATTTGGCGAGTTGTACTGCAAATGTTCCCACGCCTCCGGAGGCTCCGTTGATGAGAACCTTTTGCCCGCTTCGTATATTTCCCAACTTTTTAAGAAATACCAAAGCTGATATTGCACCAAAAGGAACTGCGGCGGCTTCTTCATAGCTCATATTTACAGGTTTTAGCGTTATTGGACTATTCTCAGCCGTGGCTGCATACTCGGCATGACCGCCACCCTTCTTTAAAACACCATATACCTGATTCCCTGTTTTAAACAGTTTTACATCTTTTCCTACCGATTCAATTTCTCCAGATATATCTATTCCCAGTATCCCTCTTCTTGGTTTGAAGATACCTGACATTAGTCGGACAATAAATCCTTTACCCTTCCTGAATCTCCAGTCCATCGGAGAAACTGTTGAAGCATGTACCTTTATGAGTACTTCATTGTCTTTGACAGCCGGTTTGTCAACCTCTTTCAGTTCAAGGACATCTGGAGATCCGTATTTTGTATATACAATCGCTTTCATATCATCCTCTCAATTTGAAATATCGTCTGACTCAGTTATGTTTGAACTTGATTATTAATGGTGCGTAAATTCTCTCCTTTCTCTCCTTTTTCCAAGCTCGTTCTTGGATACCCCTTTGCGCAACAAAGGTGACTTGAACCTGTGTGTGTGCGCACCATAGGCATCCTGAAGCAGTCTGGGCACTTTCCAAGGAGATTTTCCGGTAACTTTCCGGAGGGTACAAATCTGGGTTCAAATCTCTAATACCGCACCATATTCTTCCTTGCTAAAAATATTATAATCCAAAAGCTGATAGCACGACATCCTTCAGGCCTGCGAAATACAGGATGCAGGGCAACATGATAACCCCCATGCAGTGGGTGCGCTTAACCTTGGCCACCGCGGGGAGCACTCCAATCGCGGTTGCAGTTGCTAAAATGAGCAGCCCGAGCAAGCCCGCGTAACAAAACGTCATCACCGCCATGCCTGATATCACCGTCAGGCACATTCCTCGATAGGGCAGCCCCCCGATGTGGCGGGCCGCGAGCCTGCCGAGCCTCAGATGAAGCACCGTCGCGATTCCTCCCGCCACCAGCGCCACCCCGATTAGAAAAAGCATCTCGTTGAACCCGACCTTATCCACGAGCTGGTCAACAGCCACGGCCGCGCCGCTCCGGGGGCGGGCTATCGCGTAGAGTGCCACGAAGGAAAAGAGGGCCTTCGCCGTGTTCACCCCGCTCACCCCCACCAAGAACTCACGCGTGCCGCTCGAGCGGGTCACCAGCTGGGCGAGCACCGTCCCCTGCGAGGGGCCTATGCCCGGGATGATGCCCGTCAGGACGCCAGCCCCAGTTCCCGCACACAAAGCTCTCGCGTTTTCACGGAACTCGAGCGGCTCCGAGTTATCAACGTTTTGTTTGGGAAGGCTGCTATTGCGGACGGCGCTGAGCAGGAGAACGCTCACCCCGAAGAGCCCGCTGAGCAAGGGCAGGAGGGCCACATCTCCCCTAACCAGGTTGGTGTCTAACGTGAACAGACCCATCAAACCGGAGAGCAGAAAAATTGCCATCGCCCACAAGATGCCTGAACGCGAGCGCTCGAGCGCGATCATGACCACGATCACCGCGAGCAGTAGCAAGTGCATCTGAGGCTGGATGAACATGTAGGCGGGGGCGAATACGAGCGAGAGGGGCAGGGCGAGCGCGGCGCTCAACATCAGGGCACCTAAGCAACCGAACGCGGTGAGGCGGATGACCTCGTACCCTCGCCCCTCGAGCAGCAGGCGGTGGGCGGGCAGCACCGAGAGCTCGGTCCCGGGCTCGGGCGCCCCCAAGAAGGTCGCCGGGATGTAGCTGATTATGGTGTGGGCCATCATCATCGCCACGATAGCGGCCACGATGTTCATAGGCGGCAGGCCCGAGACCGCTGCTACCCCGACCAACAGGGGCGCGAGGTTATTCACGTGGACGCCCGGGATCAAGCCCGTGAAGGTGCCCAGCCCCACGCCCAGCAGCGTGTAGGCGAGCACCTCCAGCATCTACGCCGCCTCGACGACCCGCAGGCGCGATGGGGCCCCGAGCTTCAGCTCGAGCTCTCCGTTGAACAGCTGGAGCCACCCATCGACGCGAACCATGTTGCCGACGTGGAGCTCGGGCAAGCCATTCTCGACGATCCATGCGGGGACGAAGACCGACAGCTGGCTGCCATCCTCTTGGAGCGTCAGGATCATGCTACCGCTTCCCACGATCTCGCGCTCCACGATGGTGGCCTGCACCTTCACTGGGATGTCCACCCTCTCCTGACTCAGGCTCGAGAGTTTGATCGGCGCCGTGTGTACGACTCGCAGGTCACCTGCCCCTCCTGGAATGACCTCGAGCTCGCCCTTGTAGAGCTTCACCTCGCCCGTAACCTGCACGACGTCCAGAAACTCTATTGGCTCGCCCAGCTCCGCGCGCACCCGGGCGAACACTGGAACGCTGACCACGCTTCCTGAGTCGTCGTGCAGCTTCAGGAAGAGGTGCCCATCGGGATGCTCGTAGGAGTCGACGACCTGCCCGGAAACCGCCACCTTCAGCCCGACGAACTGGTTGTCCAGGCTTGCGATGGGTGTCATCGTCGGACGGACCTGCATCGCCGCAGCGTAGATTGCCGCCAGTCCCGTCAGCGAGCAAAGCAGGCTCAGCTTGGTCATGGTTTTCTCATCCATTCTTTCCCGCCGAGGCTTTGCGCGGAGGTTCTTTATAAAGTGGAAAAATTTGCTGATACACTATGTCACTTTCCGGCGCTTTGCGCGGCGGTGCTTAATAAATGGGAAAAGGAATTAGGACGGTGTCAAATTGCGCAAGCTCTTGGCCCTCCTGTGTATCTCATTTGTGACGCTCCTCGCTCAGCCAACGGTCGCGGCCCAAGCGGAGGAGTCGGCGATTTACACCGTCACGATGAACTACAGGGTCCAAAACGATGGCCCGACGGAGGCACTTGATGCGAGGATGATAATTTACCTTTTCGACAATGTTTCGGGGTGGGCCGAGCAACGCGTGCTTAGTGAACAAATCGAAGGGGCTACTCTCCTATCCGATATCGAATCGACCGACGATAACCGTTGGGTCCGAATTTCCCTAGGTAACTTGCAACCTGGGGAGTCCAAAACTGCGACTGTGGTCCAGGCTCTAAAGATAAAAATGGTTGAACTTTCAATAAATCCGGCTACGGTTGGTACTTCTCTCCCCCAAGAATTGCTTGTATTTACTTCACCAGTTGATGGACTATTCGAAAGCAATGCGCCCGAGCTACAATCACTGGCGCTGCAACTCACCGATAACACGATCAACCCATACTACAAGGCGAAGCAGATCTTCGAGTTCGTGGTAGACAACTTGGAGTACATACGGCAGCCCGAAGGCAAGGAACACGGCGCCCTTTGGGGGTACCAAAATGGCATAGGTGATTGTACTGAGCACTCAAACCTCTTCATCGCGCTGCTGAGGGCAGCGGGCATTCCTGCAAAGGCCGTCAGCGGGTTTGGATATCTCGCACTGTATGCTGTCGGGGGCACAGCTGACGCGGAGCAGCTCGGGCATGCATTTGCGATGTTTTACCTGCCAAACGTTGACTGGGTTCCGGCCGACCTGGTTTGGCCCCTCAACGTGGGTTCCTTCGGCAAAATCGACTATTCACACATCGTTGGCGCGACGACGGGAGGAGAAGGTATAGTCAACGATGGACGGATCCGCTGGCCAGGGCCCGGTGCCTACAAAGAACCATACTACAGATCATATGTCGGGCAAGCACCAAATGTCACGTTCTCCTTCGCTGGCGGCACGATCACGCCGGAGGTGTTGGTCGAGCCAAAATTTGAAACACCGTCTTCGATCAGGGATGGGATACTAAGACTGACCCTGATCGTGAAAAATACCGGGCAGCAAACGATTGACAATGCAAGCGCCAGCATTTCAGCCGACCAAACGTACTTTGAAATTCTCACCCCGGCGCAGGGGGTCGGTAGCCTCACGAGCGGGAGCCGAAGGGTGCTGGACTTTGACGTGCGGGTCAAAGAGGCAGCCTACGATAAATCCCACACCTTCACCGCAAACGTCACCTACGGCAGCTCCTACGGCCCCTTCAGCGGGACCTTCCTAGCAAAAGGTGACAGAACGGTATCGATCTCGTCCCCGCCAAGCGCGCCCACCCAACAGCCTTTTGATATCCTGCTCCTCGCCTTGATCGCCGTGCTGATTGGATCGGTCGTCGCTCTCGCCGCGGCCTTGCTCCGGCGGCGATGATTTTTATAACCAGCACGCCAATCTAGGTGTGATACCAATGTACGGCTTCACCGGCACGATCGTGGGGGTTCGATGCAAGGAGGGAATCGTCTTGGCCTCGGACACCCGGGGCGCGGCCTATTATTTGGTGCTCAGCAAGCGCGTCCGGAAGGTCTTCAAGCTCGAGGAGCGCATAGGGGCCGCCGTTTCGGGCAGCTCGGGCGACGTCCAGAGCATGGTCAACATGCTCCGAGCTGAGGCTAACCTCTACCGCCTGAGCCACGGGCACCCTATCTCGACGAAGAGCCTGGCTCAAGTGGCGTCAAACCTGCTCCATGGGCGGCGGGTGTTCCCCTACATAGTGGCGGGTGTGATTTCTGGCTTCGATAGCGACGGCCCGCGCCTTTACTTCCTCGATCCCGTTGGGGGGAAGCTCGAAGAGGAGAAATTTGCGAGCGCCGGCACCGGATCTACAATAGCTTACGGCGTGCTCGAGCAGAACTACCGCGATGGGATGAAGCTCGAGGAGGGTGCGAAGCTGGTGGTGCAATCGATTAAGGTCGCGATCGAACGGGATGCCGCGACTGGGGACAAGACGGTCGTCGCACTCATCGACGAGCAAGGGTACCGCGAGCTCCCCGAAGAAGAGGTAGAGAAGCTCGTCAAGTGAAAGTTAAGTAAGGCTGAACCCTTCCGCCAACTCAAGCTGGTTCAACACCTTTTTCTTTCCGGGGTCGTAAACGCGCATGGTGTCCCCACTGAGCCCGTCGATCACCAAGAGTTTATCCCCAGCACGCCCGAACTCAAGTTTCATGTCGATCAACTCGAGCCCCACCTCGGCCAACGTCCTCCGAACCAACCCCGCCACCCTCCGCGTGGTGACCTCGATTCGCCCGAGCTCGACATCGCCCGTAAGGCCGAGCTTGAGGATCGCCTGCCGCGTGATCAACGGGTCTCTCAGCTTGTCATTCTTCAGGTTGAACTCGACCAGATCGAGGGGCGTGAGCGGCTCGACGTGTCCGCGATACCTCGCTAAAAAGCTACCGAGGGCCTTGGCGCGGTAAATCACCTCGAGTGGTATGGGGGTCGTCAGGGCAATCTCGATCTCATCGTCCGAGCGCAAGCCCATGAAGTGTGTCGAGATACCCGCTTCACCCATCAGTTTAAAGAAGTATGCTGCCACTTTGGCCGATGCGGCGCCCTTTCCTTCCAGAGTCCCCACGACCAAATTTCCTCCTGGGTCTGGGTTGCCCTCTGCATCGCCCGTCACCTCATCCTTGAACTTCAGCACCGCGTGGTCCCCGACTTTCAAGAGGCGCTTGGTCTTGCCCTCGTAGATAACCTCCATCGCTGTCCCAGCTTCCAATCGTCGTTCACGTCTTTAAGCTATGCGGGCGAAAACCTTAAAGTCAGGTGAATTTAAATGGAATGGCAAAAAAATCACAAGGGGTTGGAGATA
>Ga0114919_10001892_pt1 | contig 16869 bp, 17 predicted proteins | sample BlataG_FD_88682 | JGI IMG/M metagenome (GOLD analysis project Ga0114919, IMG submission 88682) | Deep subsurface microbial communities from Black Sea to uncover new lineages of life (NeLLi) - Black_00105 metaG | ecosystem: Environmental > Aquatic > Marine > Oceanic > Sediment | place: Atlantic... | reverse complement strand
ATAAAGCGCTTTCCATAGAATTTTTTCTTTAATTCTTCCATAAATTTTAAAATCATTGGATCTTCACACTTCTCAAAGGCCCATTCCCATAACCAGTCAATGGGTAAATTTTTGTCTTTTTTTTGATATTGAAGACCCTGGAGTAAAACCGCTAATACATTAACTTGATTAAGAAAACGGGCTTCAGGAGTACTGGTAGTTCTATACTCATTCCAAAGCTGAAGAATCTCTTCTTTTAGGGGAGTTTTTAATTTTGAAGTAAGTTTTTCAAGGGCTGCTTTTTCCTTTTTATAATTTTCGCGAAAAATCTTTTCCTTCTCTTTTCTCGGAAGACGAAGCCATTTTTTAAAAACCTCCTTCCTTCCTTTTTTATCTTTGGGCAAGATTCTATCATAGGGAGTCAGGTCATCGGTATAAACAGAGGGTATTTCATGACAAAAAGCCATTTTAAGAAGTTTTTCCATATTGAGCTCTTTCTTGTCTTGACCGAAAATCCAAGCCATTAGAGCTACTGTAAAAAGGTGAGAAGCTACTGTTTCTGGGTTTTTCACTTCTAATAAACGCCAAATTTTCCTTGGCATCTTTTTTAATTTCCCGATTTCCCGTAAGAAATGTAAGATGCTTTCTAGTTCTTTTTTTAAATCTCCATCAGCGATTTCATGAACTGCCTTTCTTTTACTATCATAAAATTTATTCTGAATGACTGCTAAAAAATCCAAAAGTAATGGGTCATCTACTGCTTCTTCGGTTCCTTCCCACCAACTAGTTCTTCCAACATCTTCTTTGGTCCCAAAATATTCAATAGCTTGAATCAGCGTTTCTATCTTATCAACTTGTTTAACAAATTTTCCTTCCTTAGAAATTCTTTTCTCAAAATCAAGCCAGCAAGAAAAAATTTCTTTTTTAAATTTTGGGTTGAGAGACTTTATTAATTTTAAAAGTGATTTTTTCTCTAATTCGGCTTTTTTTCTTCCTCTTTTCTCTTTTTCTTTTTTAGAAAGCCGGACCCACTTCATAAACTTCTTTTTATATTCTCTATCCCTTTTTGACAATTGACTATAATAAAAAAACGGGGTTACATCCCCGGCATAAACTTCACAAAGATCGTGAAAAAGAGCAGTTTTAATCATCCTTTTGGTGTTCAAATCTCTCTCTTCACCCAACAACCAAGCTGTAATTACCATTCGGAAAGTATGTTCGGCAACAGTTTCGGGGTTTTTAACTTCACTCAAAACCCAACCAGTTCTTGGCATCGTCTTTAACTTACTTGTCTCTAAAAGAAAATTAAGAAACTTCTTCATAAAAAAATACTCAGACTAATCCCTGAATATACTACAATCTTGCTTGAGTTTCAAGAATTGTTTTTATATAGAGTGGTATTTAATTTTTTTAATTTTATAAATTACTTTTATTGGAGAAGTAATCATAATTTCATCACCAATTTTATGACCCAAAAGAGCTTTTCCGACAGGTGACTGAGCAGATATCTTTCCTTCGTTAGGATTAGCCTCTAATGTTCCAATAATCATAAACTCATTGATTTGACCACCTTCCTCCTCTAAAGTAACAGTAGCTCCCAAATGGACAATGTTTTGTCTTTCTTTGGAAGGCATTTTAATTAACTCAACATTTTTCAAAACATTCTCCAGTTCGGCCATTCTTGCTTCTAAAAAATTCAAATCCTCTCGAAAAGAAAGATATTCTGGATTTATATCTCCTGAATGCAAAAGCTGAGGAGATTCTCCCTTAATTTTTGAAAGCTTAAGTCGCTTTAATCCTTCGTATTCCTTTTTTATCTTTTCTAAACCCTTTTCGGTTAAGTAAAACTTTTTTTCTGCTACCATATTATTTGTCTTCTTGAAAGCGAGAGAACCTCCCTGGCGAGGAGGTTCAGTAGTTTATAGTTCTTTTTTTTCAGTTCTTATCGTCCCACCTTTACTCTACTGAGCTCCTCACCTAATTTTTTGGTAATTGTAGCAAGAGTAAAAACTCTTCCACTAAAAACATAGATGGTTGAGGAATAGAGTAAATTGATTTTCTTTGTTTGTTCTGTCATCTTCTTGAATCTCTTTACCTCTCTAACATCTCATTATATTCGAACAAGGAAGCTTGTCAAGACCCTAGTCATTTTTTAGATAAAATTGTCCTAATCCCTTGCCTGTTTTCTTATTTTTTTGAAATTTCTTATTTTAATTTTGGTAAATTTTAATTTAAAATGAATTAGTATGATTGAAATAGATGGTTCAAAATACGAAGGAGGGGGGGCTATATTAAGAGTAGCAATGGCTCTATCAGCAATTACTAAAAAATCTTGCCATGTTTTTTCCATTAGAGAGGGTCGTCCAAAACCAGGGTTAGCTTTTCAGCATCTTTTGGGAATTCAAGCCTTGGCTCAACTCTGTAATGGAAGGTTAGAGGGCGATACTTTAGGCAGTAAAAAAATCAAATTCTTCCCCGGTCAAAAATATCGAAATCAGCTTTTTGTTAATATTCCAACCGCAGGAAGCATCTCCTTGGTTTTACAAACATTAATCCCTCCTTCTTTATTTGCCCAAGCCATAGCGAAGGGTGAAGAAGAAACTTTAGTTTCTTCGCCTGCTCCTGAGCCCGTAGAAATTATCTTTAATGGTGGAGCTACTGATACTTTTTTTTCCCCAACCATTGATTATCTCAAGTATTGTTTTTTGAAAATATTAGAAAAAATGGGGGCAAGGGTTGAAATTGAAATTTCAAAAAGGGCTTATTATCCAGAAGGGGGTGCAAAAGTTAAAGTAAAGGTCTTTCCTAGTGAATTAAAAAAAATAAATTTAACTGAACGAGGTCAGCTTAAAAAAATCTTAGCTATTTCTGGGGCTTCAGAGTTTTTAAAAAATCAAAAAGTTGCTGAAAGACAATTAGCTGGAGTAAGAGAGGTTCTGGGAAAATTAAAATTACCTACTGAAGAAAAAGTTGAATATTATGACACTCGATGTCCCGGTAGCCAGATTTGCCTGATTGCCGAATTTGAAAACACTGTAATTGGAACCGATAATTTGGGTAAGCTTGGCAAAAGAGCAGAAGATGTCGGAAAAGAGGTGGCTTTGGAGCTTTTAAAAGAACAAAAAACTGGGGCTTGTCTAGACAAACACTTAGCTGACCAGATTTTAGTTTTTATGGCTCTAGCTCCCAGGAAGTCTCAGGTTACCGTTTCAGAAATCACAAATCATTGTAAAACCAATATTTGGGTAATTGAAAAATTCTTAGATGGAAAATTTGAATTAAAAGATAATTTAATTAGTTGGATTCCAAAAAGTTAAAATAAGGTTTCTTGTTTGGAGATAGTTTTTTGTTCGCCTTTGGAAAAAATACTTATTTTTCCATAAACACCATCATATCCTGGCTCAATAAATACTCTCCCCTCCCTTACCCTAATTATTCCTTCAGTAATCTCTGGTAAAGAGGCTTGTTCAAGGTCCTCTCGGTTAACTCCAAGTAAAACATTGAGTTCGTTTTGGAATTTATCAATTAAATTCTGATATTCTGTTTCTGCTGCTTTTGTTCCTGTACCAATACCTAAAGACTCAGCAATTATCTCTTTTAAACCAATTAAACTTTTAAAGGGGATTGCTCTTTCTGGTTTAAAACCCTCGGGTCTATCAGCAAGTTCATCAACCCTATTCAAAACTCCAATGGTTAAGGGCCTACCACATCTTGGACAAATATTATTATATTTTTTTGATTCTTTGGGAGAAAGAGAAATATTACAATTTCGGTGGCCATCATAATGATATTTCCCTTCTTGAGGGAAAAATTCAATCGTATATAAAAATTTTTGGGGGTCTTTTGATTTTATGGCTTCGATTATCCCTGAATAACTTAATTCTGTATCAAAAACATTTGCCTCTCGGCCCGTCTTTTCCGGACTGTGGGCATCTGAATTGCTTATTAGGGTAATTTTATCCAGAGTTGAATTGCGCCAACTCATAGGAGGATCGCTGGACAAACCAGTCTCGCCAGCAAAAATATATTTTGAGTATTCATCAAAACACTCTTCGATCGAATCAAACCCAGACCTAGATCCGAACAATGAAAACCAGGGCGTATAGATATGAGCCGGGACTATCAAACATTCTTGAGAAATATTCAAAACAATTTTAGCCAACTCTTTAGCATCTAAACCTAAAATTGGTCTTCCATCAGATTTTAAATTTCCAATCCAACCAAGTTGAGTATTGATTTTTTCAACGATTTCAAAAGAGGGAGCAAAAACTACAATATGGATTTTCCTCACTCGCCCTCTCTTAGAATAAATGCAACTAATTTCGCTAGTTAAAAGAAAACGAGTATCACTTTTTGCATTTTTCAACTTAAAAAGACCAGATTCTGCTGGCTCTAGTTTTTCCTTTAAGTTTTTAAGCCACCCAGGATGAGTAAAGTCTCCGGTTCCCAAAACTTTTATTCCCTTAATCTTTGCCCATTTATCTAAATTCTCCAAATCCATTCTAGGAGAAGTGGCTCTTGAATATTTTGAATGTAAATGTAGATCAGCGACAAACTTCATAGATTAAGAAAAGAATAAATGAGAAATGGCTCCCAAAATAAATATTAGCATTAAAGTATAAGGTAAAAACGAGGGGACATTTAAGCTGTATTCTGGTTCTCTGTCTCCTAAAAGTTTTGCTTTTTTAAAAATTAAAACAATTATTATTCCCTCAATTGTCCCAATAAAAATGCCAGCAAATCCAATCACGTCAATAAATTGGCGAAATCCTAAGAGAAATAAAATTAAAGGTGTTGCCCAAGCCAAAAGGAAGGCCGGAGTTTTTTGAAACTTATAATCGTAAATAAGGGTATTTTTCAAATAAAGCCCGATTATTAAAAACGAATCAGTTATTGTAATGACTCCGGCCAATACCCCCAAAAGAATAATTTTTTTATCTAAATAAGAAAATAGTCCTGAAAAAGTATCGGCAGAGGTATTTTCTCCGCTTACTCCTATCACAGATAAGGCAAAGAGTAGATAGAGTGAAATGGCAATTATTGTTGAGCCGACAATTGCCTTTTTGAATTTTTTTCTTTCTTTCCTGTTTTTTAAAACCTCTGCCATTTCGGGAATAGCGCTCCAGCCGGTTAAGGCAAACAAAATTACTCCATAGGGCAAAAAGATGTTTTGAAAGTCAAATAAATTAAAATTTTGAAAATTAAGCTTGGGTAAACTCAGGCAAAAAATTAAAAAAATAATTAAGAAAAAGGTGAGGTTGGTGAAAAACTCAGCTCTAGCTACTAATTTTATTCCTTTGAAAATAAAAAAAGCTAAGAACAGAGCAAATATTAAACTAAAATGAAAAGAAGATAATTCGCCAGCTGGCGGAAAAAAAGGAGAAAGTAAAATTCTTAAAAAGTTTCCCCCCAAGATAATATAAGCTAAAAGAACTAATATTGACCCGAAAATTGTTGAAAAGGCGGCTAAAGCCTCTCCCCAATTTCCTAAGTATTTTTTAGCATAACCTGGTAATCTGTGTTTTTCTTGGGTTCGCAAAACTATTTCTCCAAAAAACAAGTGGATTAAGAGAATAACTATTCCCAAAATTAAAAAATAAAAGAAGCCAGGAATTATCCCGCTTCTTGAAATCACATAGGGAATTCCGAAAATTCCAGCCCCAATCGTTGTTCCCAAAAGCAGGGCAACAGATAGAAAGAAGTTTTTATTTTTCATTTTTCTCCAAAAAACTTCTCTTCTAATTCACCAAAACCAGCCAAAATGAGAATAGCTAAAAGGGTGGCAAAAATAGCTAAGAAATAAAGTTTAGCGCCTACGGCTATTCCAATCGCAGCTACTGCCCATAAACCAGCAGCGGTTGTTAATCCTTCAACTCCTTTTTGTCCTTTAAAAATTGTTCCTGCTCCAATGAAACCTACTCCAATAGCTATTGCCTGAATAATTCTAACCACATCAATCGTTGAAGACCCAAAAGATTGAAAAAAATAAAAAGCGATAACAGTGAAAACGCAAGAGCCAAGAGAAACTAAACTATAGGTTTGAATCCCAGCTTCTCTTTCTTTTATCTCTCTTTCTAAACCAATCAAGGCACCTAAAAAAGTAGCTAAAAGTAGCTGGCAGATAAGTTCAATCTCCATAATAAGTTAAGAAAGCTAACAATTATAATTTATAAACCTTGTAACCCTCTCTGACTTTTTGATTAATTTTCAGGCCAACCGAATCACCTTTTTTAGCTGTCTCCACCTTCTCATGTTCAATTTCCATGGAATCAATTACTTGAGTAAAATCGATCTCTCCACCGGCTATTCTGATATTGTCACCCACTTTTAAAGTATCGGATAATTTAATAACTGCCACCCCAATTTTTCCAAAATAGTGGCTTATTTTGCCAATTAATTTTCCTTCTTCAGGAGTGGGGGTTTCCTCTGGCATATTTTTAAAAATTTGAGATTTTTAGTTTTCGACCTTTCCCCGTAGAAGAATTTCGAATGGGCTTCGCCCGGTTTAATATTATTGTTCGAAATTTCTCTACGGGGTTTGTTTTTCTTTTTTGATTAATTCAATCAATTTTTGGACTAATTTTTTAGGATTTCTTTCATAAACAACTCTCCTTATTACCCGAGAAGGCCCCCTTGCTATCTCTCTTATTTTATCGGCCGTTCCACCGGTTCCCTCTAAAACTCCAATTGGCTTTTTGATTTCAAAGGCAGTAACAAACTCATGTAAAGTTCCCATCCTGCCACAAACGATAATTACACCATCTGCTGCTTTAGTCATTATTAAGTTTCTTCCAGTATAATCAGCTCCGGTATAAATTATTACATCAAAGGCATTAATAGGAAGTTTATAGGTTTTTAAATGGGCCGCTTCCGAAGTTGCTGGAGAAAAACCAACGGAAAACCCATCAACTTCTTTGCAACCTAAAGCCGCAAAATAGGGAACGCCGCTAGTAGCTCCGGTAATTAAAATACATTTTTGACGAGCAACCTCTCGACCAACCTCTTTTGATATTTCCTTAATATCCTTACAACAATGTTGAACCTGGGCTGCCCCAGAAACTGCAATTTTATAAGCCATACTAAATATATTCTAACAAACTAAAAATGGGAAGTAAAACTTCCCATCTTCAGCAAGAGGGAACGATTCTTCATGTTCTTGGCTTGTTCTTAAGTCTGGCTGGACAGTGCGCAGGCAGCTGCTTTCGCCTCCTTCATTAAGAGTCGCTTGTCCATAGAGAGAATAAATCCCCTACCCTCTCATTTTTAGTATTAATTTTTCAAAAGCATCTGTCAACCCCACCTAAGTTTTGTGTGACAAAATTTTGGCGGGCAAGTTAAACTACGAGGGCTTTCGGGCAACCAAGTAAATGTTTTGGCGATTGCCTCTTTTATTTTTTACAATACCTGCTTTTTGGATTTGAAATCCTGCTTTTCGAACCAAATTCATTAACTCTTTTTGAGAAAAACAGTGGTAATATCTTTCAATTTTTTTACCCCAGGGCTCAAAAATGTCTTTAAAATCCAATTTTGATTTTCCAAATAATTTTAAAATTGTATATTTAAAGAATAAAGACAATTCTTTTGGCTGGTGAAATTTCCAAACAGTTAAAATTAATAACCCATCTGGCCCCAGAACCCTTCTTGCCTCTTTGAGAAAATGTAATCTAAGCTCCTTGGAAGGAATTTGGTGCAAAACAGCAATGCTATAAATTTTATCAAAAAACTTATCTGGAAAAGGTAGGTTTAAAGCATCGGCTATTTGAAACTTTGCTTGAGGATATTTCTTTCTAGCAACTTCAATTAATTTTTCAGAATTATCTATACCAATATAATCAACCTGTCTTTCCTGAAATAATTTGAACCATCTTCCATTTCCACACCCCAAATCCAAAACCTTCTCGCCAGGCATTGGATAGTCTTCAAACAAAAATTTCATTTCTCCCCAAGTCTCTTGACGAGTTCTTGAAAAGTCTTGGGCAATTAGGTTATAATCTCTCCGAGTTTTTTCTAAGAGGTATTTAGCGTAATCTGAATCCATATGAAGCCAAATGAATTAACCCCAAAGGAATCCCTTCGGAATCCCACGGGGCAGGTAATTAAAAAATTAATTAAAGACCGAGTAAAAACTCGAGCTGGCTTAGCTTCGCTTAAAAGGAAAACGGCCAAAAAATATAAAATTCCTCTTCCAACTAACATCCAGCTATTAAGAGCTTATCATAAATTAGTAAACGAAAAAAGAATTAAAAAATCAAAAAGAATAGAGGGTTTACTTAAAACAAGACCGGTCCGTTCTCTTTCTGGAATTGTTAATGTTTCAGTATTAACCAAACCTTATCCTTGTCCGGGAAAGTGTATTTATTGCCCCTCCCAAAATGGCGTCCCAAAAAGCTACCTCAGCAATGAACCGGCTGTAATGAGGGCAATTTTAAACCAATATCATCCCTTCAAGCAGGTTCAAATGCGACTTTTAGCCCTAAAAAACGCTGGTCATCCCACAGATAAAATTGAATTAAGGATAATTGGAGGAACTTGGAGTTTTTATCCTAAAAATTATCAAGCCTGGTTTATCAGAAGATGTTTTGATGCTTGTAATAAAAAAACTAGTAAAAATCTAAATCAAGCTCAAAAAAGAAACGAAAAAACTAAACACAAAATTGTGGGGCTTTCGATTGAAACAAGACCAGACTTTGTTGATGAAAAAGAGATAAAGAGGTTAAGACAATTGGGGATGACAAGAGTAGAACTCGGTGTCCAAAGCATTTATGATGATGTTTTAAGGTTGAATAAAAGAGGTCATGGAATAATAGCAACAATCAAGGCAACTAAGCTTTTAAAAGATGCTGGTTTTAAAATCTGTTATCAAATGATGCCTAATCTGCCAGGTTCTGATTTGAGGCGTGATGAGAAAATGTTTAAAGAGCTCTTCTCTAATTCCAATTTTCAACCAGATTTTTTAAAAATCTATCCCACAGCTTTATTAAAAGAAGCTCCTCTTTATAAGTGGTGGAAGGCGGGAAAATACAAGCCCTATTCTAAAAAAACTCTAATAAATCTCATTAAGCAAGTAAAAAAGAAAATCCCATATTATGTAAGAATCCAAAGAATCGTCAGAGACATTCCCTCTCAAAGCATTGTTGCGGGTGGAGCTAAGGTTTCGAATTTAAGACAAGTTGTGGCTAGAGAAATGAAAAAAGAGGGCTTGAGATGTCATTGTATAAGGTGTCGAGAAGTAAGAGAAAATTATAACCCCAAAGAAAAACTAAAACTTTTTAGAGAAGACTATCAAGCTTCTGGAGGAAAAGAAATATTTTTGAGTTTTGAAGATAGAAATAGAGAACGGCTTTACAGTTTATTAAAATTAAGAATTCCCTCCTACGCCCTTCGGGCTTCGGCGGGCAGGCCCTCTCAAAAACATTTTATTCCAATTTTGGAAAACGCAGCCATAATTCGTGAAATCCATACCTACGGTCAACAACTCCCCCTTGCTCGGCTTGGTCGGGGTGTCACCCCGACCATTTCGCCGCAGCATAAGGGATTAGGAAAAAAATTAATTAAGGAGGCAGAAAAAATAGCCAAAAAAGAATTTGGCTTAAACAAGGTGGCGGTTATTGCTGCTATCGGAGTAAGAGAGTACTTTAGAAAATTAAGTTATAGATTGAAAGACGAGTATATGATAAAGAGAATTTGATGTTTTTATCTTCAGAAGCTAAAAAGCTTTTGTAATTAGATAACCGATTATTGAGAATAGGGCAATTGGGGGCAGGGCGGGAATTGGTTGGCGGGTTTTTTGAGAAATAAAAAACCAGAAACTGAAAAAAAGACCAATCAAAGAAAAGAAAGCAACAATGAAAGATTTTAGAATTCCGAAGGGAATTAAGCTCACGGCAAAAACTAAAGGGAAAACAATATCTCCGCCTCCTAAAATTAAAAATTTTCCGCCAGGTCTAACCCCTTTCAAGTTTTCTTTAAAACTAGAAAGTTCAGAAGGGACAATCAGACCCAAGATGGCTTTACTTCTAATCATTTCCTTTGCCATCCTTATCATGTGTTTGGTTTTATAGACAGCAATAAAATCATAAATTGAAAAAACTATTAAAAGCAATATTACCGCTTGAGGATTAAGATTTAATCCAAGAATGCTTCCCGCTCCAGCCATTCCTAAAATAATAAGAAGGTCTTGAATGAAAATTGAGGGTTTTTTCCACCACCAAAAAATTAAAAATGTTATTAAGCTCAAAGAAACTATATCTGACAGCCAGACACTAAGCAATAATATCCCTCCTGAAAAGACAGCTAAAATAAAAATGGTTTTGAAAATCCATGTTTTCTCTTTTTTAAATTTAAGAAAATAAGAAATAAGAAAAATAAATAAAGTAGTAAAAAGAAAATAAAAAATAAATTGCCAAAAGGAAATTTGAGGTGGGGCAGTTTCTTGAATCTCTAAAATTTTATTTATTCTAAAAGCAGTAATAATTCCTAATCCTAAAGTTAGAGAAAATAAAAAAGCCTCGAAGGCAAAAATTCTCCAAGGATTCGACAAAAAAACTATTTTTGTTTTTTTCTGAAACTGCATCTGGTAATTTTTTGACATTCAATCTATTACTAGAATGGAGTTCGTAATAAATTAAACTTATTTTTTAACTCGAGAAACTCTAGTTAATCCTGAACAGGAAATAATTTCTATTTCTCTTTTTTCTAATTCATCTAAAAACAGATTTATTCCCAAAGAATCAGAAGACATATGGCCGGCAATAACTACATTAACGTTGGCTGCTTCAGCTTCTTTTTTATGTTCTTCTGAAATATGCATACCCACAATTGTGCCAATCCCGGCTATTGCCATTTTTTCATAGAGCTTGGATGAGCCCTCGGTTCCACCAGTTATCTCAGTAATGGCGATTTTGCCACAGCGATTTTCTTCTTTACCTACAAAAATTTTAGGACCAGCTCCGATTTCTACAGCCATTTTGTATTCTGGAATTTCTTTTAACAACGATATTAAATCCTCAATCCGCACTAAGCTATCTCCTTTTACTCGAGCAGAGCGAGAGTGGGAGATGAACGAACGTTCAGCGATCTCAACCTTATCTTTTAAGAATTTAGCTGCTAGATTATCACAAGCAGTATGAAGACAAATTAAATTAAATCCCAAAATTTTGGCCGTATCGACCGTCCTTTGATGATTAGCAGCATTTACTCCTCGAGCAACTTCGGAAATTCTTTCTTTCATTAGGCCTTCAGCAATATTTATGGGCACCCCATATTGATTCAAAACATCACATTGAAGTTCCATTACGTCTGACAAGTGAGCTAAACCCTTTCCTAATGGATGGTGAGCAATGATTAAATCAATTGCCGAATCGCGAGATGGGGCGAGAGAAGAAGTGGAGTCTTCTTTGAACTTGCCGATTTCTTTGGCTAACAAAATTTCGGCTGGCTCAATGTCAATTCCGATTAAAACTTTTTTAATTTCTTTATCTTCAGCAATGTTTAAAATTTGAGAGTCCATGTAGGGATTTTTTAAAGCCCCGACATCAAAATCGGCCTTTTGTTCTTCTGACAATCTTTCGTATTTTTTTCTTTTCCTTTCTAAAAATTTTTCTACCCCCTCTCTTCCTCTAAAATCAGCTTCTATTGCTTTATTTATTGCTAGGTTATAAATTTCTTGGGTCTTCATATTTTTTTTACTTTTTTAGAAATTTTTTGATAAAGTTCCTGAATTAATTTTTCTTGTTCTTTTGTATGCAAAACCTCCCGGCGAATCCGAGCTTTTTCCCGACGAATGTATTTGCGCAAACTTTTTGGCATTCTTTTTCTCTGCATTAAAACTAAAACTTGTGAATTTTAATTCTGCATTTTGCATTTTGCCTTTTAATTTATATTTCCATTCCTCTTAAAGCTTTAATTCTTTCTTTGGTCGGAGGATGAGTCATAAATAATTTATTAAACCAGCTTTTTGATTGTTTTCCTCGAAAAGGATTAGAAATATATAAATGAGAAGTGGCGCTATTGGCCACTTTTAAAGAAGTGGGGTCGGTTGAAATTTTATCTAAAGCCCGAGCTAAACCTTCTGGGTAGCGAGTCAAAAGGGCGCCCGAAGCATCAGCTAAAAATTCTCTCTTTCTAGAAATGGCTAACTGAATTAAGGTAGCTGCAATTGGAGCTAAAATAGCAGCTAAAATCCCGAAAATAAAGAGTATTGAGCCTTTTTGGTCTTTGGAATCTCTTCTTTTTCCTCCTCCCCAATAACTTATTCTCAAGAAATAATTTGAAAGCAAAGAGACGATTCCAACTAAAACTACTACCATACTACTCAAAAGCATATCTCTATTTCCAATATGAGCTAGTTCATGGGCAATTACCCCTTCTAATTCTGTTCTTTCCAATTTTTCCAAAAGACCTCGGGTAACAGCAATTATAGCATGCTGGGGGTCTCGACCAGTAGCAAAAGCATTAGGTTGGGTTTCATTGAGAATGTAAATTTTAGGCAAAGGAAGTCCGGCTGTAATAGAGAGATTTTCAACCATTCTATAAAGTTCTGGGTTATCTTTTTTCTCAATCGGTTTAGCCCGAGTTATCAAAAGAACAATTTTGTCTGAATACCAATAACTGGAAAAACTCATTAAGATACTAAAAAATACTGCCATCCATAAAATAACTTGGCTTTCTAATAAATAACTAAACAGCCAGCCCAAACCTATAATAAAAATTAAAAAGAGCCCAATTAAAATCCAAGTTTTGCGGATATTAGAATCTGCTTGAGTATACAGTGTCATAAAAATTTTTAATTTTCAATCAAAACTTTACTTTCGGGGCTTCTCTTTCTTCAAGTTTCTCTAATTCAAAGAGTTCCATTTTCTTAAAATTAAAGAGGTTTGCAACAATGTTTGCCGGAAAACTTTCAACCCTGATGTTTAGGTCTCTAACATTTCCGTTATAAAATCTTCTGGCTGCCTGAACCTTATCTTCAGTGTCTCTAAGTTCCTTTTGAAGCTCCAGGAAATTTTCTGAAGCTCTTAGTTGAGGATAATTTTCAGCTACGGCAAAAAGGGTTTTTAGGGTATTAGACAAAGTATTTTCAGCCTCTCCTCTTTCTTTTAAACCCTTAGCGCTCATTGCTCTGCTTCTGGCTTCAGTTACTTTTTCAAAAAGCTCTCTTTCGTGAGTTGCATAACCCTTAACTGTTTCTACTAAATTAGGAATTAAATTATAGCGGCGTTTTAACTGAACGTCAATGTCTGCCCAGGCCTCTTTGGTTCTATTGCGAAGCCTCACCAAACCATTGAAGGTCGCAATTATCCAAAGAACTAGAACACCAACAATAATTAAAATGATATAAGTCATTTCCATATAAAATAAATTTTAAAATTATATTCCGACCTTTTATTCTCCTTTTATTACTGCCAAAGGAACTAATTTAGCTACCTTTTTTGATAATCCCGCATTGTGAACCACATTTACAACACTATCAACATCTTTATAAGCCAATGGTGCTTCTTCAGCAATCCCTCTAAACGAGTGACATTTAACAATAATTCCTTTTGCCTCTAAGTTTTGAACTACTTCATTTCCAGGAAACTTTCTTGTCGCTGCCCGACGGGACATTGTCCTGCCTGCTCCATGACAAGTTGAAAAGAAAGCTTCTTCCCCTTCTTTTGTCCCAACTAAAACATAGGAGGCGGTGCCCATACTTCCAGGAATGAGGACCACTTGACCTTGCTCTCTGTGTTCTTCTGGTACTTCTGGATGACCAGGAGGAAAAGCCCTGGTAGCTCCCTTTCGATGAACTAACAATTTCATTTTTTTTCCATTAACTTGGTGTTCTTCAATTTTGGCAATATTATGAGCTACATCATAAAGGAGACGAAGTTCTTCTTTTTCTCCCAATATTTTTTTCCAGGCTTCTCTTATATAGTAAGCTATCATATGGCGATTTGACCAGGCATAATTAGCGGCAGCACCTGAAGCAGCCAAAGCCCGTTGACCCTCTGAAGAATTAAAGGGAACGCAAGCAAACTCTCGGTCAGGAACTTTAATTTTATACTTTCTTTCCATCAACGGAATAAACTCCCTTAAATAATCTGTACAAACCTGATGACCAAGTCCCCTGGAGCCAGTATGAACCATAACCACAACCTGATCTTTGAATAATCCAAAAACCTCTGCTACTTCCTCATCAAAAATTTCATCAACTTTTTGAACCTCCGTGAAGTGGTTGCCTGACCCGAGGGTCCCAACCTGACCCCTCCCCCGATTTTTAGCCCGAACAGAGACCGCCGAAGCATCAGCCCAACCTAACCTCCCTCCAGCTTCACAGTTTTCAACATCTTCTTTTTCTCCATATCCCTGTTTAACCAAATACGGAACACCTCCTTCTAAAATTTTGTTAATTTGTTCAATGCTTAACTTTGTTTTCCTTCCCCTACCAAGACCAGAAGGAACCTGGCTTTGAATTTCAGTAGCTAATTTATCTAAATAAGGCTTAATTTCTTTTTCTGTATATTCTGATTTCAGCAATCTGACCCCGCAGTTCACATCATAACCTTGCATTCCAGGAGAGATAACGCCATCGGAAGTTCTTATTGCTGCTACTCCGCCAATGGGACTGGCGTACCCTTGGTGCATGTCGGGCATGGCTAGGGCATACTTTTGAATCCCAGGCAAGGTGGCAACATTTACCAGTTGTTCTAACGACTTATCCTTAAAGCTTTCCTCCAACATCTTCTCTGAGACATAAGCCCGAACCGGCACCCTCATATCGTCTCTAAAAGACTTGGGTAGCTCCCATAACCAGTCATTTATTTTTCTAAAATCCTTCTTTGAAATCATATAGGTCATTTTATCTTAAATTTGAGAAAAAATAAAGGGTCATGTTAAACAACATGACCGTAGAATGTCTTAGTCGCGCTTACAGAAATATCCCACGGGAGGAGTTCCTCTCTTTATTCGGAATTTAAATCCGGTTTTCTCGGCTAGGTGATGTAGAAGTTCAATCTCACTCTCCGTAAAGCGGGAAAGCGGCAATTTGGCAGAAGGGTGTTGTGGTTCTATCATCACTCCTCCTGGTATCTCCTTTACCCTCCAGTGGCGTGCTACTACCATCTATTCACCTCCTAATATTGCCGTTCTAAGCATACAAAATCAAAGAGAAAATATCAAGTTTTAAAAAAAATAGCCACCTGTTAGTGGCTTTTAGGAGAACTATGGAAAAGGTAAGCGTAAGTCAACACGCCTCCTACGACACTTAGTAGAACTCCTATTAGAGCAAAAGGAGTCAACGTAGCACACGTTTGATAATTTAGGTATATCTCTGTATCGCTTATCATCTCCACCTTTTCTAATTTAGTCAGCCCTGAGTACCGACATCCATAACGTTCCATGGCACAATAAGTTATTCCTTCCTGTTTTGTTAAATAATAGATGGTCACATCTATACCTGAACTTAGAATTAATGTGTTCTCAGCTTCGCTGAATCGTTGTTTATACTCATCTAAAGAAATAGTAACTGCTGTTCCGCTAAGGAAAACTTGCTCTACTGGAAGCCGGTTGTTAGCCCAAGAATACTTCTCTGGTAGCCAGACCTCTTTTGTTACCTCAAAAGGAGCTGAAGAATAGCCAATGGCGCTTAGAGAAACGATAGCGAGAATTATCCCTACTACTATCCCAGCCTTTAAGGATTTTTCCATCTTTTCTGCTCGCCTCCTTTTATCTTAAGAACTATTTTTACTATTTTCTTATTAACATCCTTCAGAATCTTTGTCAAGATTAAATATCAAATAAAACTGTTGCCTCCCAGACACCGTCTTCTTTCTGATGAATGCCTAAGCTGTGATAAGTGACCCCCTTAATATCTTCACCAAATCTTTCTACTTTTTGACCAATTAGTTCTCCTTCAATTTCGGTGTCGCTAAATTTTTTAAATTTTACATTATTATAAACCTCTAGATTGACTTGAGTTAAATAAAGTACCTCACTCAAAAAATCCACCAAAAGTGTTTCTATATCAAGAGATTTTGTCTGAATTTCTCTTTTAACCTTTTCCGGTAAAACCTCGGCTTTTTGACTTTCAATCATTCCCAAAAGCACATTCAAAAAAAGCTCCTTTTTATCTTTCCCAAAAACCCTAATTTTCAAGTCCGCTTTATGCTCTAAAACTTCGTATTTTTTCATCATTTGTTTAATTTAGAAAATTCTTCTCTAACTACTTCCCTATCATCCCAGGGAATTCTTTTACCTCCGGCAATACATATGCAGGGTTCGCAACCCTTACCAGTAATTATGACCAGGTCTTCTGGCTCAGCTTGTTTCAGAGCTTCTCTAATTGCCTTTCTTCTATCTAAGATTTTTTTTGCTTTAAAGCCCACCCCTTCTGCTATTTGATTTATAATCTCTATCGGCTCTTCATCATACGGATCTTCATTGGTAATAATAACTTCCTGACAATATTTGGCTGCCAATTTGCCCAAAACTGGCCTTTTCCATTTATCTCTTCCTCCGCCACAAGAACCAAAAACACAGAGCATTCTTTTGGGATTAAAATTGTCTTTAATTGTTTTGTAAACCTGTTCTAAGGCATTGGGGGTAAAGGCATAATCAACAATCACTTTAAAGGGTTGAGAAATGACTTCTTCCATTCTCCCGGGAAGCCCTTCAATTTCTTTTAGAGCTGTTTTACAAGTTTCTAAACTGATTCCTTGAGATAGAGTAACACAAATTGCTGCCAAGCCATTTAAAATATTAAAATCACCAATGAGTTTTAATTTAAATTGAGTGTTTTGAGTATTAATATCTCCTTGGTTTAATCCATAAGTGTATTTTTTATTAGCTGGAAATTGTAAAAAATAATCAGCGTGTTCGTCGTCCAAATTTATCACATGAACACCCTTTGTT
>Ga0114919_10001891_pt1 | contig 16876 bp, 17 predicted proteins | sample BlataG_FD_88682 | JGI IMG/M metagenome (GOLD analysis project Ga0114919, IMG submission 88682) | Deep subsurface microbial communities from Black Sea to uncover new lineages of life (NeLLi) - Black_00105 metaG | ecosystem: Environmental > Aquatic > Marine > Oceanic > Sediment | place: Atlantic... | reverse complement strand
TGAGCTAGAGCCCTCTCTGTAACTTCCGTGAGCATAGCAAAAGAAGTTTCTTGGAGCGAATTAGCTACATCGTTTAAATTATAGTTTTTTCCATAATCTTTAGATTCTAGTAACCTTTTTGTGGCTGTATAGAGTCCCGAAAATGATAGATCCATACCTTTCACAACATATGGTAAGGATAAATATTTCGACGATTCATTAGCCAATGCCTCTACTTTTGGACCACCAGGATGAGGTATCCCAACATCTCGAGCAAAAGAGTCAATTAAATTACCAATAGGGATATCTAGAGTTTCTCCGAAAATTTGATATCGTCCAGACTCATACGCACTAATTATCGTATTTCCACCAGATACATATAAGGTGAGCGGGTCTTCAATATCGCACATTAGTCTCCCAATTTCTATGTGAGCAATACAGTGATTAACAGCAACAATAGGAATCTCTAACAATTGGCTTAACAATCTTGAGACTTGAGCACCAATCTTTAATATGGGTCCTAAACCGGGACTTTTACTGAAAGCAATTAAATCAATATCTTTAATTGAAATTGAAGCTTCCGATAAAGCCCTATTTACTACACCCATAAAGTTATTGAGGTGTTGTTCTCTCACTAATACAGGGTGAAGCCCTCCCTTTTCTGGGATAAACATGTCGTTTACGAGGCTAATAACATTCCCGCTAAAATCGACAATTCCCACACTCCAAGTATGTGCGGTAGATTCTATCCCAAGGGCAAGCTTGTTTTTTAACCTCATAAAATTCGCCTAAAATGCATATAGCATTATTACTAAATTGAGTTAAAAGAATACAGTGAAAAAGATAGAGATGGTTTATTAGGTCTATGTTGATTTTGTACGCTTTCGAGGTGATCTTCTGCTATGGGCAACTGTGGCAGCTCCCTTCTTACCTTTTCTCTTAAATACGGTATAACCACACTTCCCACATGATGATCTATCATAATGGTCCGCGAGAAAAAATGAAGGTCCACACTTAGGACATGCCCTATGAGTTCTTTCTAATTTTCCATCTTCAATCTTATAATATTTAGATGCGTCTGTCATTGATTTTCATTTTTTTTTATTAATTATTATACATTTTACTCGTATTCAAATAAGTGCAAGTAAGGTTCTTTCCTTTTCTTTAGTTTGTAAATTTCTGCTCGTGTATCTTTGGGTAAGTTCCTTACTTGAATATGGAAAGGCTCGTAGAACTGAAGCTCTTTAGCCTCTTCATAAATATTTACTAAACCTACATCGTAAGCGCCCCCAAAATGAGTTTGAATGTTGCGAATGATAGTAAATTTTTCGTTAGCATTCTTTAAAGCTGCAATTTTCTTCTTTACTTCTAACCTATTTGGCGTGCTTTCGTTAAAATGATCGATTCTAAATTTGATTTCCTCTCGATCTATTAATGGGTTTTTCTTTTCTTCTAAAATTTCAATAGTAAACGACATTTCGAACCTTTTTATGGTGGTATTTCTCAGTCAATCAGTTAATTTAAAGATAATTCTGAGTTATTAAAGATTAAAGAATAGTAAAAAATAAAATTTTGGTTTTTTCATAGGAAAAAATGGCTGATTTAAAAAATTATATTCTGAAAGCAAGAATTATGATGATTATTGAAATAGGGTTACTTGCTTTCACATTTATTACTTTTTCAGTTTTAGAAAATATAGTAGTAGGTATATATTTTACATTGTATATTGTAAGTATATTTTTATGGGTAATACTATTTATTCTAACGGTTAATCTTCATTATAAAGCAAAGAAAATACAAAAGAATTGAGATTAGATGGATGAACATTTAAAAGTTCGTGAGGATGAGAGACATAAGTTTTCGCAACCTTTGGGAAAACTATATGCTGGAACAAGAAAAGAAACTATTATAGAAGTCGAAAAGGCTATAAATACTTTTGTAAAGGCAAATTTTATTATTAAAGTTTATTTGGTAGGAGATATCGTAACTCAAGATTTTTTAGCAAAAGATTTTCTGAAATCATTTATTAAACTCTGCATAATTGACGGAAAAACACAAAGAAATCATATTAAAATCGGATCTGAAGATTTTTTCGAGGATATAATAGAATTTGAAAACCCTCAAGGAGGGATTCGAAAAGAAAGTTTTACTCTTTTAAACGATATTGTGAGTTCTGATAGAAGAACACTTCTCAAAATAACTGAAGGTGAAGAAGATTTACTTGTCTTACCGTTAGTTCTTAATATACCCCTCAGAGAAAAAACAAAAAGTTTAGTGTTTTATGGTCAACCACCAATAACAGATGCAAAGAAAACGATTCCTGAGGGTATCGTTATGGTAGATGTCGAAAGGAGGATACAAAAAGCAGTAAAAAGATTTGTAGTAATGATGAAATGAAACACATACTATATTTTCACAAATTTCCTTCAGATTAGCGCACTCTTAGAGCGTACTTTCCGGGAAAATGAATTTTTAAATAATTCGCCATTTCTGAATTTTTTGGATCAATTATTATAACTTCGCCTGTATAGTCATCGCTAAGACTATGAGTTTTACATTTTGGGCAAACAGTTTGGCTTTTTGTTATTAAGTGACAATTTTTACAAGCTTTTTCAAGTTTTTTCATTGATAATTTTCTCTAAAGGTTTTATTAACTAGATTTTACTCTTCAATCTCTTCTTCTTCATCTGTCTCCTTAGATGCTTTTCCTTCTTTGCTAGCGTACTCTTCCTCAACGTCAGCTGCAATCCATTCAATTTTTCCTAAAAACTTTTGGCGCATTGTTAAACCTAACTTACCGCTTCGTCCAGTGCCTAATGAAACTGCTATCACTTTAGCTCTTACCTCATTATTCACTTCAAGTATTTTTCCGGTTTCTTTGCCAATAAATCGATTACCAACTTGTTCATATGATATGTAATCATCGCAAATTTGGGAGACATGAACCAAACCATCTAATGGCCCTAGTCGGCAGAAGGCTCCAAAATCTACTAACTCAACTATATCCCCTTCCACTACTTCTCCGAGACTTGGTTTGAAGGATAGAACGGTAAATTCCACTTGATGAAATGTATTGGCATTTCCGGGTATAATGATCCCTGGACCTACATCAAGTATTTCAACTATAGCAACAATGAATCCATAATCCCGCGTAATTATTCCTTCATATTCTTCGCTAAGAATGATTCTAGCGCTAGTCGTCTTAGGTTGGTCGAATAGAAAAGGGGGGATTTCCACTTTGGTAGAAAGACTGTATATCTTAAAAATAATTAAGCACCCATTAAACAGATGAATGTGAGTAATATGAAAAATTAAGCATAAAATTAATAATTTGTGGTTTTTACCAAATAACGTACTAAACTTAGAGGATTTTGGATATAAGTAGTGAAATTAGATCAATTTCGCTATTTTTTCGCAGGTTCTTCTACAATCTAACAAGATTAGCCCGAGTCTGACATCTTTCGTAGTAGATACCGTTAAAACTGCGTTTTGGCCGGCTTGCATTACCAAAAGATAACCTTCGCTCCCTTTTATATAAAGTTGATCAAAATCTCCCTTTCCCATCTCTATAATTGCCCTTTCAGATAAGGAGAGTAAAGCCGCAGTCATTGCCGCGATTCTCGTTTCATCAACACCTTGCGGAAGCGCAGACGCAATAGGAAGTCCTTCAGCACTTACGATAGCAGCAGATTTTACCTCTGGAATTGCTCCGAGTAATTTTTTCAAAAGGTCATCTAAGGTTTCTACAGACTCCATTTCTGATATTTTCTCCTTCGCAATAATTAACGATTTTTATTAGATAAATATAATTTAATAGGAAGACAATTAAGATATATTTTCACTTATAATTTAAATAGATTGGTACTATTTATTTATTTTTTTTTATTCATTAGTATATAAAAATCTTGTTTATTATATGTTTATTAAAGTTTATAATATGTGGATAAAGCTTTAAATCTGGCTACAAGATTAGTCGAAATACATCATAATCATGGGAGCAAATAAAAGATTAATTAATTGATGATTAATTATAAAAATAAATAACCATCTGTGTTAAAGTGCTTATCATGGTAGATTGGGTTTTTGTAGAAAGTCTATACAACACAACTTTATCGTTGTTCTTTTTTGTTTTAATGAGCCTAATGTATTATATTGGTGTTAAGGGATATAGAGCAAAAAATAGGTATGGTGGAATTTCTTCAATCTTATGTGGAATTTGTTTTTTAACATTTGGATATTATAACTCTGTTATTGGATTTCTCAGATATCCGTATATGGGATTTTTAGTATGGTGGATCGGTTTGATTCTTATTATTAACCTCATTTTTACAACGATTATTAGAAAAGACATGAAGAAAATGAGGAGAGAAGAGAAAAACAGAAATAACATAGGAGAAAATACCCGAGAAAAATCGGTTTTAAGGAGGTATATTAGACGAATGACTAAGGAAAATCCTTATAGGGACGAAATTCCTTTCAGAATGGAAATAATTAGGAAAAGTTTTCACTTATCAGGATTCTTGTTATTAGTCGCTTACTATGGAGTTGCTTCTCTGGTAAATGATGGGATTATCGTAATGATCCACCAGATTGAACCTTCGTACAACTTTTTATGGGGTGATTTATCTACTTATCCTTTTGGATTAGGAGACTTTCGTGCTGTTGTGGATATTATTATGTTTGCATTAATTGGGGCTTTAGCATTTGCAATTATATCCGACATAATTCGTATAGTTTGGGGTCCTGAATATTCTGTTTTTAATTTTTTAACAAAATCTATGCTAAGAAATAAAGAAAAAAATGCTGCTGGGCCTCAAATTTACATTATTACAGGATTTATTTTTTCTTACATGCTCTATATGGCAAAAATTATCCCCGATATTCGCGTTTTTTTTGCGGGAATCCTCATAGCATGTCTCTCAGACGCATCTGCTGCATTAATTGGGAGAAGATTTGGAAAACACAAGGTAAGGTTAAGAAATAACGATGTTAAATCGATTGAAGGGTTTATCGCTGGTGTAGTAGTCGCCTATATTATTGGTCTTGTGTTAGTAGGCCCAATTTATGCGATAATGGGGGCTCTTATATTTTTTCTCACTGATTATTTACCATCAATTACAGCAGATAACATATTAAATCCAATATTTATACCAATTGGTATCCAACTGATGATATTTCTATTGGGACTGCCAATAGGTTGGTTTTAAAAATTGATGGACATATTTTAAAATGTAGATGTAAGCAATACTATGCGAAAGTTAATTGACGAACTTGAAGATATAAAATTAGCTATTTTTGACTTAGATGGAGTTATTTACAGAGGAGCTTCCTTAATCCCTAACAGTGATAAAGTGATTAACGATTTAAAAGAAAACTCCGTTGATGTTGTATATAATTCCAACAATTCTACAGCCACTAGACAAATGTACGTTGATCGTTTGAGGAATTTTAACATAAAAAGTGAAATAACTGATTTTTATACTAGTGCATCAATTACCGCGGGAGAAATTACCAATTTAAAGAAGAACGCAACAATTTTCATTATCGGTGAAATCGGATTAAAGGAAGAATTAGAAATGAGGGGGCATATGGTTGTTAATTTGGACTCTGATATTAACGAAATTGATTATGTGATAGTTGGTATGGATCGCAATTTTAACTACAAAAAATTAGCCTTCGCTCAGTATTGTATTTTAAATGGAAATGCTCAGTTTTACGCAACTAATGCAGATAGTACCTTTCCCGTTGCCAATCGATTATTACCTGGAGCAGGGGTAATGGTAAATGCCGTTCAAACTTGTACTAATCAGGAACCAATAAAGGTTTTTGGTAAACCTAATCCATTTGGGATTGGTTCGATATTAAAGGATACAAATACACCCCCCAATAAAACTGTAATTTTTGGAGATCGGCTAAACACTGATATTTTAGCAGGTAATCGGGCAAAAATTAACACAGTTCTCGTATTAACGGGAGTCACTGATAAATCTGATGTTAAAAAACTTCGAGAAAAACTTGTTCTATCACCAAAAATTGATAAAGATTTAAATCCGTATCTAATTATAAATTCATTAGAAGAGATCTTTGTAGAATAAGTGTTTAAAGTCCAGCTCTATTTAACATTAATTTTGCAATTTCAGCGAATATATCTTCTACATTTCGCCCATCTTTAGATGAGCATTCGATATACCCATAGAGATTATGTTCTTTTGCAAGATCGTATGCCTCTTTACTTGAAACTGCTCGTTTATAACCCAAATCTAGCTTGCTTCCAACCATTAATACAGGTAACTGTTTGTCTTGAGCCCCAACGAAGCCTTTTTTAAAAATTTCGATCCATTCGGGAAAATTTTTCAAGCTAGAAAACCTCGTTATATCGTACAAAAAAATTCCTCCTGAGGCACCTAAAACATAACTCGGTAAAAGAAATCTAAAGCGACTCTCTCCAGCAAAATCCCAAATTTGTAGTGACACTAATTTAACACCGATTTTAATCTTTTTAACATGAAAATCGACTCCAATGGTTAGTGTTTGATTAGTTTTAAATATTCCAGTTAGGTATCTCCCAATCAGAGTTGTTTTTCCTACGCCGCCATCCCCAAAGAAACAAACTTTAAACAGTACATCGGGCTCTGTCTCGTCTTTCAGATTCTGGTTGTTGTTTTGATTCATCTGTTTGTATTTGAAATTTGTTTACCATCCGATTTTGTAATTAAAGTATGTTAAAAGTATAATTATAATTATAATAAAAGTTTCTTATTAAAATATTAATGGTTTCCAAAAGGGATATTTTTTATACTTCCAAAAGTGTAAAAAACTGTAAACTAAATAAATTTTCCATTTAAACCATATTTAATTAAGTACTTAATTTATTTTTTTAGGGGTTATTTTGTCTACGAAAATAAGCATTGTAAACGTGAACGATTATGAATCTATCCCAGATGCTATAGTTGCAGCTATTAAAATGATTGATAAAGGTTTAAACTTTAATATCCTTGAATGCAAAGATATTCTACTAAAACCCAACTTATTAAGAGCGACTAAAGACGCGTGTACTCAACCTATTGTAGTTGAAGGTGTGATAAAATATCTGAAAGAATTGGGAGTTCAAATGGAAAATGTTAGTATAGGAGATTCTCCAGGACAAATTAAGATTTCGGCCTTAGACATAGCTAAAAAGATAGGATTATACGAAATCTGTGAAAATTTTGGAATTAAATTTATAAATTTTGAGAAAGATATTCCCGTTCATGAAAAAATCGAAGATTCAATAAGACTTAAAGATTATTACGTATCTAAATCTGTAAAAGATTGTGACTTATTAATAAATTTACCGAAATTAAAGACTCATGGAGAAGCAACAATTACTGGGGCAATAAAAAACTATTGGGGCGTTATTCCTGGAGGGCTAAAAGCAAAATTTCATTTGATAGGGAGAACACCTGATAAATTTGGGGAAGCGCTAGCGGACAATTATTCGTGGATTGTTAAAAATAAACCAAATCGACTATCTATTTACGATTGCGTTAAGGTTATGGAAGGTCCAATGGGACCTGTGTCTGGCAATATGAAACAATGGGATTTAATTCTAGTAGGGACAGATGAATTAGCGTTAGATGTTGTAGCATTAGAGATTGGTAAGTTTAAAGGTCTTAAGTACGTCCCTCATTTGAAGAATGCTTCTGAAAGAGGATTAGGAGAATTTAATCTCGATAATATAAAGATTTTGGGATTATCCTTAGAAGACGCTAGAAAATTAACTCCAAAATTTAAAGTTCCAGGAAGATTTATGACTAGATTTGCAAGTTTTATTACTAGGAGCATTGTTTATAAAGTCACAAAAAAAAGGCCAGTTCTAAAAAAAAAATTATGTGTTCAATGTGGGCAATGCTATGATGTGTGCCCTGCAAATGCTATTAATTTCATGAATGGAGAGTATCCCGAATTTTTGAGAAGAGAATGTATCTCTTGTCTTTTTTGTATGGAAATGTGTCCTCAAGAAGCAGTCAAACCAAAATTACGAGGATTTGGCGGAATGTTTCATCCGTACTAGATTATATCTCAAGATATAGCTCTCTGTAATTTTTTAGAAATAAATAATTTGAAAGTCTTGTGTTTTGAATTGACTTTAGTTGAACGAATTCATTTGGTGCGTGCGCATACCCTCCAATACCTAACCCCCCGACTATAAAATTTAGTCCTAATTCGCTTTGTATCTGACTTAATGGGGCCGCTGCTGCGCTAATTGGCCAAATTTGAGTTGAAAATCCAAGCTCTGTAAAACTATCGACAAGACTTTTTACTAAAATTGAATCTACTTTAACTTTTGATCGATCATAACCAGAATTTTGAATTACTTCTACATTGGATCGTAAATTTCTCGTTAAACTATTTATTTTCTGTTTAATTTCGTCCAACACTAAAGTTGCTGGGACATCGTGAGCAAATCTAATATCAATGTTACACTCCGCTTTGTTAGCTACGATATTTTTTACGCCATTTTCCATATAACCAGATTTTAACGTAGATATATTAAAAGTTGGTTTAAACAAGTAATCAATGAAATTTTGCTTCGGATCATCTATAAGAGTCTGCTTGATTCCAGCTTTTTCTTTTAATATTTCTACATCAATATTTTTCTTTAAATCTTCTATAATTTTGTTCTCATGAAATGTAAATTCATAAGGAACGCTTAAGGAGTCAATTTTAAATTTATTTTCCGAATAAATACCATTAAGTACGAATATCAAATCTTGAGCAGGATTAGGTATCATCGAACTAAAAGCAGAGTGAGATTCTGAATTTGTTGACGATACTTTAATGGTTAATGATAAAATACCTTTATAACCAAGTTTTAAAACTGATACATTATTCAAATCTTGTTTTATAGAAGGATAATAAGCGTCAATGCATGAATTAAACATATTCTTCTTTTTTTTAAGAATCATTAATAGAGTGGGCGAACCCAGTTCTTCTTCTCCATCCATTAAAAATAATAATGATATAGGAAGCTTTTCTTGTTCTTTTAAAAGTTTCACAACATTTAAAAAACACATTAAAGGAGTTTTAGAATTATATGCTCCCCTCGCAATAATCACTTTGCCTAATTTATCTAATGGCTTTGGTAAATCAGTAATTTCAGCTCCAAACGGATTTTCAATCCATTCCTCTTCTTTATTTACAGGTTGAGTATCGTACATCGTGTAAATTAATAGTTCTTTATTAGAATTTCCATTAACTTCGACCAAAAGTAATGGATTTATTTCCCCTTCGATTTCTATAACTCTATCGCAAAAAGTAGAGAAATACCGTTTGATGTACTCTTTAGCTTTATTTATTGCTTCTCTATTTGAAGTAAAACTTGGGATTTTCAAAAAATTAATCAAATCTTCTTTAATAAACCTTGCATTAGTACTACGGATTAATTCTTTTAAATCATTTTTAACTCTAGAAGAGCTTTCTTCATTCATATATATTAAAATTTTAAGTCTCATTAATAAAAATATCTATTGAAAACGGAGTATGAAGTTAAATATGGATGAATTAGAACTTCCAAAAACTGAAAAGATTAAAAAATTAGCTCAAGTTATGGATATAATTAAAGAAAATGGAAATTTATTGGGGATTTTATTCGCATACCGCGACGGAGGTCTTATTGCGGAAAATTTCAATGAAAAAATTAACTTTGATAACTTCACATCCATGTGTGCTTCGGTCTTAGAAAGTGCTATAGGCCTAAGCCAAACAATGGGCGATAGAAAAGCTACAAAGATTGTCGCAGAGTTAGGAACTCAGACTATTGTTATTACTGAATGTGACGAGAAAACATTCTTAGTGTTCGATCTTAATTACGAATCTCATTTTAACCTGACCCTTGAAAAAATGGAAGGTTATATTCGCAAACTAGTTTTCCTCTATTAAAAAAAAAATGTTAACAGAAAGTAAAAAAAAAATGAGTTATTTTTGGTTATCTATTAATTTTAGATACTCTATACATACCTGAGCAAATTGACCTAAAGCTTCTTTTTCAACTACAGCTGGCGTATCATTTCTAGTATGATAATAAGGTGCTAGCTCTTCTTTTAAGTTCAACCCACCTATAGAGGCAGTTGGAATATTCTTTTTGCTAAAGACAGCTCCGTCAGTTGCACCAAATGGGAGTGTTAGTAATTTTGCGTTAAGGTTTAAATTCTCGGCAATATCTAAAAGTGGTTCAAAGACTATTGGATCGTGTTTAACGCCTATCCCAGATTCTTTATTGTGAATCACGATAAAATCTTTTTTAGCAATACTGTCCATGTTAACAACAGTAGTCTGATTTGATACCAATTCGTCATAATGTGCTTTAACATATCGTTTAGCTCCTCTTAAACCCGCTTCTTCACCTGCGAAAGAAATAAAGTGAACTGTTGTGAATTTAGGGAATATTTCGTTATTTTGTTTATTCTCTGATAAGAATTTTGCGATTCCTAATAGAATAGCAACTCCAGATAGGTTATCGAACGCACCAAGAACGGGTTTATAGTTATGGAAAAAAACATAAACTAAGATGATTGGTAAAAAACATATAAAGATGATACCAAACGCCAAAAAAAGAATAGGTTGATCAATCGATAACAGGCAGAAGATCAACTTTAATAATATACCGATGAGGATTATTGCAACCCCTAAATAGCCAATATTAATTATTATTTGTCCAAATCGTTTCAAATAGTAAAAAGTATTAAATTCAAAGGCTGAATCGTGATGGGCAGAGAAGATTACCGTGTTTTTCGCTTCATTTTTTGAATTGATTGTTCCAATAATGTTGTTTGATTCACGTTTGGGAAAGAGAAAATCAAACGTTTCGTGGTATTTCATTACTTCCAGAATAAAATAGCTAATCGTAACAAAAATAAGAACAATCGCTAAAAGTAACAAAATGAGATCAAAAATGGGATTTAGACTGATGACATTAAGATCGCCTAACAACGATATCCAAAAAAAGGCCCCAGCAATAAGTACAATTATTGCGCCATACCTTATTCCACCCAAAAAAGCATGAGGGCTACTAGTGTATGGCTCTTGTTGGGTTTCGTCGCAAAACTTTTTCAACTCTGATTCTATTTTGTTGCCCGCTAAGATTTCTTGTTCTGTTCCAGATTCCCGAGGACCAATTTCGGTGCAAATTTCTTCAATAAATTTATGCATATAAGTATTATCAAACATCTTTATCAATTTGTTATAATTAAACCAAAGATAGTAAGTCAAAATTACAATGCTAAATAAAAATTCGCTATTGAAAAATTGAAAAATAATCGTAAATACCAAATATTGAAGAAATATGAGTAGTTCATTCAACCAAAAAATTATTGATAAGCTGAGGAAGGGATATACACCAATAGAACTAAGTCCGAAAGCAAATTTAGAATCGACCTATAAAAACATATTCAAACCTTTAGTTAATAGAAAGGATTTCAATCTCTTGTTTGAGCTTTTTGATACCAATGAAGTCATTTTGAGAGCGTGGAGTTTTCTAGGTTTACATCACATTTTGGAGGAAACTTCTGTTTATGAAGAGGAGAGAATAAAAGGAATTCAAGAGATAGTGTTAGAAGTATTAAAAGATAGTAGAGATATCAGCTATTATGGCGATTTAGTTGAACTTCAAACATCACTACGGGAACACCATGTCAGGAGAATTTGTGAATTAAATTTAGATTTAAGTTTCAAACCTTCATTGGAGTATTGCTTATCTTTTGATAAAATGACAGATAGTGTGGTTTCTGATCTAATTGAAAATGTAGTATCTAAAACTGCCGCCCCAAATGTAGAATCGATAATATTAAAACACGCTAATAACATTAGCATAAGAGACTTCCATCTTAAAAATCAAATGGTTAAATCATTTGAAAACCTTTTTCAAGAAGGAATTGTTACCAAATTAGATGACATTACAAAGCTCTTTAAATCTTACTTAACTCAAATAAATGAAGACAAGATTACAGACCAAGAATTCTTAAAAAATGTAAAATCACTTCAAGAAAATATTTTCAGGGTTGGTGCGATATTAGGACTACCACTTGAGGAAGAAACTCTCGAATTTGTAAATTCATTACGGTATCCATATAGTTCCTTATTTCTAATTGCAAGGAGATATTATAATAACGACAAATTAGTTTCAATAATCTTGAGAAAATTAGAGGAAAGCGATAATCCTAATTTTATATCAGAACTTCTAAGAGCAATTTTGGTACTAAAAGAAAAGATTGAGAATTGGGAAGAGATTATAGTTCAAAATGTAAGTAATTTTAAGATCATAGATGCGAACCTCATTAATGATATGCAAGAATCAAATCTCATCGATCAAGATTTAATCGTGAATTTACTAAATAAAGGGGATAACTGGTCATTGGAATTTATTCGAGAGGTTCTGATAGATAACCCAGAAATGCTTGAAGAATGGCGAGACGTTAAAAATGAATTCATAAAGATTTTACAACTTACTACAACAAAATCCTCCGAATTGAAAACACTTCTGAAAAAGAAAGAAATGATCCTCAAACTAATTATAGATTTGCAAATCGAAGAACTGGTAAGGATTTGCTTAACAAATCTCCTTAGTTTTGAGGATAAAAATTTAATAAAACTTGCGGCTTTTTCTATTCTTAAGTTAGGAGAAGAAGATCTAATGTTGGAATTGAAGGAGCTAATGAAGAAGGAAACTGATTTAGCAAAGATAGTCTTAAATCTAATCGATATTTTGGACAGAAATGAATGGAAATTCTTCTATTGAGTTATTAAAATAATAATTCTTTATATCAAGTATTAAAGTTATAATCATTTGAATTTTTAGGGGATATTTTTTGGATAAATTAATTATTAAAGAAGGAATGACGGAAGAAGAAATTGATGATTTTGTTAATAGAGCTTTAAATATGATGACTCTAAAAGAAAAAGTAGCAACCATGTCAGGAAACAATTTCTACTTGCTTTTATTAAAGGATCGTAAGTTTGGCGTACGTCCTTATCCTGGGGGAGGCGTTGAACGATTAGGAATCCCCCCATTTTTATTTACTGACGGACCAAGGGGCGTAATTTTGCCAGGATCTACTTGTTTCCCGGTATCGATGGCTCGAGGCGCTTCATGGGACACATCACTTGAAGAACGATTGGGCGAAGTTATTGGGAAGGAGACTCGTGCACATGGAGGTAATCTTTTTGGGGGCGTTTGTATCAACCTTTTACGTCATCCAGGATGGGGAAGAGCTCAAGAAACATACGGGGAAGATTCATTTCATATTGGTGAATTTGGAGCTGCGTTAGTTCGAGGAGTTCAAAAGCATAATGTAATGGCCACAGCTAAACATTATGCCGCTAATAGCATAGAATATTCACGGTTTAAAGTCGATGTACAGATGAGTGAAAGAACTTTAAGAGAAGTTTATTTACCTCATTTTAAGCGATGTATTGAGGAGGGGTGTGCTACTGTTATGTCGGCTTATAACAAATTAAGAGGGGAATATTGTGGTCATAATTCCTATTTATTAAGAGATATATTGAAGGGTGAATGGGGCTTTGAAGGGTTCGTTCATTCAGATTGGATGAATGGTCTAAAAAATACTATTAAAGGCATATTGGGAGGTTTAGACGTTGAAATGCCCCGTGCAAAATATTACGGGAAAAAGTTAGAAAAAGCAGTGAAGTTAGAAAAAGTTCCTCTAGATTTTGTAGATGATTCTGTAAGAAGAATACTGCGTACAGTGTTAAAGTACACTACAAAAAAAGATCCTCAAGAATATAATTCTGACTTAATCGGTTGCGATGATCATGTTCTCTTAGCTCGAGAAGTAGCTGAAAAGAGTATGGTTTTGCTTAAAAATCAAGAAGAACTATTACCCTTCATTACTGATAAGATGGATTCGTTGGCAGTGATTGGACCTTTGGCTGACATGAAAAATACGGGTGATCATGGAAGTAGCAACGTTCGTCAGAAAAATATCATAACTCCTTTACAAGGGATAAAAAATATAGTTGGTGATACCATAAAGGTAATTCACAACGAAGGTCACAATATTAACGATGCTCAAAAAATTGCCCAAAGCGCAGATTCTGTAGTATTAATTGTTGGTTACACGTTTAAAGATGAAGGAGAATATATTCCACCCTTTTCGAAAGGTTTAGGAGACCGAGCGAACCTTGGATTAAATGAGGATGACATTAAACTAATTAATGCCGTCATAAAAGTAAATAAAAAATGTGTAGTTGTACTTATTGGAGGAACTTCAATTCTTATGGAAGAGTGGAAAGAAAAAGTTCCTTCTATACTAATGGCTTGGTATTCCGGGATGGAAGGGGGACATGCATTAGCAGATATTCTTTTTGGTAAAGTTAATCCAAGTGGAAAGTTACCATTTACTATTCCCGAAAATCCCGCTCATTTACCTTTTTTCGATGTATATGTTGACGAGATTGAATACGGTTATTACCACGGATATACTCTAATGGAAAAGGAAAAGATTGAACCGTCCTTCCCTTTTGGATTTGGGTTGAGTTATACAAAATATTCATATGAAAATTTCCGAGTAAAATCAGATGAAGAGAAAATTATTGCTAGTGTGGATGTTGCGAACATTGGAGCTATGGCAGGTGAAGAGATCGTACAATTATATGTAGGTTTTGAGAACTCTAGCGTTGATCGCCCCCTAAAACTCTTACGGGGATTTAAGCGAGTTATGTTAAAACCTAACGAAACAAAATCTGTATCAATAGAAGTCAATAAAAAAGATCTTGCATGGTATAATCCTGAAAATAACACATGGGAGGTTGAAAATATTGCATACACTATTTATATCGGAGCATCTTCGAGTTATAAAGATTTACTCACAGAAACAATTACGGTTTAAGACTGGAAATTCTTTAAATTGTATATTTATTTTTTATTTTTCACTTTTATCATCAAACTTGATAATAATGTTAATCCTCCGGCTAATAGTTGCAAAAGAAATGAAAAACTGGGCCAAAAATAGTTTTCACCTCCATAAGAACCCCAAAAAATTGGGTATCCTCTACCTATAGTGTAAAGAAAATGCCAAATAACCATGAGTAATAGTGGTGTAGCTATCATCACAATTCCTCCTATAATAGGAATTTTGACATTCAATTCATCTTCTCTCAATCTTTTTAGCGTAATTATTAAAACCATGCTAGAAGCAAACAAGATTAAAATCATTGAAAATAGAGCCGGGATTAGAAATTCTGCTTCTGTATTATAGGTAACTCCAACTTCACTTGAACTTAATCCAAAAAAAAGAGTAAAACCCCACGACCAAAATTGATAAAGATAATTTGGACTCACATGAAAAATCACTGGAGTAAATACTGATAATAAACCCATTACCGCTGATATTAATAAGATTATTTTTTGAATTCTCTTCATGTCATCCACCATATCATATTTAGCATTATTTATGAATTTTAACTCATTCAATTTAAAGAATTTCGCGCTGTGGTTCCCAATCTAGATTTTGATGTTCAAAATATTGCTTGTATAACTTAGAATATTTTCCACCTTGTGTGAGCAAAAAATTGTGAGAGCCTTCTTCAACAATTTGCCCGTTATCCATAACAATTATTCGGTCAGCGCCCACAATGGTAGAGAGCCTATGAGCAATTACTATAGCTGTTCGATTAGATAAAAGGCCCTCTAGTGCCTCTTGAATAATTGCTTCAGTATAAGCATCAATACTCGATGTAGCTTCGTCAAGAATAAGAATCTGTGGATCTGTCAGTATTGCCCGAGCAAAACTAATTAGTTGTTGTTGACCAGCAGATAGTCCTTTTCCTCTCTCTCCGATTTGCGTTTCCAACCCTTCCGGGAGATATTCGATTAGTTCTTCGAGGTGCACAGTGTTAATTGCGTTCCAAAGATCTTCTTCTGAAGCTTCTTGCCTACCATAGCGAATATTTTCTTCTATCGAACCTGAAAATAAAAAGACATCTTGCTGCACATTTCCTACTTGTCTTCTATAAGAAGTTAAAGACATGTCCCGAATGTCAATTCCATCAATTTCAATCGATCCACCTTGAAACTCATAAAATCGAGCTAAAAGTGATACTATTGAAGTTTTCCCTGCCCCAGTGGGACCTACAATTGCTATTTTTTCTCCCTTTTTAATGTGCAGATTTAATCCTTTAAACACCCATTCACCTTCATTATAGCAGAAGTCGATATCTTTGAAAATTATTTCTCCTTTTAAGGTATCGATATCAATTGTGTTCGGATTTTGCCTCACGCTTGGCTCAGAATCAACGATATCTAGAATTCGCTCATATGCCGCCATTCCTGAGCTAAGTTGAGGGAAAAATACGGAGAGTACCATTATCGGGCGGAAAAATTTCTGAACATAGAGAATAAACATAAAAATTGTTCCAGGATTAGTTATCCCTTGAAAAACAAATTGCCCTCCACTAAAGATTATTACAATTAGCGTAATAGAAACGATGGTTTCAAGTAAGGACCTCCACATGTGAGTTACAGCCGTCATTTTAAATCCTGCTTTAAAATATTGTTTGTTAGTTTCTTGAAATTGCCTTGAAACCGTAGTTTCCTGTCCATAACTTTTACTTACATGAATACCTTCTATAGACTCAACCATAGCTGCATTTACGCTGCCAATTGCTTTTCTGTAGACTCTACTAACAATTTTAACTAACCGCCTAAGTGAAAAAACTAATAAAAAGATAAAAGGAATGGCTAACAATGCTATAAGAGCTAAGGTCTGATTTAACCATAGAAGCATTCCAAAGGTCAGTAGACTTATAAATATGTTGCCAAAAGTATCCGCTAATAGGAGAGTTGTATCCCCAAAATCAAGTGCATCATTAGAAACTCTGGTATTTAAGTTACCGCTCAGAT